>Ga0114946_10002828_pt1 | contig 11838 bp, 8 predicted proteins | sample WalLakDeSediment_FD_88676 | JGI IMG/M metagenome (GOLD analysis project Ga0114946, IMG submission 88676) | Lake sediment microbial communities from Walker lake, Nevada to study Microbial Dark Matter (Phase II) - Walker Lake 11/02/13 Deep Sediment | ecosystem: Environmental > Aquatic > Freshwater...
TGAGCGAACCGCAAATCCTGGCCTACATGGCGCGGATCGCCGTCCCGGCGCTGCTGATCTGCGGCGCGGACGGTTATCTGGTGAAGCGGGCCTACATGCGGGAGCGCTATGCCCGCATCGCCGATCTCACGGTGGAAATGCTGCCGGGCGGGCATCATCCGCATCTGGAGGACCCCGAACCTTGCGCCCGATTGCTGGCGCCCTTTTTCGCCGCCGCCCGCGCCGCTTGAACGTGGCGAAGATATAGCGCTCCCAGACGATTTGTAGGTTGGGTTAGGCCGTAGGCCGTAACCCAACATTCTGATTGTGTTGGGTTACGCGCTGCGCGCTAACTTCCTCGAGGCCGGTTTTGGAATCGGTGGAGAGGGTCCGCCGGGAGTGTCCGCGGTGAGCGCCGCCTCAAGAGCATCGGCCATGCGCGGGTCGAGGACGATGCGCTCCTGTTCAAGCCAGAGGCCGCGCGTAGCGAGTTCGCGAACCTGAGCCGGGGCGAAATCGAGGTCGAGGTTTTGGGGCCACGTAGCCCGGAGCCCACATACGTCCGCAAGCTCGAACCAGAATTCGGGAAGAAACCACTGCAGATTCGGCGCCCGCCGGCGCAAATGCAGCAGGATTCGAACTCCGTTCGGATCCAGGTCGCCAAAATGCACGACGGGAATGCCGGAGAGGCGGTCGAGCAAATGACCGACGGTGGCGGTGTCCCAACCCGGTACGTGAGCCAGCAGCCAGCCCGGCGGTGGTGGCAGGTCGCGCCAGGCCCCCAGGTTCTCAACCAGAAGCACGGCGCGAATGGCCCCCTCGAAGGCCAGACCGTCGAGGAAGGCTCGCTCCGGAATTGACGCCTCGCCAAGCACCGCCGCGATCCCGCTGAGGTCGACCACCCCTGTTGCCGTTCGTGCCGATAGCCCAGCCGGCGGACGCAGCCGGATCGAGCCGTCATGCGTGGGGTCGGTCTCGCCGAGCGCGCCCCTTCTGGCTTCCGTGAGCGATGCCTTGGAGTGCGGGCCCGTCAGGGCGGTAGCGGTTCGTCGGTTGATGTGATCAGGCAGGTCAGGGAGGCCGGCGGCGCGTTCGCGATCGAGGAGCCGGCCGTAGCCCTCGGGCGTCGGCGGTAGTCCCGCGGCCACCAGGTCCGCGAGAACGTCGCGCCACGCCGGCCAGACCCGGTCGATCAAGCCCGCAAGCTCGGTCCTGCGCTCCTCGACCACGCCGATTTCGTCGCGGCGACCCGTCGCCCGTGTCCAGGGAAGCTCGGCGAGGCTGTCGTACGCCTCCAACTGAGTGCGTCGGCGCTTGAGGCTGCCACGCGAGAGTAGTTCCAATAGCGCCAGGCGTGCGTTGTCGCTCTCCCAGATCACGCCTCGACCCTCGTTCTCCGCCCGCTGACGAGCACTTCTTCGCGCCCGTCGGCGTCGACGCGGCGTACCAGGCGATAGGTCGTGTTGCCGTCCGCTCTGGCGACCTCTGGCGCGGCGATGAGCAGTTGCAGGTCGAGCGTCTGGCACAGGTCGAAAAGAACTCCGAGGTTATCGTGGGAGAGGCGATTGGCCTCGTCGAGAAACAGGAAGCGCAGCGACCCGTGCGCCCGCTTCCCGCGCAGCAGGTTCGCATCCCGTTCCCACTCGGTAAGCACCACCATCATCAGGGCGGCGCCGACGCCGATCGCCTCGCCGGTGGAGAGACGGGTAGGATTCGCAATCTCCCAATCGGAACCGGCGGTACGACGGACCTCGACCTGCAGGTGGACGTATTCACGATAATCCAGCAGTCGCTGGCCACCCGTGCGCCCGCCGCCGTAGCGCCGAAAGATCTCGTCCAGGGCTTCCTCGATGGGCAGGTTCTCTTGGAACAACAGTCCCTGCACGGCGCCTTCGCGCAGCGCCCGAAGCACCTGCTCCATCCGCTCCACCGACTGCACCTTCACCCGGATCCCCTTGATGCTGCCGAAGCTGACGCCCCCGAGGTTCTGGTTGAGGCGGCTGACCTGGCCCCGTGCCTTGCGGATCTGGACGTCGATCCCGCGGGCTACGTCCTCGCTGGCGCCACGCAGATCCTCCTCCTGTCGCGCAAGACGCTCTTCAAGTCCGGCCAGTTGGTCGCGCAATCGCAGCAGCGCTTCGCGCGGGTCATCCACTTCCGCCACCTGCGCTGGCAGACGGCGGCGCAACCAGTCGCGCACGGCCAGCCAGAGTTCGAGGTAGACGTCGGCAAACCCGACGTCGGCGCCCGCGGCGTCCTTGTCGACCTTGGCGAGCAGATCCTGCGCTCCGTGGGCGACCCGCAACCGCTCCACGAGCACCGCTCTCTGCTTGTGCGCCTCTTGCACGAGGTTGACGTGCCCGCGAATCCCGCTGACGTCCCTGTTGCCTGGCGAAAGGATGCTGGTGAGCAGATTGTGTTCCGCCACGGTTGTTCTCAGGCGTTCCCACCGCTCGAGGGCTGGCGCGGCCTCGCGGCGTTCGATGGCGACCTTCTCTTCCGCCTCGCCGCACTCACGTGCCGCTTGCGTCTGCTCTGCCTCGCGACGCCCCTGGGTGGTCTTCAGGATATCGAGTTCCGCGGCGATCGTCCTCGCCTCCTGCTTCAGCCGGCGCGTCTCACCACGCGCGGTTTCAACGGCGGCCTCGGTAGGATCTGGGATGTCCATCTCGGTGAAGCGCCGTTCCGCTGCCCGTAGTTGTTCGACCGCCGCACGGCGCCGACCTTCGGCGTCCTGCCAGTTGGCCGTGGCGCGCTCGAATGCATCCTCGGCGACCTGGACCCCTGCTTCCGCCTCGGCGAGCGCTTCCTCCGCCCGACGCAGTTGCTCCTCGAGTGCGGGAACCAGCGACCGGTTCGCTTCGAGCTGTGCTGGCGCGTCGTCCCAGCTCAGCGCCTCGGCGTTGGCGGCGACGAATTCCATGGCCTCGATCGCGGCATCCAGGCGGTCGCGCTCATCCGAGAGCCGGCTCAGCTCGGTTTCGAGGTCCACGACCTCGGCCTCTGAAAGCGGTAGTCGCCGAAGCACGTCGAGCCGGTCCTCGACCACGCGGGCCGCGTCACGGAGCCGCTGTATCTCAGCCTGCGCAACAAGGGCCGCATCATGGTCCCGCTCGAGCGCGTCCCGCCGGTGGGCATGGTCGGGTGGATCGAGCAACACGGCTGTGCCGAGTAGACCACGCAGCGCCTCGATGCGTGGTGCAAGCTGGCGTGCGGCCTCCCGGTGTCGGAGCGCCGCGGCGCGGTGGATCTCCTGTTGCTCCTCGACCTCCACGAGCTGACGATGGATCGCCGCGAGTTCGGGTGCAGGGTCGCCGCCCATCCATACGGCCTGACCCGCGAGCAGTGCCTCCCCATCTTCCGCCAGGCGCTCGAGCCGGCGTCGATCCGCTCGTGAGGTCTCGAGCCGAGCGTCCAGCGTGTCGGCCTCCGCACGGAACTCCGCTGCGCGCTTCTCGCGCGCCTTCCGACCGAGGCGAGGACGAGTCGGGATCCGCGAGACGCGGATGGCCCGCTGCTCCGAGACGATAACGTCAATCGCTTCCGAACTCTGGGAAGCCGCGCCTATGCCGAGCTGTGCGGCGTCCTCGTCGCGGCTAACGAGCCATACATCGGAAAGCGACTCCGAACGGCCGTGAACCTGATTGGCGGCTGTTGCAGGGTCATCGACCACAAGCGCCTGGACCAGCGGCCCCAGCCTCGCCTCCAGCACGGCGGCATCTTCGAGAGCAGCGTCCTCGAATGCCCCGGCCAGGAGTTCCGCGCCGAGGGAGTCCTTGAGTCGCAACAGCTCGGGGTCGAACGGCCCGCCGGCGGCCAGGAGTTCCCGCGCCTCCGAGTGCAGGCGCTCCCGCTTCTCGATAAGTTCGGATTCGCTCACCCTTACCTGGGCAAGGCGCCGCGCTACGAACTCGCGCGTGGCTTGAAGCTCGGGTAGCGAAGCCACTGATCGGTCGAGTTCGTCCACGAGATGCTTGGCGCGAGTCGCGAGGTCGCGCCAGATCGGTTCGCGATCGCTGAGTTCCTTTTGCCGCGCGCGCGCGGTGTCCAACGTTCGCTGACCGTCAGCCATGCCCGTCTGAGCCTCGCGGGCCTGTTCCAAGAATCCCTCACGCTCCTGCTCCGCCCGCTCGAGACATTCTGTGATTTCGCTGCGAGCGGACCGCTGCCCCGAGAGAAAAAAGCCCAGCTTTTCAGCCTGCTCCCTGGCCTCGGCTTGGCGGCTGGCGAGCTTGCGGGCCTCGGCAAGCTCGGCGGCAATGGTGCTCTGTCGTTCGGCGAGGGCTTGCAGGTCTCGAAACCGGTGAAGCTGCTGTAGAGCTGCCGAGTGGGCGCCACTCGGTTCTATCGCCGCATCCGCCATCCGCTCCAGCGCTGCAAGCGCTGCTGCATGCTCTCGCCGGTGATCACCGGCGTCGGCGAGCCGCTGCTTCGCGGCGCGCCGAGAGCGATCCACCTGCTCGAGTTGAGCCTTGCTCTCCGCCATCCGGCCAGCGATGGCCCCGATGGCCAGCACGTCGGCCTCAAGCAGCCGCTCTGCCTCCACTTTGCGACGGACTACTTGCCTGTACGCCCCAGCTCGGCGATGGAGTTCGTCGAGACCGCGCTGAAGATCCGCGAGGCCCGCGGCGGCGAGTTTGTGGTCATCCTGGCAGCGACGCCGAGCCTCTCGGCGCTGGATTCGGACCTTCTCCCGCGCCGCGCGCTCCTCCGCGGCAATTCGCGCGTCTTCTTCTGCTGAAGACAGCTCCTCGCGCCGGCGCGCCACCTCTCGGGCAGCCGACAGCGCCTGCTGAAGACGCCGGAGCCAATCCTCGGCGGCACTGACCTCCGCGGCCAGAGCCTCCTCGCGAGCCCCCTTGTTGCCGAGTTCGTCGCAGACGCGGGCGAGTCGATCGTCGGCCTCGGCAAGCCGCTGCTGGGCTATGCGTTGTGCTTCCTCCGCTTCGGCCAGGCGGCGTCGCCGCTCGTCGGCGCGCTCGCGGGTCGCCAGGAAGGCCGCGGCAAACATGGTCTGCCCGGCCTCGAACACGCCGCCGATCTCCCGCTCGAGCCGCTGCGACTCCTGGACCTCGGTCCGCGTACGCCTGCACGCATCGAGGTTGGCCTTCATGCGCTGCAAGGTGTCGGCCAGCCCGCTCTCTTCCTTCAAGAGGAAGGACCGCAGCTCCGATGTGAGCGCGCGCGAGATACCGCCCGTCATGCTGGTACGCAGCATCTCGTTGAGCTTGTTGCGCTCTTCGTCCGTGCCGAGTCGCAGCGGCGTGACACCGTGATCGAAAAGAGCAGCGAAGTAGTCGCGCGCGGCGCCGAAGATTTGCATACGCCCACCGAGGCGAGCGGCGTTCTCGCGCAGCTCGTTCAGTTCGGGAACGACTTCTCGGTCGCCTTGAGATAGCAAAAGCACGTCTTGCAGGCGGAGACCCGCGTCGAGACCCGAGATAATGAACGGCGTCGGCTCGACCGATGGCTCGCCCTTCCTCTCCAGATGCACGCCCGCAATGAGCCGATGATCGGGTGCGAGGGCGAAATCGATGGCGGAATAGGCGGGTCGGCCCGGTTCGCCGAGTCGTCCCCAGATCCCTTTGTCCCCGCCGGTCGCGCCGGTTTCTCCGAGATTCGTGAAGCGCAGCCGCGACATGTCCGGCAGGAGCACGACGTAGGCCGCGATCATCACCGTCGTCTTGCCGGCGCCATTGGCCCCTTCGAGGGCAGTCACGTGGCGGTCGATGAGATACCGCTCGTAGAAGACGCCCTTCCAGTTGACGAGCACGAGGGCCTGGGCGCGCGTGCGATTCATAAGCCCGCCTCCTCGTCGTCGTCCTCGGCGCCGTTACCCTCGTCGTTCGCGTCCTCTTCGTCCGCGTCGCCAAGGGCAATTTCACCGATCTTGACCAGCCGCTCCAACGCCGCTTGCTGGTCGCTCAGGTCACGGACCGGCTCCGCGAATCGCATCAACGCTGGGCGTAGGCGGAGCATCGCGTCGTCCGCCACATCGATGAACCCAAGGTCCGCGAGTCGCCGACAGGCCTCGGCGACCTTGGCGCGGACGGTCTCGGCGGCAATCCGTTCGTCGAACTTCCTGCGCCGCGGATTGAGGGTGCGGACCAGCGTCTCGGTCCCCAACAGCCCCGAGAGCCTCTGCAGAAGCGTCTCGCGCTGCACCATGCCGCCATGCTGCAAGGTGGCGGGATCCAGGTACATCAGCGCCAGCGTCTGGCCGACGAGCATCTCGCCAGCGGACAGTTGGCGCCGCCCGAGGCGGTCCCCCGTGGGCAGGAGATAAAAGTACCCGTCCGCCCGCTGCACCAGCTCGCAGCCGAACCGACGGTAGAAGGGCTCGAGATGGTCGAGGGCATCGACGAGGTAGTCGTAGGCAGCGCCGTCGTCGCGTCCGACGTGCCGTCCACGGCGCAGGGCGAGGTCCACCTCCGGGAAGTGCTCGTCGGCGATGACCTCTTCGAGAGAATGAAAGCCGGAGGCGGTCACCGGGCATCCCCCTCTCTCGGCAGGTCCCAATTCTCCAGCTCCAGATTGGGCGCGACGCCCCGCCACGGTCGCTCGTAGGCGCTCCGCGTCCGGGTGACTCGAGCAAGCACATCGGCTACGCGCCCCGCGATCGCGTACCGCAAGTGAGGCGGGAATTTGGGCAATACCCACTCGGTCACCTCGGCCAGGGACCCGGCGCCCGCGGCCAGGGCCTCCGCGACCAAATTCTCGATGGCCAAGCCCGCATCTTCAGGATCGACAAGATCGGGCGATGCCTCCCGATCCGTGCGTGGCCTCGTTACAGCCGGTCGCTCCACCCGCGACTCGAGGGGACGGAGCAGACGGATCGACGGCGCTGCCGCCACCAGCAAGTGGAACGGCGTCGAAGGCCAGCTCGCGACCTGGTCGCGGAGCCGCTGGCTCAAGGCTCGATCCGGGTCGAGGCGCACGACGTCGCGAAGATAACGATGGACGTACTGATAGTAATCCGACCACGCGCGCTGCCTTGCGCCGCCCCAGGCGGCGATGCGGTCGACGTGCTCGATGACGCGCTGCACGGCCTCCTCGGACTCTGCCTGCTCCGCTTGAGAAGCCAGGGTCTGAATCTCTTGCAGCAGCGCGACGAAGTGATGCGTATCGCGCAGGAGGACCTCGTTGAGTTCGCGCAGCGTGTCGGTGGTCGTGTCGAGCAGCGACTGGCATCGCTCGACCGCGCCGAACCAATCCGCCTGCAAAAGTTTGGAGATCTGCGCCTGCACCTCTTCCTGCTGAGAATCGAGCCCTCGTTGCCGACGCTCGATGCCCCCAACGAGATCGCCAACCGTCACCCGCAACGGAGCCACCACACGTTGCCGCCAAGCCTCCTCGCCGTCGGCGCGCCTGGCTGCCGCGAGGACCTCGGCGAGCTGAGCCCGCAGCGTGCCGGTTAGCAGGGTGAGGCTCTCGCGCGTGAGCGCTTCGTCCGCGAGAAAGTACTCAACGACCGCGGCGGCCAGTCGCGTCAGCGCGTACTCACCGGACCGGACGATGCCCGCCCCGTCCACCCGGGCCAACATGCGCTGGTCGCGGAGCCGTTGGATGGCGTGCGTCGCCCGCTTGCGCGGCCGCTCCGCGCCCGGATCGACCACGTCGCAGATCTGCTCGAACATGTCGATGAGCACGTCCTCTTCGAAAGACGCAAGCGCCGCCCGATCGGCCCGCAGGTAAAGGCCGGCAAGGAAGCACAGGTCGAGCGTTTTCAGATCCAGATTGATCCGGTCACGCGCGAGCGCGGCAATGAGGCGGCTCGGATCAGACGACATCAGCGGCTCCCGCCGATCTTCGCCGCGGCGATTGCGTCCGGGTCCGGTGCCTGGCGGAAATTCATGAATTCCCGCCAACGCTCGACCGCCGTAACCGCCAGACCTTCGGCGTACGATTCGGCGCGGAAGTAGCGCGGCGGAATAACAAACTGGCTGGCTCGGTCGAGATGGCAGGGCGTCAGCGTGACAAGCCGGATCCGGGCGCGTCGATCAGATTCCGCAGTTCGGCGACCCGGCGGTTGAGCAGTTCCGGATCGCCCCGGGTTTCCACGTTCAGCCGCAGCAGCGGTTCGGTGTTGGAACTGCGCAGGTTGAACCGCCAGTCGGCGAATTCGGCGCTGACGCCGTCGGTTTCATCCAGAACGGGTTGCAGGTAGGCATAGGTCGCCAGAATCTTCTGGATCGTGGCGGGCGCGTCGTCCACCCGGAAATTGATCTCGCCGCTGCACGGGAACGCCAGCATCCGTTCGTTCACCAGCGCCGACAGCCGCTGGCCGGACTTGCAGATTCGTTCGGCGACCAGCAGCCACGGAATCATGCCGCTGTCGCAGTAGGCGAAGGCGCGGAAGTAGTGATGGGCGCTCATCTCGCCGCCGTAGAGCGCGTCTTCCCGGCGCATCCGTTCCTTGATGAAGGCGTGGCCGGTCTTGCTCTGGATCGGGACGCCGCCGGCGGCGTTGACCACGTCCAGGGTATTCCAGGTCAGCCGCGGGTCGTGGATGACCCGGGCGCCCAGGTGCTGGATCAGCAGCGTTTCCGCCAGCAGGCCCACCACGTAATAGCCCTCGATGAATCGACCGGTTTCATCGAAGAAAAAGCAGCGATCGAAATCGCCATCCCAGGCCAACCCCAGATCGGCCCGATGCTCCCGCACCGCTTGCGCGGTGGCGTCCCGGCATTCCGGCAACAACGGGTTGGGAATGCCGTGGGGGAACGTCCCGTCGGGTTCGTGGTGAATCTTGATGAACCGAAAAGGCAAATGTCTTTCCAGGGCGTCGATGACCGGTCCCGCGCCGCCGTTCCCGGCGTTGACCACGATCTTCAGCGGCCGGAGCGCGTCGAGATCGATATAGCCCAGCAGGTGATGGATATAAGCGCGCTTGCTCGGGCGGTGGACGAGCTTGCCAGGGCGGACGGCCAGGGTCAGTTCGTCGGCTTGCGCGGCCAGATCGCGGATCGCGAACAGGCCGCTGTCGCCGCTGATCGGTCGAGCCTGCTCGCGCACCAGCTTCATCCCGTTGTAATCCATCGGATTATGGCTGGCGGTGACCATGATCCCGCCGTCGAGCCGATGGTGAAACGTGGCGAAGTAGATTTCCTCGGTGCCGCACAGGCCGATGTCCCACACTTCCGCGCCACCGTCCAGCAAGCCCCGCGCCAGCGCCGCGCTCAGCGCGGGACTGCTCGGGCGCACGTCGTGGCCGACCGCGACCCGCCGGGGTTGGACGAAGGTGGTAAAAGCGCGGCCGATGCGATAGGCGAGATCTTCGTTCAACTCGTCGGGAACGCGCCCGCGAATGTCGTAAGCCTTGAAACAGGTCAGTGCGTCGCTTGCCATTCTTGCAACCTTATCAAATCGAGCCACTCACGAAGTTTCGAGCAACAAAGCACGAAACCCGGCTTGCGGAAAATGCCGATCCACCGTTAGCGCCCCACTCAGGCCGAGTTGCCGCATGATCACAAACGAGGTGCAGTCGGTCAGCCCCCATTCCTTATCACTACGGGATTTGAACAATTCCCAGGCGGAATGCAAGACTTGGCTGGAAGTGGGGATGATTTCAACAGTCTGATCGCGCTTTAATAACTCGACAGACCGCACGGCTAAATCACGGTAGCGCAGTTTTGCCAAACCATCGCTGAATTCTAACAAGATATATTCACTGGTAATTTTCCAAACTTTTTGCGTTGTTAAATTTGCGTGCAGGGAGACAGCAGCCGCATGATCGGCATCTCTGCTGTTGAGAAGAGCGATCAGGAAAGAAGTATCGACGAACACCCTACTGGGCAGATTCATCGGATAATACCTTACCCGTGTAGCGATCAAAATTTCTCGCCAGATCTTCAGGACCCATCGGTAGCGCCATGTTCGACAAATGTTGTAGGGCATCGATCGATTCGGAATGGGTGGATGGGCCATCAATCAGAGGGATCCCCTCTTCGCTGGCAATTTGAGAGACAAGAAAATCCATCAAGCGAATTTTGTCCGCGTGTCGTAGCGCCTGGATGGCGGGCAGCAACTCAGCAAAAGACATCGTGCTTCACTCCTCCTGGTGGTGACTCGCGGCCCTGCCTCACATTTCGCCGTTGCCTCGGCCGTAGACATCTTCAAAGCGAAGAATGTCGTCCTCGCCCAGATAGCTCCCCGACTGCACCTCAATGATCTCCAGCGGAATCTTGCCGGGGTTGGTCAACCGGTGCGGGACGCCGACCGGAATGTAGGTGGACTGGTTTTCCGTCAGCAGAAACTCTTCCTCGCCCCGGTTGACGCGGGCGGTGCCGCTCACCACCACCCAATGCTCGGCGCGGTGATGGTGCATCTGCGCGGAGATGCAGGCGCCGGGCCGAATCATGATGCGCTTGACCTGAAAACGTCGGTCGAGATCGATCGAATCGTAATAGCCCCAGGGTCGATAAACCTTGCGGTGGTTCCGTCCTTCCGGGCGTTGACAGGCCTTTAATTGTTCCACGATCGCCTTCACCTCCTGCACCCGGTCCTTGGTGGCGACCAGCACCGCGTCGGAAGTTTCGACGACGACGAGATGCTCCACGCCCACGGTGGCGACCAACCTTGAAGAGGCGTCCACGTAGGAATCGCGGGTGTCCACCCCGATCACGTCGCCGCGGGTGATGTTGCCGTCGGCATCCCGCGCGCCCACGTCCCATAACGCCGACCAGGACCCGACATCGTTCCAGCCCACCGCCAGCGGCATCGCCACCGCCCGATCGGTTTTCTCCATCACCGCGTAGTCGATGGAATCCTTGGGGCAGGCGGCGAAGGCTGTGCGGTCCAGCCACAGAAAATCGGTATCGGAGCGGCCAGCGGTCAACGCCTGCTGGCAGGCGGCCAGCATGGCGGGAGCGAAGCGTTCGAGTTCCGCCAGAAACGCCGAGGCGCGAAACATGAACATCCCGCTGTTCCAGTAGTGATCACCGGAATCCAGATAGCGCTGGGCGGTGGCGGGGTCCGGCTTTTCGACGAAGCGTTCCACCGCGCTCACTCCGGAGTCGTCCAGCGGCGCGCCAGCCTTGAGATAACCATAGCCGGTTTCCGGCGCGGTCGGGATGATGCCGAAAGTGATCAGCCGCCCCGCCGCGGCGTGTGGCGCTACCCGCTGGATGGCGGCGCGAAAACCCTCGACGTCGGCGATGACGTGATCGGCCGGCAGGATCAACAGGATCGGATCGGCGTCCGCGCGCTGGGCGTGCAGGGCCGCGACCGCCACCGCCGGCGCGGTGTTGCGGCCGACCGGTTCCAGAAGCACCGTCGCCGGCTGGATGCCGACCGCGCGCAACTGCTCGGCCACCATGAAACGATGTTCCTCGTTGCACACCACCAGCGGCGCGGTCGTATCGGTCAGGCCGGCGACGCGCAACGCGGTGTTTTGCAGCATGGTGTTTTGATCCACCAGGGGCAGGAACTGTTTGGGATACGCCTCGCGCGACAGCGGCCACAACCGGGTTCCGCTGCCGCCGGACAGGATGACGGGAACGATCATGCGGGTTCGCCTCGACCGATGGCGTAGTAGATGAAACCCTGTTCGCGTAGATACTCGGGTTCGTAGAGATTGCGGCCGTCGAAGATCAGGGGCTGTTTGAGCTGCTGGCGGATGGCGGCGAAATCGGGACTGCGGAACAGGCTCCATTCGGTGACGATAATCAGCGCGTCGGCGTCGGCCAGGGCGTCCAGGGGCCGGTCGCAGAGTTGCAAATCGGGCCGCTCGCCGTAAATCCGCTGGGCTTCGTTCATCGCCGCCGGATCGTAAGCGCGAACCGCGCAGCCCTCTCGCCAAAGCGCCTCCAGCAAATTGCGGCTGGGCGCCTCGCGCATGTCGTCGGTGCCCGGCTTGAA
>Ga0114946_10002829_pt1 | contig 11838 bp, 9 predicted proteins | sample WalLakDeSediment_FD_88676 | JGI IMG/M metagenome (GOLD analysis project Ga0114946, IMG submission 88676) | Lake sediment microbial communities from Walker lake, Nevada to study Microbial Dark Matter (Phase II) - Walker Lake 11/02/13 Deep Sediment | ecosystem: Environmental > Aquatic > Freshwater...
AGTGAAATGGTAGATAATGAATAAGCACTTTCTGAGTTCATCAGGACCAGCAACTTTGGTTTGAGATCAGATTGGAAAAGCTGTTGCCGCTCATTACTTGAATTAATGAGTTCAATATTTTTGATTTTATCACCGATTTTAGGGGGCCTGGAAAGCTTGGCATTTAGAAATACCTCCAACCTTTTGGTATAAATTGACTTACTGTTTTCTGTAGGAATCTTTTGAAATAGGTCCCTGACCACATCAAATGCATACTTTTCTTTGTCCTTCTCAAGAAAATAAATGGCTGGCAGTTTGTCCAGATTATCTTTAATCAATTCTAGCCTTTCATTCTTGGAAGCTAGTTCAAGTTGATCAGAAAATTTTTGGTGTTGATAAGGTTTATCTATTTCCCATTGAGCAGTTTTAAGTAAAAACTCCAGTTTCAGGTTCACTTCCAAGTCATCCACCCAGATTTTTGAGGTTAAATCATTGACCCTCCCCTTTCTTGATACAGCATAAAACTGGATTGTAGTCGGAAGTTCAGAAAAAAGAATGCTTTGCGAAAAGGTGATTTCCGGACCAACAGGTACCCCTCCACCTTCCCAATAGAATCCTTTCTTGCTTTTTAAAAATTCAATCGTAAAATCAACTTTTTCCTGTGCATGAAGACTCAAACAAATGCCGCAGTATAGAATCAAAAGGAATACTTTTTTCATTTAATAAACTAATTATCTTCTAATTAAATAAAATCAGTCCTTGATGTAAAGGGAAATTTGATTTTTGGATTTGATTTCAGATGATTATCTGATGTGTCAATCTATCCATTAAAGTTTCAAATCTAGCAGGGATAATCTTTTAAAATCCTATCCGTTTCCTCTACCACCTGCAGCGCATTTTCCTTGGTGAAAATCAATGGAGGCTTGGACTTCAGTACACTGTCTTTTGGCCCATCCGTAGAGATCAGAATCATCCTATCTCTCAGATGGTTTTTGATGGTTTTTGCCAGCAATGCATCTTCGATGGTCGTCCCTGGCTTGACCAAGTCTACTCCCAAAAATAGACCCGAGCCCCGTACATCGCCTATGCAAGCGTATTTTTCCTTCAATTCCATCAATAATGATTTGAAGTAATTTCCGACCAAGTTGGCATTTTCCTGAAGACCCTCTTCTTCCATTACATCCAAGACAGCCAATCCAATGGCACAGGAAACCGGATTACCACCGAATGAACTGAAAAATTCCACACCTTTTTCAAAAGAATCTGCAATCTCCTGGGTACAGACTACAGCCCCCATAGGATGTCCATTGCCCATTGGTTTACCAAGGACCACCATATCAGGCACTACCCCATATTGCTCAAAGCCCCAAAAACTATCACCAACCCTTCCAAAACCTGTCTGTACCTCATCCGAAATACAAACTCCTCCCTGTTGTCGTACAGCAGGGTATAAGGCTTCCAAATATCCTGTTGCCAAAGGTACCTGCCCTCCGCAGCCTACAATGGGCTCTGCTATAAAAGCTGCAATAGGTTGGGAGAAAGCTTGCATTTGTTGAATTGCTGCCTTGGCATAGGCTTTTCCGGCAGTTCCATCATTTGTCGTAAAAAGACCCCTGTAAGTATCAGGCAAATTGGTTTTGAGAATGAAGGGCTTCTGGCCCTGCCCTTTGGGATTGGAAAATTTGTAGTCCGAAATATCAATGGATATTTGGGTATTGCCATGATACCCATGTTCCATCACCATCAAACCCTCTTTTTGGGTATGCCACTTGGCCATCCTGATGGCCAAATCACTTGCTGCACTTCCGGAATTCACGAAAAATACCCTGTTTAATGCCGGGGGGAACTTAGCCAACAACTTCTCTGCATAAGCAGGCAAAATATCATAAAGGTACCGGGTATTGGTATTGAGTTTGGCCATTTGGCGCTGACCGGCCTCCACTACCTTGGGATGTGAATGGCCAACATGGGGAATGTTATTATATGCATCCAAAAAAGTATTCCCATAAGCATCGTACATATATTGGAAAGCAGCCCTTTCCATTATGATAGGCTTGCTATAACTGACAGACAAAATGCTGCTCAGGTATTGGTTTCTATACTCCAAACTTTCTTCATGGGAATTAACCTGCCTACGGCTATACCCTATCGCTAACCTGAACCTGTTTTCAGCTTCCACAGGGTTGATCTTCAACCATCCATAAAGCATCTTCCAGGCATTTTCTTCGCTGACCGAAACATAGGTGTTTTCGGGATCAGCTTTTTTGGCATGGGCCGAATTACAGACACTGATGCATAATCTTGCAGATATGAGGTAATACAATACCTCTATTTCGATTTCTTGCAAGGATATCACTGAATGGTAACCTCTCAATACCTCCACAGCCAATTCCAAATAATCTGCCTTGTTATAAGCAGCATAACACATGGCCACCGCTACTTCCTGAATCAATGGCCCATAAGTCAAATCCCCAAAATCAATCAAGGCCAAGTCCTGATTTTCATTGATGAGGATATTCCATTCGTTCGCATCATTATAAATAAAAGATTTTCTCAACCGCGAAAGTTGTGGCCTGACATTTTCTTCAAACTGAAGAAAATAATAACGTACAGTATTCCTGTCTTTGGCCGAAGGGATATCTTCGAGGTATTGATGTACCAAATCAAGGGATTGAATATCCCATTCCCATTTTCTTGATTGGATCAAATAATTTTTTTGCTTTCCAAGCTCAAGATCTAATTCCGCAAGAAAAATACCCAAAGACCTATACTCAGACTTTGAAGGATTTAGGTCTCCCATAAATTTCCCCTCTAAAAAAGTCAGCAGCCTCCCTACCAATTTCTGCCCGCCAAATTCAATCAATTTTACATAGTTCCCATCCTCAAAGGGAACCGGTTCGGGAATTCTTCCATGAAATCTTTTTTGCAAAGCGTGCAAAAATTCAGTTTCTGCCTCTACCAAATCAAAGGTCTCAGCTGAAAAAGGATAGGTTTTAAAAATATAATTTCCCCTTTCTGTTTCTACCAAATAGTTGACATTGTCATAACCGTTTAACTTTTTAAGCTCCACTGAGTGGAACCCAAAGGATACTTTTAACAGCTCATGCATAGGAAAGGGTTTTACAATTTCTGGCATTTGGGACAAAAATAAACAGCTCCACCCAAATAGGATTCTTTTTCAATTTTTCCTCCACATTTTGGACAGGGAGATTCCAATGTGTTTTTTGAAAGAATGGTTTTGTACCCTCCAGAATTTCCATTAAGATCTTTTTCGGTATCTCTTCCTCCCTGTTCTGCCATTTTCAAAAGTGTGGTCTTCATGCTTTTTAAAAGTAATCTTTTTTCAGATTCGAACAAACTTGATTTTTTTCTTTTAGGGTGAATCCCAGCATTGAATAAGATATCCTGTAAGACCCCATTCCCGAGACCAGGTATTCTTTGTTCAGTGGCCAACAAAGCTTTTGCTGAAAGGTCTTTTGCGGATTGAAGAATGCCTTTAAAATGATCTTCATCAAAGGCATCCTCCAAAGGAGAAATTGCTTTCAGGCTTCCAATATGATATTTGTTGTTCAAGGTTCCATTATAAGCCATAATTCCTCCATACATGGCTATGGTAAAAACCAAGCAAGTTCCATCCTCAAAAACCAATAACAATTGATGCTTATTAGGTGCTTCTTCCACATTCGGAAACAACCTCAAATTCGTACCATCGCTGACGGATAAGCTGACATCATTGTCAAAATGTATATCTACAAACATCCCATGACCCTTCACAGATTCAACCCTCCTGCCCTCAAGTAATGTTGGATAATCTTTGGGATCACCTTCAAACCAGGCTAATTTATGAACATAAGTAGGTGGAAAAACTTTGACTACCTTTTTTCCTTTTAGCGCCTTATTGGCTTGCAAACCGAGGGTTTTGGATTCAGGGATTTCTATCATTAGTCTTTCATTTTATAGTTTTTTACCAATAAATCCCGGTTTTTTCAAAACCTCTGGCTTGCCAGGATTTGTTCTTCAAAACCATCAATTCTTTAAATCCTAAATCCTTGAGCAGTCGCGCAGTGTTTTCATATTCCAAAATGATTTCCTTTGGATGATGGGCGTCGGAATTGAGGCAAATAGGAACATTGAGTTCATTCATCAGACGAAGCCCAAATAAACCGGGATAAGTTTCTGAGGCTCTCTTTTTATACAATCCACGGGTATTGACTTCCACAATTGTGCCTGATTTTGCAGCAACTTGCAGGGTTTCTCTGAGGAGTTCCTGATACCATGGCACTTGTTCATCAAAGAAAAACCGGGAATGGTTTTGCATTTTGATTTTGTCCACATGACCCAAAATGGTGGGACAGTCTTTTTCAAGCATGTCAATGGTATAGGCAAAATACCTTTCCAATACTTTACGGATATCATTTTTAAAAACCTCCTTGAGACCTTTTTCAAAAATGTGCAAAGGTCCATCAATTTCCCATGGCATCCCGTCCTCAAATGCATCCACAAAGTGAACAGACCCTATGGAATAATCCAAATTTAGCTCTTTCGCCCACTTTTTGATAACTCCTGATTGCTCTGGGAAAAAATCGATTTCAAGGCTTTTGTAAATTTCAATTTGCCCTGAATATTTCTCTTTTACAGTTTGGATATCCTTAATATATGATGAAATGTCTGCCTCATTCATCGACCACTTGTTTTCAAAAGGTACAGGACTATGACTGGAAAAGCCTAAACTCACCACCTTTTGTTCGATGGCCCTTATTACATGAGTTTCCATTTCTTCAACCCCATCGCAATACTTACAGTGATTATGGTAATTGGTCCAAGGCATAATTCCTTTTGCTTCAAAGTTAGTTTAAACATCAATATTTTTGATACCATTACTACTGGATACCTATTTTTTGCCATTCTTAAATAGTAAATTAAATTGTCACTTTAATTTACCGCTTTCCTTAAAATAGCCCACAGCTTCGGAAATACCCAATTCAATTGATTTATATCTCATTTTCAGCTCTCTTTTCGATTTTTTATTTGAATAAAAGTTATTCACAACCAAAATATCCATATTTACTTTGCTGAGGCTTGTCTTGATTCCAAGCTTCCTTAGAATATCTCCAAAAAAACCCAGTAATCGAAGGACAGCTTGGGGAATTTGGACTAAGATTGGTCTAGAACCAAAAAAATCCCCCAGCTTTTCAAAGAATTCCCTATAAGTCAGATTTTCTCCGGCCAAAAGGTATTTTTCACCGTTTTTCCCTAATTCCATGCACCTGACCAATCCTAATGCTACATCTTTCACATTTACGAAATTCTTGCCTCCAGGTGGATAGAATACAATTTTCTTATTGGCGCCCATCAAAATAATTCTTCCGGAACTTGGCTTGGTGTCATAGGCACCAAGCATAAAAGTGGGGTTAGTAATTAGAATAGTAATCCTGTCTGAATATTGTAAAATCCTCTCCTCAGCCTCCAATTTACTCAAAGCATAGTAGGATTTTTCATAAGGGGCTTTTATGGGTTGATGTTCCTCCCCATCATTAAAATCATCTGCATAGCCAAGGGTATTGGCTGTACTTACAAAAATAAACTTTTCCAGTTTTTGGGTAATGGCTGCATGAAGTAAGTTTAGGGTGCCCTCTACATTGGTTTTTCTGTAATCCTCATACCTAATTAAATTAGGAGAAGTCTCAGCTGCAACGTGAATAACAGCGTAGCAATCTTTTAGGATTCTTCTTAAATCTTCAAAAAGACTGCCCTGAACCAATTCCAGGTTGGGGTGTCTCGGGATAATAAGACTAGCTGGATTCCTCACCAAGGCTTTTACTTTATAATTACGTTCAAGTAATTCAATAATCAGGTTACTCCCCAATAATCCATTTGACCCAGTGACCAAGACCTTGTTCATATACACTAACTTAACTCATTTTGAGCCACCTTGGTCATAATGGAAATTTTAATTTTGGAAGGAATAAATTTAAGCAACAGCCAAGAAACAGGGTTAACCAAAATGACCGCTTTCCTTTTAAAAAGGTTATCCAAACAGATTTTAGCAACTTTTTCTGGCTCCTTCATCAAAAGTTTGCCTACAAACCCTTTATTGGTCCTTTCCACTAAGGCCCCATTTGTTCTCATGGGCCCTGGATTGACTACACTAACAAAAACATTGGTATTTCTCAGTTCTTGATTTAAGCCTCGTGAAAAAGAGTCCAAAAATGCTTTAGAGGCTGGGTATACCGTCTTGAAACCTATAGGAAAAAAAGCTGCCAAGCTGGAAATATTATAGATATGGGCATTAGGTTGTCTCAATAAATTGGGCAATAATTGGTGGATCAGAACAGAGGGAGCCACCACATTTAACTGAAGGATTTTTTCTATATAGAGGAGTTTCGCATCTGTGATTTTTATGCTTCCTCCAATACCCGCATTATTAATCAGCACATGTAATTCAAACTGGCCGTTAATCCATTCTGCCAAAGCGGTTACGTTTTCCAAAATAGATAAATCCGTTTCATAACAAATGGAGTCTACCCCATATTTTTCTTTGATTTCTTCACATAGATCAGCAAGTTCTTCATTAGGTAAACTGACCAATATGGTGTTGATTTTTCTCTTCGAAATTTCCAATGCAATTGCTTTGCCAAGCCCCTGACTTGCACCGGTGATAAGTGCATATTGTTTCATCTCTTGAAAATTTTGCCTTTTTAAAACCCTGGCGGGATAATTATTAATGAGGATAGATCAATTTTACCTAATCTGAAAACTGTTAGACAAGGTCAGAAATTAAGTTCTAATTATAAAAAATATACAGCAAAATATAGAGATTGAATGAAGGGCAAATGAATCAGAAATTATTCCAAAGTCTAGAAAAAAGGATTTGATTTTCTATTCACTCTCTAGGAAAGCAAAAACCAGGTACCATTTACTACCATGTAATTGAAACCTATACGCAGCATAATAATCCGGATTATCAGACCATACTTCCTGTTCGAAATATTTCTTTTTTTGCTTCGTTTTTGTTTTATATACTGAAAGGTCAAGATCCTGAACTCTGGTGGTCATCAAATCCCAATCCTTTAAAGTCCAGAGAATTTCTTGCCCCTGCCTTTTTTTCATACCCAAAAGCGGATCCCTTATTCTTGAAATCTGAAATAAGGAATCACTATGGAATCTATCGTAAAAAATAATAAAATTTTCCGGCGGTCCCCCTTTAATTTTAACCATGCCCTTTGGTTTGCCCTGAGAATAAACTGGTTGTGAAAAAGTAAATGCCAATAAAAAAACTGATAATGTATAAGAAAATGTAAACAGGTTTTTCATAGCTATCAACAATTACATAACAATCAATATCTCTGACATACACGCTCTTTAAATATGGGATATTTCAACATTAAATTCTAAAACAAAAGTGACATTGTCAATACGGTAAGATTTAATTAATTGAAAATTATGTCCTTATATTAAAAAAATAAATAATTGAAAATAGAATTTAAATAAAAGGTCTAAAAATAATAATATGAATTAAATGAAGATTTAAATTAATCTGATTATCCGCAATCTTGCCAGTTGAAGAAATTAACCTGGATATAGTGTTGTTTCCGAGTTAATATCGATCAATAACTTGTCCGCCGTGGCGGATCCAACCCGCCTGCTGCCGGCAGGTATCAATGAATATCTAAATAGATATAATACAAGTTTTAATTGGCTAGTGGCACAATAGCGGATATACATATAAATTAAATATTTACTACAAAAAACAAAAACCGGCTTTGGAATAAAGTCGGTTTTGTTTGATCTGCAATAAGGAAATCATTTATCCATAAATTTCTTCTAAAACTTGCGCCAACCTTATACCTCCAGCAGTTAATCTTTCTTCTACATGATGGTAATGCTTATAAATATATTCATATCCAATTCTCCCATTTTCGGGTACATCATACATAGCCGGTCTTATGGCCACAGCTTCTATCAACCAGTCAGTAGGGGTTTTGGAATTATATTGATAAATGAGTTCAGGATTGATTCGCTTTTGTAATTCTGTCGCTATTTCTGTATAACTCATTTTTTTATTTTCTATCAAATCTGAATCCCAAACCGCATGAATATTGGTTTCCTTGTTGAAATAGCTCACCTTCACGTCATTCCCTCCACGGTCTCCCGGTTTACCCACATGAAATGGCTGGTGCAGATCCCCAACAATATGGATCAACAACCTCAATTGATCTCTTTCTTCCTCAGGGCTTAAGCCTCCCTTCTTCAAGGTCTCTTTGATCTTCAGAAAGGCAGCATAGGCATCGCCTGTAGGTTCCTGGATTTTTGGATCATACTCTCCATCAGCCGTTGTGACCCAGTGCCAAGTATAGGTATATTCATATTTCTTGTCTGAACGGATATTATCCATCCATACCCCAACACCGGAAATGGATTCATTTTGAAGAATGGCTTCAACCCTTTTTACTGTCTGTGGTTTCATCTGCCATTCAGCCAATTTCCCAATTACATAATGCCCTATGGCTCCCCAGGCGAAAGATTGGGAATTGATGCTGAAGGTCAATAGGAAGGCCAATATTAAATGTTTTATTGATTTCATATTTGTTATATAGGGTTGTGACTAATTGGATATATGGTAGAAATATGATGGAAATAAGTAGATATATTGGTATAGTGGATAAGCTTCTAGTTATTGATTTTTGGTTGAAAGACAATTGAAATAAAATTGAAATAATAAGGTGTGGGCACCCATATTTCTATCTATTTCGCAAGGCATATTTCAACTTTATTTCTTTAAAACTTTTAATTCATTAACAGCAATCCAAGCCATCAATCCCGCTCCGATTTCGAGGGCATCTTCATCTACATCAAAAGTGGGTGTGTGCACACCTGAAATAATACCTTTTGATTCATTTCGGGTTCCCAGACGATAGAAGCAACCGTCAATTTCCTGGGTATAATAGGAAAAATCCTCTGCTGCCATCCAAATATCCAGATCCAATACATTTTCTTCTCCCAAGTAGTCAATTGCGGCTGATTGTGCTCTACCTGTCAGTTCTTCTGCATTTTTGAGGAATGGATATCCTTTTCGGATCTCAAAATCCAACTCAGCCCCCATTCCTTCTACTATCCCTTTGGCAATTTTCACCATTTGTACATGAGCTTTTGCCCTCCAATCTTCATTCAGCGTACGGAAAGTACCCTGAATTTTAACTTCATTGGGAATAATATTAGTAGCACCAAACGCCTCGAACCTTCCAAATGAAAGAACAGATGGGATTTTGGGAGACGCATTTCTACTGACCACTTGCTGTAAAGCAACTATCATATGTGAAGCAATCAATACCGGATCCACCAAGCTTTCGGGCATAGCACCATGGCCTCCCTTCCCTATTACTGTAATATACAGTTCGTCGGCACTGGCCATATACATTCCTTTTCTGAATCCGACCTTTCCTACAGGAATCAATGGCATAACGTGCTGTCCAAGAATTCCGGAAGGCCTGGGATTTTCCAAAACCTTTTCTTTGATCATTAAGGACGCTCCTCCCGGAATCAACTCCTCACCGGGTTGGAAAATCAGTTTTATTGTTCCCTCAAACTTATTTTTTATTTCATTTAGAATTTTAGCCGCTCCTAATAAGGATGCTGTATGGACATCATGCCCACAAGCATGCATCACGCCAGGATTTGTGGATTTGTAGGAAACATCATTTTGCTCCACAATCGGCAAAGCATCCATGTCGCCCCTAAGTGCTATGGTTTTACATCCTGGATTGTTCCCTTCTATCAGAGCCACAATTCCTGTATCGGCCTTTTTCTCAATGCGGGTAATACCAAAGTCTTTTAACTTTTCCAAGACAAATGCAGCAGTCTGGTACTCCTGAAAAGATAACTCCGGATGGGCATGTAAATGCCTCCGGTTGGCAATAATTTCAGATTTATATTCTTTTGCTAATTGCTTAATTTTGTCTTTGACCATCCTCTATTGGTTCTGGGTTAACATAGCCCTCTCTTTGGAATCTATCCTGAATGATCCTCGCGGAGGGAAAAAATTGCTTAAGTTGATGAAAATAGGGCTGAGCCTCTATTCTATTTATGAATTTTCCAATTTTGACCAAATACCTTGGTTGTTGATACTGCATTTCCGATTTCATATCAGGAAAATAGGTATACAGATCATTTCTTGTTTTAAATGCCTGATCCCTGTCCACCCCACTATAAACCAATACCGTAAAGCCACTCCAATATCTTTCTGCCCTGTAGGTTTCTTTGTATCTATTCATAGAAAACTCTAATTCTTCATCAAGGGCCAATGATCCTTCTTTTGTTATTTCTCCTACTGATTTATTTTCCAGATCTGCCAGATCTGGAAACTGAATCAAGGTTTCAGAGAGATCTTCCTGATAATTTTCGTATAGATCTGCCATTGATCCAGTCTTTTTCAAGCCGGCACATGAGCCTAACAAAAATACCAGAATAAAGAATTCAAAAGGTGACCTTTTCATGATTTTATTGTTAATGTTCAATTATCACACATTTGCCTGCTTCCACGTCCTGCTCTACACTTTTGTATTTTACATCCTTGAGTAGCTTCCCGTCAGGATATTGTACAGAAACTTTATCATTTCGTCCATAGGACTTCTCGGATTTTCTCGGAGCGACTACCTGAGGAGCCGCAGTCCGGTTGGCAACCGCAGCCGCAGCTTGCCTGCCTGCTCCGGGATTCAATGAACTGCCAACTTCTTCCTTGGATGCCCTTATATTATTTTCTTCCCTTCTTGGAGCCTGTGCAGCCTTTACTTGGCTGGGATCCTGAGTTGGCAATTCCGCTTTTGAAAGGAAGGAAATGGTGTCTTCATTCAACCTGCCAACAAATCGCTTGAACATTTCAAAAGCTTCAAATTTATAAATCAACAAAGGATCTTTTTGTTCATAGACAGCATTCTGGACAGACTGTTTCAAATCATCCATATCACGAAGATGTTCTTTCCAGTTCTGGTCAATAATGGCCAAGGTAACATTCTTTTCAATGGCCCTGATCAAATCCCTTCCTTCATTCGCTACCGTTGATTCCAGGTTGATCACTACTCCAATCTGTTTGATCCCATCGGTTATTGGAACCATAATTTCTTTAACAGTCGCTCCTCTTTGCTTATGCACATCCTTTAAAATAGGCATGGCTTTATTCAGGATGCGATCATTTTTATCAACATAATTCTTATAGGCCGCATCAAAAAGCTGTTTGGTCAAGACATGTGCTTCCTTGCTCTTGATTTCATCTGCCGAGAATTGATGGTCAACTCCCAATGAACTGTAAATATTCATTCTGAGGTTTTCGATATCTTCGGTGGATTTCGCCATATCTATGATTCCCTCGCAAACATCATACATCACATTGAGAATATCGAGTTCAAGGCGTTCACCCATCAAGGCATTTTTTCGCCTTTTATAAACCACCTCTCTTTGGGAATTCATGACATCGTCATATTCCAGAAGACGCTTTCTGATTCCGAAATTGTTTTCTTCAACTTTTCTTTGCGCTCTTTCAATGGACTTTGTGATCATTGAATGCTGGATTACCTCTCCTTCTTCCAAACCCATTCTATCCATCAATTTGGCGATCCTATCGGATCCGAACATTCTCATCAGGTTGTCCTCCAAGGAAACAAAGAACTGGGAAGAACCCACGTCACCTTGACGGCCTGAACGACCTCTCAGCTGTCTGTCTACCCTTCGGGATTCATGACGTTCGGTACCTACTATGGCCAGTCCGCCCGCTCCTCTGGATTCAGGTGTCAATTTGATATCCGTGCCTCGGCCCGCCATGTTGGTGGCAATGGTCACTGTCCCTGGTTTACCTGCCTCTGCTAC
>Ga0114946_10002830_pt1 | contig 11836 bp, 13 predicted proteins | sample WalLakDeSediment_FD_88676 | JGI IMG/M metagenome (GOLD analysis project Ga0114946, IMG submission 88676) | Lake sediment microbial communities from Walker lake, Nevada to study Microbial Dark Matter (Phase II) - Walker Lake 11/02/13 Deep Sediment | ecosystem: Environmental > Aquatic >...
CGTCGTTCCTGGCAAGGCGCGAGGCCGAAGGCGTGTCGGGCACACGTCGAGTGCCGAGCAACACGGCCAGGGGCGACGGGGACGGCGTTATCGGTCGTGAAAAAGGGCGAAAGTCGAGTCTGAAGGTCGACCCAGATCGCCGACCAGCGTCCGGTCGCCTCGAGGTGGCGTTCGAGCCACATCAAGCTCGTGGTCTTACCGGTCTGGCGCCCGGCGTGGAGCGTGAAGAAGCGCTGACCCTCGATCAGCGCGAGCACGTCGTCGAGCCGGCGCTCGGGCGGGATCATATAATGCTCGCCGGGGATGCACGGGCCCGAGGTGTTGAAGAAGGGGAGCATCGGTCTCCCCTGATCAGCCCTGCCGCGACTTCCACATGCGGGTCAGATCCTTCGTCAAATTCTTCTGATGCGCCTCGATGGTCCCGCCGCCGATCTCGAGCAGCTTCGCGTCTCGCCACAGCCGCTCGACCGGATACTCCTTGCAGTAGCCGGCCCCGCCCATGACCTGCATGGCCCAGTCGGCGCAGGTCTTGCCCACCGGCGCCGCGAACAGCTTGGCGGCGTCCGAGCCTAGCCGCGCCCGGTTGTCGGGGCCGACGTCGCGCGCGGCGTTGTAGGTGAGGGCCTTGGCCGCTTCCATCATCGCGTAGCCCTCGCCGATGTAGCGCTGGATCTGGCCGAAGCGGTTGATCGAGTCGCCGAAGGCTTTGCGCTGATCGGCGTAGTCGACCATGATCTCGACGCAGCGCTCGGCGATCCCGACGCTCATGGCCGCGAGCGTCAGCCGCTCGATCTCGAGGTTGCGCATCATGTGGGTGAGCCCGCCGCCGGGCTCGCCGAGCAGGTTGGTCGCGGGGATCCGGCAGTCCTCGAAGATCAGCTCCGACATGGTCGAGCCCCGCATGCCGAGCTTCTCGATGTGGTTGCTGGTCGAGAACCCCGGGCACTCACGATCGACGACGAACGCGGTGATGCGATCGTCGAGCTTGGCGTAGATCAAGAAGCAGTGACCCTCGGGGCCGTTGGTGATGTAGGTCTTGGTCCCGTTGACCACGAACTCGTCACCCTCGCGCACGGCGGTGGTCGTCATCGCGAGCACGTCGGTCCCCGCTCCGGGCTCGGTCATGCCCATGCCGGCGATCCACTCGCCGCTGATGACCTTGGCCAGGTAGCGATCGCGCTGCTCGGCGTTCGAGCAGTGGTAAAAGTTGTTCACGAACAACATCGAGTGGGCGAGGTAGGCCAGGCAAAAGCCCGGGTCGACCTTCGACAGCTCGTGGTGGACGATCGTGGCCGCGACCACGTCCATGCCCGCGCCGCCGTCATCGACGGGGATCGTGACCCCGAGCAGCTCGAGCTCGCCGAGCTTGCGGAACAGGGCGACGTTGAGCTCGCCCTTCTCGTCAAATTCGGCGGCCTGCGGCGCGACCTCGCGCCGAGCGAAGTCGGCGATGGTCTGGCGCAGCAGCCGGTGCTCTTCGGTGGGGTTGAACAGCGCGTCCGAGGGCGTCGACATCGGCGGTGAACATACCCCATGGATCCCGGAAGACACGGGCGTCGCCGCGTGCGCTGGATCGCCTGGCAGAAATCTTCGCGTGAGGAAGCCGCTTTGTTCATGGCGATGGCACTATCGCGGGACCATGGCTGACGACTCGGATTACGAGGACCCGGAGTTTGACGAGCGCGACGCCGTCGCGGACGCGGACGCCCTCGCCGACGCCCTCGAGGACGAGCTCGCCGACGCGGTCGCCCAACCCTCGCGGCAGCTCCCGCGGACCTTGGTGATCCCGGCGCTGATCCTCAGCGGCGCGATCGCGGCGCCGCTGACCCCCGACGGCTATAGCTTCGCTCAGCTGCTCTACGCCGCGTTCCTTCGCCATCCGCTCGAGGGCCTGATCACCCTGCTCGGGTTTGGCGCGCCGTTTTGCTTTGGGATGATCACGCTGGCCCTCGCGAGCAGCGGCGCGCGTGTGTACCAGGCGATCGGCGAGCGCCTGCTCGTCGCCAACTTGAGCCTGCTGCACGCCCAGCTGGTGCTCGTTGCCGGGACCCTGGTCTGGCACGGGCAAGGCATGCTGCCCGCGGCCCTGCTCGGCTTTGCGATCGTCAGCGGCGGGTTCTTCATCGTTCATCACGCCCAGACCGCGGCCGCGGCCGGCGACGCCGACGACCCCGGCCCGCGCGGCCCGACCCAGCGCTGGCTGGTCCGCTGGGGGGCCACGGTGATCGTCGCGGTCTGCGGCTGGATGCGCTTGCAGGTGTTGATCGAGCTGCGCTTCGGCTGGGCGATCGAGCTCATGCTCGGCGCGTGCGTGATGATGACCGTGCTCTTGAGCCGCCGGCCGAGCTTGGCCGCCAGCGAGCAGTGAACCGCTCGCCTGGGGGCTTGCCAAGAATAGATAGGTAGGCTACCTATCTACGGTGAAGGCCGACCGAACGCCGATTCAGAGCCGTCTGGAGGACCTCGTGGTTGTCCGGCTCTGGGCGCTGCAGGTCCTGTTCGACGCCCGTTTGAGTCATGAGCTCGCGGCTGTCGGGCTGACCCGGGCCGAGTTTCGTCTGGTTGGCGAGGTCATGAGCGCGCCCGAGGGGGTCCGGCAGGGTGAGCTCGCCCGCCGGCTCGGGGTCCGCCCGCCGACCGTGTCCGCGGCGCTCACTCGGCTCGAGGCCAGCGGCGTCGTGGTTCGCACCCGCGATCCCGACGACCCGCGGGCACGTCGGGTCACGCTCGCCCCGGGCGCCCCGCTGGTCCCTGGCGTCGAGGTCCTCGAGCGCCTCGACGCCGACCTCGTTCAAGCCCTCGAGCCGGGCGAGCGCGAGCGCATCGTCGAGCTCCTCGACCGCCTCGCCGCTCGCCTCGCGATCCCCAAGCCGTGATCACCGATGAACGCCGATCTTTACCCCCACCTCGACCCCCGCGCCCGCGCCTGGAACACCGCCCTCGTGGCCTCACCCGGGGAGCTCGACCTTCGCTTCCCGGCCGCCGCGATCGAGGGCGCGGTGCCCAAGGAGCTCCACGGTGGCCGCGTGCTCTCCAACGGCCCCGGCTGGACGCGGATCGACGGACGCAACGCCCACCCCTTCGACGGCCACGGCTACGTCCGCGCCTTCGAATTTTTGCCGGATGGATCGTGTCGAGTGCGGGCGCGCTTCGTCGGCACCCGGGTCTACCGTGACGAGGCCGCGGCCGGCCGCCTGGTCCACCGCGGCTTGGCCACCAACCTCCCCGAGCGCCGACGCAACCTCGGCATCGGCGGCGTCCCTCGCAACGTCGCCAACACCACGATCACCCGGTGGGGCGGCCGCCTGCTCGCCGGTTGGGAGGGCGGAGCCCCGCACGCCGTCGACCCCGAGACCCTCGAGACCCTCGGCGAAGAGACCTTCGGCGGCCTGCTCGCCGGCCAAGCGACGCTCGCCCACATGCACCACGACGCCGACGCGGGCCGCCTGGTGCTCTGCTCGCACGCGGGCTTTCGCCAGCCCAAGCTGACCTTCCGCGAGCTCGATCCGAGCGGCGCGCTCGTCAGCACCCGCGAGCAGCTCTTCGACGGCCCGCTGTTCATCCACGACTTCGCGATCACGCCCAATTGGTACGTCGTCGGCGGCAACCCCTTGCGATTCAAGCTCGCGGAGCTGGCCAAGACCCTGCTCGGCGCCTCGACCCTGCTGCGCTCGATCGCCGCCGAGACCAGCAAGCCCGGGGTATTTTATTTGATCCCCCGCAGCGGCGACGGGCCCATGCGAACCATCCGCTTGCCGGATCACAGCTTCGTCGTGCACTTCGGCGGCGCGTTCGAGCGCGACGGCACCGTTTACGCCGACGCCTGCATCTTCAACGAGCTCGAGTTCGGCGCCGAGTTTGGCTACACCGGCCCCGACACGCCCTTCGATCCGACGCTCACCGACACCCGCGGGACCCAGCGCCTCTACCGGGTCACGATCCCGCCCGACGCGAACGCGGGGACCTGGCGGCAGCTCGCGCCCCACGGCGTCGACTTCCCCCGGATTCACCCGGATCACGAGGGCCAAGCGACCGCGCTGCTGTTCGGCGCGTGCCGATCGGATCCCCGCTTCAGCGATCCATTTGACGCGCTGATCCGCGTCGACCTGCGCGACCCCGAGCGGCCGTCACAGGTCTGGAGCGCCCCGGACAACGTCTTTGTCGGCGAGCCGCTGTTCGCCCCGGACCCCAGCCGGCCGGACGCTGGGCACGTGATCGCGGCGCTCTCCGACGGGCTCGATCGCTCGACGACGTTGGCGATCTTCGACGCCTCGGCGCTCGACGCCGGGCCGATCGCGCGGGTCCGTACGCCGCTGTTGCCGGTCGCCTTCCACGGCGAGTGGGACCCGGGACACTAGCCAGAGCGGCCGATGCGCATTTGACTCGACGTGTTCCGCTCACGCCGTGGGTCGCTCTTGGATTGGCGAAGGTCCGGTCTGGATGGCCGACCAAGTACCGGTTACACCGAGCAAGGGTGAAAGACATGGACAAGAACAACCAACGGCAATTATCAGTACGACGCAGGCGCACGGTCTCGGCAATCACCGCCTTGGGGCTGTGCGGTCTGCTACTCATGCCCAAGCCGGCGAAGGCCGACCACCCGATCGTGGTGGCCTTGATCACTGCCGGTGGCGTGGTCGCAGCCGCGGCGATCGGTGCGGTCGGCGTGGTCACGGCTGCGGTCATCACTACCTACGGTGGCGGTGGTGGTGGTGGCGGTGGCGATGGTGGTGGCGGCGGCGGTGACACCATCGTGCCCGGCACCGACGAGGACGGAAACATCATGGAGTCGAGGAGCGGCTCGAGCACCCCGATCGTCAACGGCGGCGCGACGATCACGGGTACGATCGACCGCCCGCGACAAAAGGCGAAGCTGGGCGCGCTGGATCTCGACCCCAAGGCCCGCTCGTTCATGGATCGCAGCGTGTCCATGGCTCTGGCCAAGGTCCGCAAGAAGGGCCTCGGCGCCAGGGTCGCGTACGCATTCGAGGGCGACGTGATGAAGGCGGACCAGAACGTCGCCTCGTTCACGGGCGGCGACGTGATCGAGTGGCAATTCGAGGTGCAGGGCCCAGGCGCGCTGCCGATTGCGATCGAAGACCTCACGCTGTCGACTACCGACGTGCCCGGCACGTTTGGTTACTCGTCGATGGTCATCACCGCGACGCAGGACGGGAAGACGATCGCCACTTGGAAGGCGCGGGTCGAACAGGGCAAGGCGCCCGCCTTTGATCGGCCCCCGAACGAGGGCGCGAAGGTCAAGGCGTCGCCGGGCGCGCTGCAAATCGATCGCGTATTACTGATGCTCCCGGTCAAGTACGGCGTGGACAACAAGGCCAAGGTGGTGGTGACGATGGTGTACGAAGGCTCCGGCCAGCGACTGTCGCCCACCAAGCCGATCAAGTAGCGAGCCGTGTCCACGAGAGCGGGCCGCGAATTCGCGGCCTCGCTCGCTCGGACCCTTGAAAAAAAGCGTGCGCACGCGAGCGCAGCGAAGTCGCAGAGCGAGCGTGGGAGAGACGAGAGCGGGAGAGAGAGCAGCGCGGGAGCAGCTAGGGGGGCGTGCGCCGCCGCAGGCTCACACCTTCCGCACCTGGAATCAAGCGCTTGGGCTACTCGGTTTCGGGCGCAGCTTCGGGCGCAGCTTCAGGCGAGGCCGGCTGCTCCGCAGCCTGCTCGGGTCCTGGCTCGGCCGGCGCCGCCCGCCGAGGATCGCGACCCTCGACGCCCCGCACGATCCGGCAGTCGTCGCACATGCGATCGACCGGCGGCTCCTCGGCCTCGGGGTCGGCGGCGCTGAGCTTCATGCCCGGCGCGTAGACCCATGAGCCGCTGCAACCGGCGACCATGCACGGCATGACCTCGGCGCCCTCGGGCATCGGCACGCCGGCGACGCTGGAGATCGTGAACTGGCTGCGTGAGCACTCCTCACACATCCGCACGGGATCCTGCGTGCGCCCGGCCAAGAAGTCCTGCAGCTGCGCGCCGGTCTTGTAGGTCCAGCTCTTGGCGCAGCCCGGCCGACCACACGCCACTTCGCGATCGGTGTGGTGGCGAACGAACTCGAAGCAGCTGTTGCACATGCGGCGCGGCGGCTGGGGCAGCTCGGCGAGGTTGGCTTGGCCGTCGTGACCCGCCCACGCCCGCAGCTGACCATCACGCTCCCACGTCCACGTGGTCGTGCATCCGTGGACCTTGCACGGGACCTCGATCGGCTCGAGGTGACCGAGGCGCTCGAAGCAGCGCTCGCACAGCTTCTCGGGCGGGCCGTCATGGACCTTGCGCTTGCGCCGACGCTTGCGCCGACGCTTGCGGCCCGGCCGGTCTTGCTCCTCGGCTCCGGGCTGGCTGTCTACGGGCGCGAGCTCGACCTCGGTTGCGAGCTCGACTTCGGGCGCGATCTCGACCTCGGTTGCGAGCTCGACTTCGGGCGCGATCTCGACCTCGGTTGCGAGCTCGAGCTCGATCGCCGGCGTGACCTCGACCGTGGGCGCGGCCTCATCGGGCCCCGCGTCGACCTGCTCGCCGTGCTCGCGCGCGTCCTCGGCCTCGTCGGCGTCGATCTTGGCTTGCTGCCGACGAACCCAAGCGCGGTGACGCAGCTGGGCTTGGCGCTCCCAGATCCACGTGTTCTTGCACTCCGGGATCTTGCACTCGAGCGCCGTGTCCTCGGTGGTCTTGTCCTCTTCGAAGCACTGATCGCAGAGGCGGTGCGGCGGCTTGAGCTTGTCTTGGCGCTCGCGTTGGTACAGCTGAGCGCCCCGCGACCACGCCCACGTGTTGGTGCACCAGGTGTTGCGGCAGGGCATCTGCCGGTCGTCGATGCCCTCGAAGGTCGCGAGGTGATCGGCGCACATCCGCTTGGGCTCCGGCTTGCCGAGCGAGCGGATCTGCTGGGTCCCGAACCACGTCCAGGTGTTGGAGCAGCCGGCGATCCGACACGGCATCTCGCGGTCGGCGACGCCAGCGAACAAGCCCGCTGTCAGCGGCTGTTCGCTGCGCCGATCTTGCTCGCGCCGCCGATCGTCACGCCGGTCGTCACGCCGGGGCCTGTCGTCGCGCTTGGGCCGGTCGTCGCGTCCACCGCTGGCATCGGAGCCCCGGCCTTTGCCTTTGCCCTTGCCACCGCGGCGTCGTTCGCGATCTTGGCCGGCATCCGCACGGGCGGGCCTGTCCTCGGCCTTTGCCTTGGATTCGCTGGTCGGGGTGTCAGCCACGGGCCGAGTATCTGTCCCACTCGCGGCGCCGTCCAGTACCCAAGTCGGCGGGGTTCGAGACCGCCGCGCACGAAACCCAGCACGAATTCAGGCGAACTCCGGGAGCCAGCCGGCGTAGCCGGCCCGGGGCTGGGCCCCGCAAGCACGTCCTTCGAACTGGCCTATACTCGCCGAGCACCACGGAGCACCCAACATGTCCCTCGCAGTCGCAGCTCTCGCTACCCTCGTCGGTGGAGGCACCTACGCCTACGCCAAGTCTAAGAAAGCCAGCAACGGCACCGCAGCGGCCGCCGGCGTGGCGGGTGGCGCAGGAGCCGCTGTCACCGCGGCGATCGTAGGCGCCTTGGCCCCGTTCCTGGTGATCCTCGGGATCATCGGCGTCCCTGCCGCTGGCGTGTATCTGTACTTCAACAAGAACAAGCGCAAGGCGCTTGGGCCCGCACCCGAAGACTACTAGCGCTCACAAGAACAGCTTGGCGTAGTAGTAGACCAGCGGCGCCACGAACAACAGCGCGTCAACCCGATCGAGCATGCCGCCGTGGCCGGGCAAGACGTTGCCGCTGTCCTTCACGCCGAAGGTGCGCTTGACCATCGACTCGACCAGGTCGCCGATCTGCCCGAGCGCGCTGCCGACCAGGCCAAGCGCGATCGCGTCGATGAGCGGGATCTCCGGCGTCAGCCAAAAGTGGCCAAAGCCCAGCATCGCGACCACGCCGCCGACGAGCCCGCCGACGCCGCCTTCAACGGTCTTCTTGGGGCTCACCGCTTCGTAGAGCTTGTGCTTGCCCAAGGTCCGACCGGCGAAGTAGGCGAAGCTGTCGGAGGTGAAGGCCAGGGCCAGGGCCAAGAACAGCCACTCGGGCCCGAACTCCTTCTTGAGCAGCGGCCACACGCAGGCCAGCATCGGCACGTAGACCAGGCCCGAGAGCGCGAACGCGAGGTGCCGGCCGGCCTGGGGGAGGTGCTGCTTGCGGGCCAAGACCGCGGTTGCGACCGCCATCGCGGCCAAGAACAAGATCGGGGCCATCGCCGTTTGGGTCCCGAGCAAGAAGTTGCCGATCATCAAGGCGGCGCCGGCCAACCCGTAGGTGACGCGCAAGCCCACCGCCCGGTCCGCGCCGACGATCCCCCGATCGCCGAGGGTCATGCGCAGGTACTCGTCGGCGGCGAAGAACACCGCGACCACCGAGAACCCCAAGATCGTCCACGAGGTCGTCTCGACGAACATCGCAACGACGAGGATCGGGATCAGCACCGCGGCGGTGAGGGCCCGCTGGGTCAGGTTGTTCAGGCCCGGCTTGGCGGGGGGATCGCTCGGAGACGTCATGAGATCGGTCGATCAGCGGCTGGGTTCGGGGAGCGGGTCGGCGAGCACGCCGTCGGTGATCGCTTCGATGGCGCTGGCTGCCGCGCCGCGCTGGCCACCGCCCATGCCCATGCCCATGCTGCCCATGCCCCCGCCGCCGACGCTGCTCCCCTTGAGCTGCTCGGGCACCAGACCAAAGCGACGCTCGCGCTTGCCGTAGTCACGCAGGGCCGCGCACAGGTCGGCTTCGCCAAAGTCGGGCCACATGACGGGCGAGAAGTGGAGCTCGGCGTAGGCGACCTCCCACAGGAAGAAGTTGGAGACCCGGCGCTCGCCGCTGGTGCGGATCAGCAGGTCCAGCGGCGGCAGCAAGGAGCTCGACGGCAGGTAGCGACCAAACAGCTCGGGCGTGACGGACTCGGGGTCAACCTCGCCGCGAGCGACCGCACGACACAGATCCCGCGCGGCCGAGGCGATCATCTCGCGCCCGCCGTAGCTCAGGGCCAGGCACAAGACCATGCCGTCGTTGCCGGCCGAGGCCTCCATCAACTCGACGAGCGGGCGCAGCACCACTCGGGGCAGGCGCCCGACGTCGCCGACGGTGACCAAGCGGATGTTGTTGTCGAGGATCTCCGAGCGCTCGTCGATCAGGTAGCGACGCAGCAGTTGCATGAGGTGAAACACCTCGCGCGGCGGCCGGTCCCAGTTTTGGCTCGAGAAGGCGAACAAAGTCAGGGCGTCGAGGCCGAGCCGCCGGCCGGCTCGAACGACCTCGCGGACCGCATCGGCGCCCTTGCTGTGGCCCTGCTCGCGCCGCAACCCGCGCTCGCGGGCCCAACGGCCGTTACCATCCATGATGATTCCGACGTGTCGTGGCAGTCGCTCACTCGACATGTGCGTCGGATTCTTTGGCGAGTCCCGCATCGCAGGCAAGCGGGATACCATGGGCTCTAACCGCCGTCCACGCGCCGCTCGTGCCCTTGCTTCGCAAAAATTGAGCTTGCACGGAAAAGTCGAAACTCGGCCGCGCTGGTTGGGCGCGGCTGGTGGCGGGTCGCGCCGTGACGCGGTGGCACAGCGCGCACACCGGCGGCCGCAAAGCTGCTTGCCGGTCCCGTTCGGCCGGCATAGACTCGATCTTCGGGTCCGTCACGGGTCCGGAGCGCCTCATGACCCCACGGCCCGAGCCCCCGCGGATCGCCCCTCAGCCGGGCACAAACAGGATCTGCGGGATCGGCGTTTCCAGCCTGGCCAGGCCACGGCACACTCTGGGTCCGTCCGCGGGCGACGCGAGCGGCACGAGCGACGGGGGAACCAGGGGATGAGCACCAGCGCCGACAACGTCGAGTCCTTGCTGCTTCGCAGCGGAGCTGCTTTCGATCAGCTCGATCCGACCACGTGGGTCTTGCAGCTCGACAACCACCACCGCAGCCGCGTGGTCGTGAAGGTCGAAGATCCGATCGTCTTGTTCTCGCTGCCGCTCGGCATGCTCGACATGATCGACGGGCTCGCCGACCGCGAGCGGCTGTACCGGACCCTGCTCGAGCTCAACTCCGACTTCATGCACAACGCCTACGCGATCGAGGGCGAGCGGCTGGTCTTGTCCGGCGCGCTGCAGAGCGAGAACCTCGACGCCAACGAATTTCAGGCCATCATCGACGACCTGACGATGACCCTCGACAACCACTTGGAAAAACTCTCGAACTGGAAGCTCAGCGCCAGGTCGACGGCGGAGGCCTAAAAAAAATGGGACTGTTTGGACGACTCGGGACTCTGATCCGCTCCAACATCAATGAGCTGATCAACCGGGCCGAAGACCCGGAGAAGATGCTCAACCAGGTCCTCGTCGACATGAAGGGCCAGCTAGTCGAGGCCAAAAAGCAGGTCGCGGTTGCGATCGCCGACGAGAAGCGGATCAAGAAGCAGTACGAGCAAGAGCTCGCCAAGGCCGCCGACTGGGAGAAGAAGGCGATGCTCGCGGTTCGGGCCGGCAACGACGACCTCGCCCGCGCCGCGCTCGCGCGCAAGGCCGACCACGACGAGCTCGCCGTCACCCTCAAGGAGCAGTGGGAGGCGCAAAAGCACTCGGTCGACCAGCTCAAAGAGGCCCTGCGCGGCCTCGACTCCAAGATCGAGGAGGCCAAGCGCAAGCGCAACATCTTGGTCTCCCGGCAAAAGCGGGCCCAGGCCCAGGCCACGATCAACAAGACCCTCTCGCAGCTCAACAGCAGCGACTCCCACGACAGCACCTTCTCGCGCATGGACGAGCGGGTCACCCAGCTCGAGGCCGAGGCCGAGGCCTCCGCCGAGCTCGGCGCCCTGCCCGACAGCACCCTCGAGTCCCAGTTCAAGGCCCTCGAGACCGGCTCGAGCGTCGACAGCGAACTCGACGCGCTCAAGCAAAAGATGGCCCTGAGCGCCGGGACCAGCGCGCAACGGGCGATCGGCTCGAGCGAGGCCCCCCGCGCGCCGGACCCCGACCTCGACGACCTCGACGTCGAGCTCAGCGAGGACGACGGCAAGACCGCCGAGGTCGACGCCCAGCTCGAGGAGCTCAAGCGTAAATTGAGCTCGTCGAGCTGACTCGACGCCCAGCCTATACTGGGCCGATGGCGCTCACGCCCTCGACCATGGTCGCGCTCGGTACTCCGGCGCCGCCCTTCGCTTTACCTCGCACTGACGGCTCACAGGTCGCGCTGCCCCAACCCGGCGCGCACGCGGCCGTGCTCGTCGTGTTCATGTGCAACCACTGCCCCTACGTGAAGCACGTCGCCGAGGAGCTCGCGCGTCTCGGTCGGGAGCTGCCTGCGCGCGACGTGGCGATGTTCGGGATCAACAGCAACGACGCCGATAACTACCCCGGCGACAGCCCCGAGGCGATGGCCCGCGAGGTCGAGGAGCGCGCCTACCTGTTCCCGTATTTGTTCGACGCGGATCAAGCGGTCGCGCGCGCCTATCGGGCGGCGTGCACCCCCGACTTCTTCCTGTACGACCGGGAGCTGTTGCTCGTCTACCGCGGTGAGCTCGACGACAGCCGCCCAGGCAACGGCAAGCCGGTCACCGGCGCGGCCTTGCGCGCCGCGATCGAGGCCGTGCTCGCCGGCCGGCCCGCGCCCGCCGAGCAGATCCCGAGCATGGGCTGCAACATTAAATGGAGGCGCTAGCAGCCCGTGGTGTTTGGTGTTGAGGCGGTAGATCTTCGCCCCCACCGAACGGCACCGTTGCCGCATCGCAACAGGCATTCTTGCCATGGTTCGCCAGGATCTCGAGCGTTAGCGTCGAGCGATGCCTGGACGACACGACGCCTTGTTCA
>Ga0114946_10002831_pt1 | contig 11835 bp, 11 predicted proteins | sample WalLakDeSediment_FD_88676 | JGI IMG/M metagenome (GOLD analysis project Ga0114946, IMG submission 88676) | Lake sediment microbial communities from Walker lake, Nevada to study Microbial Dark Matter (Phase II) - Walker Lake 11/02/13 Deep Sediment | ecosystem: Environmental > Aquatic >...
ATTTACCTGGGGCTGCGTTTGGTGCCCGAGCGAGATTAGCACCGCCAGCAATGGCCGCAAATATTACGAGGTTCATCAAGATGACAGAGCCCGAACGGAAAGCAGTCACCACGCCCTGGCATGCCCTGGAACCTGACCAGGCCGTCAGCCAACTGAAAGCTGATTTCGACCAGGGCCTGGATCCGCAGGAAGTCGCCAGGCGCCTGGAACAATACGGCCCCAACGTTCTCACCCCACCCCACAAAAGAGGGCCCCTGCTGCGTTTTCTGCTCCAGTTTCACAACGTCCTGATCTATGTCCTGATCGGGGCGGCCGTGGTTACCATGCTGATGCAAAACTGGCTCGACGCCGGAGTTATCATCGGGGTCGTGGTGATCAACGCCCTGATCGGCTTTATCCAGGAAGGTAAGGCGGAACGGGCTCTGGAGGCCATCCGTAAAATGCTTTCGCACCAGGCCCTGGTCCTGCGAGGGAGCAAGCGGATGGTGATCGGCGCCGAGGAACTGGTGCCGGGTGATATCGTTTTTCTCCAATCCGGCGACAAGGTGCCGGCGGATCTGCGCCTCTTCAAGATCAAGGATTTGCGCATCGATGAGGCCTCCCTGACCGGCGAATCGGTTCCGGTGGAAAAGGACCCGGAACCGGTGGCGGAAAACTCCGCCATCGGCGACCGTTCCTCCATGGCCTATTCCGGCACCCTGGTCACCTACGGCCAGGGCACCGGGGTGGTGGTGGCCACCGGAGATGACACCGAATTGGGCCGGATCAACAAGATGCTGGCCGGCGTTTCCCCGCTGACCACCCGCCTGCTGATTAAAATGGCCGAATTCGGGCGCAAGCTGACCGTGGCCATTTTCGCCATGGCCGGCATCACCTTTGCCTTCGGCTACCTGCTGAAGGACTACGGGGCCGACGAGATGTTCCTGGCCGTGGTGGGCCTGGCGGTGGCCGCCATCCCCGAAGGGTTGCCGGCCATCATAACCATCACCCTGGCCCTGGGAGTCCAGGCCATGGCCGGCCGCAAGGCCATTATCCGGCGCCTGCCGGCGGTGGAAACCCTGGGTTCGGTAACCATTATCTGCTCGGACAAAACCGGCACCCTGACCAGAAACGAAATGACCGTCCAGGAAGTGGTCACCGCCGACCAGGGCTTTGCGGTTTCCGGGATCGGCTATGCCCCCCGCGGCGCCTTCAGTCTGGACGGCGGCGAAGAGGGCCAGGATGTCAGCCCCGATGATTATCCGGTCCTGGAGGAACTTTGCCGAGCAGCAATGCTCTGCAACGACGCCGAGATCGTCTCCGGCGAAGAAGATCATTCCTGGCAGGCCAGCGGCGATCCCACCGAAGCGGCCCTGGTGACCATGGCCCTGAAAGCCGGCCTGGATAGCGACGGCCTGCGCAAAAGCTATCCCCGCACCGACCTGATCCCCTTTGAGTCGGAACACAAGTTCATGGCCACCCTCCACCACGATCACCAGGGCAACGCCATGATCTTCCTCAAGGGGGCCCCCGAAGTGGTGCTCAACATGTGCGCCCGCCAGCGGCTCAATGACCAGGACGAGGAGCTGGACCGGGACTTCTGGGAAGCCCAGCTGGACCAGATCGCCGGCAAAGGCCAGCGCCTCCTGGCCCTGGCGACCAAGACCCCGGAGGCCGGCCAGCGCGAACTGCACTTCGCCGACGTCGAGAACGGCATGACCCTGCTGGGCCTGGTGGGAATCATCGATCCGCCCCGGGACGAAGCGATCACCGCGGTGGCCGAATGCCGCTCCGCCGGTATCCGGGTCAAGATGATCACCGGCGACCACGCCGTCACCGCCCGGGCCATCGCCGCCCGCATGGGCATCGGCGAGGATCCCGAAGCGGGCAAGGCCATCACCGGCCGGGAACTGGAGGAAATGAGCGACGATGATCTGCGACCCAAGGCTCTGACCACCGATGTCTTCGCCCGGGTCAGCCCCGAACACAAGTTGCGCCTGGTCAAGCTGCTCCAGGAGAGCGGCGAGGTGGTGGCGATGACCGGCGACGGGGTCAACGACGCTCCGGCCCTGAAGCAGGCCGATGTCGGGGTGGCCATGGGTATCAAGGGCACCGAGGTGGCCAAGGAAGCGGCGGAGATGGTGCTCACCGACGACAATTTCGCCGCCATTGCCCACGCGGTCCAGGAAGGCCGCACGGTTTACAACAATATCCGCAAATCCATCGCTTTCATCCTGCCCACCAACGGCGGCCAGGCCGGGGTGATCATCGCCGCCGTCATGGCCGGCCAGATTCTGCCGATTACCCCGGTTCAGATCCTCTGGGTCAACATGGTAACCGCCGTAACCCTGGCCCTGGCCCTGGCCTTTGAGCCCGCCGAACCCGATGTCATGAAGCAGCCGCCCCGCGACCCGCAAGCGGCGATTCTCGATGTTTTTCTGGTCTGGCGGGTGGTTTTCGTCTCCTTGATCATGGTGGGCGGAGTGAGCGCCTTTTTCACCTGGAAAGTCAACCAGGGGGTGGATATCGAGGTGGCTCGTACCACGGCGGTCAACACCCTGATCATGTTTCAAATTTTTTACCTGTTCAACACCCGCTCCCTCCACCGCCAGATCAACAGCATCCGGCTGTTCTACGAGAACCGGTTCGTCCTGATCGCGGTGGCAGCGGTACTCCTGCTGCAGACCATGTTCACCTATGCTCCCTTCATGAACAAGCTTTTCGGCACCGCGCCCATTGATGGCGGAGACCTGCCGTTGATCGTGGCCGCGACCGCCAGCGTCTTTGTGCTGGTGGAAGGAGAAAAATACATCATGAGCCGCTGGCGCCGCCGACGCGGGCAGGATCCGGTTTAGGCCTATCGGGCCCCGCCTGTCCCCAACCCGGACAAGGTATTTCCCCCATACGAGGCTGAATCCGTGGAAAATCGCATCCAGGAACTGATTGAGAAAATTAAAGGCCTCGAAAAGGAACTGACCGAGGAAATCCAGCAAAGGGAAGAGGAGTTCGCTTACAAGATCAAGGGACGCCGGGTCATCTTCAGCCGCGAGGTGCGGCAGCGCCATCGTTTGCTGGCCATGACGATCCGGCGCTTTCTCCGCCAATCAAGCCTGCTGGCCATCCTCACCGCTCCGGTGATCTGGGCCTGCCTGCTGCCGGCCGTGCTATTGGACCTGTTCGTCAGCATCTATCACGCCATCTGTTTCCCGGTCTACGGCATCCCCAAAGTCAAGCGCGGCGACTACATCGTCATCGATCGCCACGCCCTGGGCTACCTCAACGCCATCGAAAAGCTCAATTGCCTTTACTGCGGCTACGTCAACGGCCTGCTGGGCTATAGCCGGGAAATCGCCGCCCGCACCGAGCAGTACTGGTGCCCGATCAAGCACGCCCGCAAGGTGGCGGCAATCCACAGCCGCTATCGCCGCTTCCTCGAATACGGCGACGCCGAAAACTACCGGCGCCGGGTCGAAAAAATCCGGCGTGACTTCAGGGATCTCGGCTGAACCCGGCCTGGAGTTTGCTCCTCACCGGCCGTCACCCGACCAGGTATATTTAATTGCGCCGGGGCGATGATTTTCTGTTTGCATTTTCCGCCGGGCCCAGTATCAGATAAGGCAGACATGGAAAGCAAACTGCGCCTGGATATCCTGCCCCAACCCGATGATGCCACCTGCGGCCCCACCTGCCTGCAGGCGGTTTATCGTTACCATGGCGATGACATCACCCTCGAGCAGGTCATCGACCAGGTCCGGATTCTCGAAGGCGGAGGCACCCTGGAGGTCCTGCTGGCCTGTCACGCCCTCAAACGGGGTTATCGGGCCACCATTTACACCTATAATCTCCAGATCTTCGACCCCTGCTGGTTTGACGGCCCGCATGTCAATCTGGCCTCCAAGCTGCAGGCCCAATTGACCGGCAAGCGCAGGCGCAAGCTGGCGGTGGCCACCGAGGCCTACCTGGAATACCTGCGCCTGGGCGGCCGGATCCGTTTCCATGACCTCAACTCCGGCCTGATCCGCAAGTATCTCAAGCGGGGAATCCCCATTCTCTGCGGTCTGTCGGCCACCTACCTCTATCACTGCCCCCGCGAGATCCAACCCCGGCCCGACCATCCCGGCATGGAATACGACGATATCCACGGCAGCCCCACCGGCCATTTCGTGGTGCTCTGCGGCTATGACCGGGAAACCCGCCAAGCCCTGGTAGCCGACCCCTTGCGCCAGAATCCTTTGGGGGCCGGCGGCCATTACTATGAAGTGGGTCTCGATCGCCTGGTCGGGGCCATTCTGCTGGGCATCATGACCTATGACGGCAATCTTTTGCTCCTGGAGCCGGCAATGGCCGCTGAACGCCCGACGGCCAAGCCCCCAGCCGGACCGCTTTCCCGAAACAACCCTTAATTTTCTACCCCAAGCGGAGGAACCTGTTCAACCATGCGCACCACCCTGGTCATTGTCGATAACCCCAAAAGCTGGCCCCTGGATCTCAAAGGAGTGGAGGTGATCCCGGCCCGCCAGTATCTGACCGATCCCTCCTATACCTCGTTGCGGCACACCAAGGTTTTCAACCTGTGCCGCTCCTACCGCTACCAGACCGTGGGCTATTACGTGTCGTTGCTGGCCGAGGCCCGGGGCCACAAACCAATCCCCCGCCTGGCCGCCATCCAGGACATGAAACTCCAGACCATGGTCCGTTTCGTTTCCGAGGATCTTGATGAACTGATCCAGAAAAGCCTGGCCCATATCCAGTCCGAACGTTTCACTTTAAGCATCTATTTCGGCAAAAACCTGGCCAAACACTATGACCGGCTGAGCGCCAAGCTCTTCCGCACCTTTCATTCCCCCTTGTTGCGGGCCGAATTCATCTATCAGAAAAAATGGGTTTTGCAGAGCATCCACTCCATCGCCGGCAACGATATACCCGACCAGCACCGCCAATTCGTCATCGACGTGGCCCACGAATTTTTCGCCGGCCGGCACTCGCTGCCCAAGCCGGTCAACACCCGCTACGACATTGCCATCCTCCACAACCCCGAGGAAAAATCCGGGCCATCCAATGACCGGTCCCTGAAAAAATTCATCAAGGCGGCGGCCGCCCTGCAGATGAGCGCCGAGCTGATCCGCAAGGATGATTTCAGTCAGCTGGCCGAATACGATGCCCTGTTCATCCGCGAAACCACCAGCGTCAATCACCACACCTACCGCTTTGCCCGCCGGGCCGCCGCCGACGGGTTGGTGGTCATCGACGACCCCGAATCGATCCTCAAGTGCACCAACAAGGTTTTCCTGGCCGAGATTCTCCAGCGCAACCATATTCCCACCCCCCGGACGATGATCGTCCATCGGGACAACCTCAAATCCGTGCCCACCGATCTGGGCCTGCCCTGCATCCTCAAAAAACCGGACAGCTCCTTTTCCCAGGGGGTGGTCAAGGCCGCGACCAAAGATGAGCTGTTGGAATTCGGCCATAAACTGCTCCACGACTCCGACCTGATCATCGCCCAGCAGTTTCTGCCCACCGACTACGACTGGCGAATCGGGGTTTTGGACAACATCCCGCTTTACGCCTGCAAGTACTACATGGCCAAACGCCATTGGCAGATCATCCAGCACCGGGCCGACGGCAGCAAGAGCGAGGGCAACGTCGATACCCTGCCGGTGGCCGAGGTTCCCCCCCGGGTCCTCAAAACCGCCCTCAAGGCCGCCGGCCTGATCGGCAACGGCCTCTACGGGGTGGATCTCAAGCAGGTGGGCCGCCAGGTTTACGTGATCGAAGTCAACGACAACCCCAGCATCGACGCCGGCCTCGAGGACAAGGTACTCAAGGACGAACTCTACCGCCGGATCATGGCCTCCTTTCTCGAGCGGATCGAACGAGGCAAGAAAGCGCGGTAAGCATGAAGCCCGGCTAAACCAAGCGCTAGATGCCAACGCTGCAGCCCAAGGCCCAACGACCACCCCAGCCTGCTCGGAACTCGGTAGTCATTATGAACCAGGACCCCATAGATCCTCCCGCCCCCCTGCACCTCTTTGCCGCCGTGGGCATCGAGTTGGAGTACATGATCGTCGATGCCGACTCCCTCGACGTCCGCCCCCTGACCGACCAGGTCCTGCGGGCGGTGACCGGATCCTGGCAAAGCGACTTCGTCAAGCCCGGGGTTTCCTGGTCCAATGAACTGGCCCTGCACGTCATCGAACTGAAAACCACCCGGCCCCTTGCCTCCCTGGCCGGGGCAACGGCCCCCTTCCAGGACGACATCGGCCGGATCAACGCTATTCTCAAACCCCTGGGCGCCCGTCTGCTGCCCGGCGGCGCCCACCCCTGGATGGACCCTTTGCGGGAAATCCGGCTCTGGTCCCACGACCACAACGTGATATATGAAAATTACAACCGGATCTTTGACTGCCGGGGGCACGGCTGGGCCAACCTGCAAAGCTGCCACATCAACCTGCCTTTTGCCGGGGATGACGAATTCGGCCGCCTGCATACCGCCATCCGGGTGCTGCTGCCGCTGATCCCGGCCCTGAGCGCCTCCACCCCGGTGCTGGAGGGGGCCATCCAGCCCTCCCTGGACCAGCGCCTGGAGTATTACAAGACCAACTCGGCCCGGGTTCCTTCCCTGACCGGGGCGGTGATTCCGGAGCCGATTTTCAGCGAAACTGATTACCGCCGCGAAATTCTGGCGAAAATGTATGCCGACATCAAACCCCTGGACCCCGCCGGGGTGCTGCAGGATGAATGGCTCAACGCCCGGGGGGCCATCGCTCGATTCGACCGCAACGCCATTGAAATCAGGATTATCGACGTCCAGGAATGCCCGGCGGCGGACCTGGCCATCGCCGCCCTGCTGGTGGCAACCCTGCGGGAGCTGGTGGAGGGAAACTGGTCGACCAGCCTATCCCAGCGGCAATGGGCCACCGCCGATCTGGCCGCCATTCTCAACCGGGTCATCCGCACGGCCGATACGACCCTGATCGAGGATGGTGATTATCTCACCCTTTTCGGTCTGGCAAACTCGGGACCCATGAGCGCCGGCCAATGCTGGCGCGAAATCCTGGCCCACCACCGGCGCCGCCAGGCCATCGCCCCCGAATACCTGCCCATCCTGGAAACCATAACCCGGCAGGGCTGTCTGGCCCGGCGCATGCTGGCCTTTCTCGGCGGCGACACCGGCCGACAGCGGCTCGCCGCCATGGTCCGGCGCTTGTGCCATTGCCTGGAACAGGGTATATTGTTCCGCTAGACATTCAGCAGAATCGCAACTGCACGAAAGCGGCCGGGGCGCATAACTGGTGTATTGCTCCCCGGCCGCTTTCGTGCAGCTGCAGCCCTGCTGAGCGCATACCGGTTCAGGGTTGGAGAGATCGCTTTCCGTTGCGCCATATTTGCTTGGCCACTGCCACAATGTGCACTTTTGCGGGAACATTTTTTGTTTTGATCCTGTCCTAAACCTGTCGCCTCATTCCCTCTGGTTAGCGTTTTGACGAATTAAAGGCGAAAGCCGCATTCGCACGCCGGCCCAACCGGCAGGGGAACAACCCATCAAACTTCAAGATCGGAGACTAAACGCATGAAATCACTGCCGAAGCCGGCCATACTGCTGCTGCCCCTGGCTCTGCTGTTCAGCGTTCTGCTGCTCAGTGCCTGCGGCAAGGAAAAATATGGAACCGGGATCGATCCCGCCGCCCCCCGGGTGGCCGTGCAGGATATTTTCCTCCAACCCCAGCTGATGGGCCAGAAAGTCACGGTTCAGGGCACGGTTTTCACCCAGTGCGAGTCCAACGGCTGCTGGTTCGTCCTCCAGGATGACACCGCCCAGATCTATATCGATCTTTCCACCAACAACTTCGAACTGCCGCCGATGCCGGGCCGCAAAGTCAAGGCCACCGGCACCGTTACCGCCTTCCAGAGCAACCTCCTCCTGATTGCCCAGGGGGTTGAAACCATATGAGCGGCATGTTCAAACTTTCGGTCCAGAACCTCCTGCGCCACCGGACCCGGAGCTTTCTCACCATGCTCGGGATTGCCGCCGCCGTCGGGGTTCTTTTTTCGGTCTTCTCCTTCAACCGCGGTTTTGAGCACGGCTTGGCCCGGGAAATGCAAGCAACCGGCCTCCATTTCATGGTGGTCCCCTCGGGCTGCGCCCATGAAGTGGCGGCCCTGGTCCTGCACGGGGCGGTGATTCCCAAATATCTCGATACCGGAGTCATGGAAGCCATCCGGGCAGCCGACGGCATCAGCCTGGCCACTCCCATTCTGGTGGCTCAGCTGCCCAACCTGGACCGCCAGCGGATCGACCTGATCTACGGGGTGGAGACCGACCTGCTGCCGGAAATCAAGCCGGAGTGGCAAATCACCGGGACAATTCCCGGCGGCCCCCACGAAATCCTGCTGGGCTACAACGTGGCCGAACATGCCGGCATCCAACCAGGGGCCCAGTTCCGCTATCCCAACGTGGATACCGTTTTCACCGTCAGCGGGATCGTCGGCCAGACCAACAGCCAGGACGACGCCTTTGTCTACATGCCCATCGCCACCGCCCAGCGCCTACTGGACAACCCCACCGGGGCCACCGCCATCGGAGCCAAGGTGGACAGCCCGGAACGGATGGGAACCATCATCAACGAGTTGGAGGCCGTCATTCCCGGCATCCAGATCGTCACCATGGGCCAGGTGATGAACTCGGTAGCCAACGTGGCCGCCTCGGCCAAATCCCTGAGCCTGGCCATCGCCCTGGTGGCGGTGGTGATCGGGGCGGTGGGAGTGATGAACTCCATCCTGATGGCGGTCTTCGAGCGCTCCCAGGAAATCGGGATGATGCGGGCCATCGGGGCCTCGCGCTGGAACGTTTTCCAGATTATCCTTAAAGAGACCACCATTCTGACCATCGTCGGCGGGGTGACCGGGATTGTCGTCGCCATGCTCGGGGCGCGCCTGATCGAAACCTTCGTTCGCCGGATCATGCCCTACGTCCCCAACGGCGACATGCTGCGCTTCGACCCCGGCCTGGCCCTGGCCTGCGTGGCCTTTGCCATGGCGGTGGGCCTCATGGCCGGCCTCTACCCGGCCTGGAAAGCCTCGCGGATCAACCCCATCGAAGCGATCAAGGGCTGAGCGGCGGGAATCGCGCCGGCCCAGGGCCGGCGCCGATCACTTTCCAAGCGCCCACTACCCGACCAAACCCCAACCATGCAGGCATCTTCAAGATGATTCGATTACGACAAGTGGAAAAAAATTATCGCCGGGGGGCCGAGGAAGTCCGGGCCCTGCGCGGCATCAACCTCGATATCAAGGCCGGCGAATTCGCCGCGGTGGTCGGCCCTTCCGGGGCCGGCAAGACCACCCTGCTGCATATTCTCGGCTGCCTGGATCTGCCCAGCCGGGGGGAATTGCATTTCGACGGCATCCGGGTGGACAAAATGCGGGAATCGGAGCTGGTTGCCTTGCGCCGCAAGAAAATCGGTTTTATATTTCAGCAGTTCTACCTGATTCCGGGCCTGAGCGTGCTTGACAATATCGCTCTGCCCCTGCTATTCAGTAAAACCCCGGCCGACCAGGGCCGGATCGAGGAGCTGGCCCGGATGGTCGGGCTGGGGGAGCGGTTGCATCACGTCCCGGCTCAACTGAGCGGCGGTGAAATGCAGCGCACCGCCATCGCCCGGGCTCTGGTCAACAGCCCGGAGGTCATACTGGCCGACGAACCCACCGGCAACCTGGACTCGGCCAACAGTGAAAAAATCTTTGCCATTTTGGACAAACTGCACCAAAAGGGACTGACGGTGATCATGATCACCCACAACCCCGAACTGGCCGGCCGCGCCGGCCGGACCATCCAGATCAAGGACGGGATGGTCACCGAACTAAACGACAAGAAAGTTAAACCAATAGCTTAGCAAAAGTTTGACGAGATCCAAGCTGGAGGAGCAACCATGTTAAAAAGAGTAGGCCTGTTCATCATCACCAACCTGGCGATTGTGCTGGTGCTCAGCATTGTCCTCAGCCTGTTGGGAGTAGGCCGGATCCTGGACGAGTCCGGGGTCGGGCTCGACATGCGCAACCTGATTATCTTCGCGGCCGTCTTCGGTTTCGGCGGTTCGTTCATTTCCCTGGCCATTTCCAAGTGGACGGCCAAGCGACTCACCGGCGCCAAGGTGATCACCTCGCCCCGCGATGAGGCCGAGGCCTGGCTGGTCGAAACCGTCAAAAATCAGGCCAGGGTCGCCGGGATCGGCATGCCGGAAGTGGCGATCTACGATGCCCCCGATGTCAACGCCTTTGCCACCGGGGCCCGCCGCAACCATGCCCTGGTGGCGGTAAGCACCGGGCTGCTGCGATCGATGAGTCGTGATGAGGCCGAAGCGGTACTGGCCCATGAGGTCAGCCACGTGGCCAACGGCGACATGATCACCCTGGCCCTGATCCAGGGGGTGGTCAACACCTTTGTCATCGTGCTTTCCCGGGTGGTAGGCCATTTCGTCGACCGGGTGATCTTCAAGACCGAGCAGGGTCACGGTCCGGGCTTTTACATCGTTTCAATCCTGGCCCAGATTGTTTTCGGGATCCTGGCCAGCACCATTGTCTTCTGGTTCAGCCGCCAGCGCGAGTTCCGGGCCGATGCCGGCGGGGCCCGGCTGGCCGGACGGGAAAAGATGGTGGCGGCCCTGGAAAAACTGCAGCGCAGCGTGAACCAGCCCCATCTGCCCGATCAGATGGCAGCCTTCGGGATTTCCGGCGGAATCGGGCACGGCATCAAGCGTTTGTTCATGACCCATCCCCCTTTGGAGGAGCGGATTGCGGCCCTGAAAAGGGCTTAGCTCTCACCGGGACGGCGGTTCTTGGTTGACGGGCCGCCGTCCTCCTCCGGGCAATTTTCCCCATCATCCGGGCCCGGACCGCCGCAAGCGGCGGCCTTGTCGGCCGGACAGGAACTACCGCACGAGCATCCCCCCTGGCGCCGGCCCCAACGGCGCCCCAGGTAATAAACCGCCCAGCCCAGAATCAGTCCCAGAACCAGATATTCCCACCACATTTCTTGATTCTCCATCCAAGTTTTACGATTGGCAGCAAGGAGACCGGGCAGCGGTCCGGGATTCATGACCACGGCCGGCAAAGCATTTCTAAATTAGATTAACCTAATCTTATTTCAATATCATTAAAAATTGTTGACTATGAAACTGCTCTCCGTTATAGAGCAGATCATGATCAACCGGCACAACCCGGTGATCCCAGCTTAACGGCCTTAATACGCCAGCCCAACCTGGCGGTCTGAAGTAAGGAGAACGAGGATGACGAGAATCAACCTGCGCCGGATGGCCAGAAATCAGAGCGGGGTCATTGTCGCAATCAAGGTGGCGGGAGAACTGGGCCAGCGGATCCGGGAAATGGGCCTGGTGCCCGGTACCAGGATCACCGTCCAGGGACGGGCCCCGCTCAATGATCCCGTGGCGCTGCGGGTCATGGGCGGTGTTTTGACTCTGCGCAACAACGAAGCGGATTATATCGACGTGGAACTGGAAACCGCCGATGGCGCAGCAAGGGAGCGGATGTAGCATGCATGCCCCCCGCCTCACCATCGCCCTGGCCGGCAACCCCAATGCCGGCAAAACCACCCTCTTCAACGCCCTGACCGGAGCCCGCCAGCATGTGGGCAACTATCCCGGGGTCACGGTGGAAAAAAAGGAGGGCCATTACACCCTGGCCGACGGCACCGGCAGCAAGATCGTCGACCTGCCCGGAACCTATTCACTCACCGCCTATTCCATCGAGGAGGTGGTGGCCCGCGATTTTCTGGTCCAGGATCGGCCGGACGTGGTGATCAACATCGTCGACGCCTCCAACCTGGAACGCAACCTG
>Ga0114946_10002832_pt1 | contig 11829 bp, 11 predicted proteins | sample WalLakDeSediment_FD_88676 | JGI IMG/M metagenome (GOLD analysis project Ga0114946, IMG submission 88676) | Lake sediment microbial communities from Walker lake, Nevada to study Microbial Dark Matter (Phase II) - Walker Lake 11/02/13 Deep Sediment | ecosystem: Environmental > Aquatic >...
GGCAATTGAAATCCAGGGTGATCAACGCCAAAAAATCGCGGCCAGGCTAGAGCAGTTGGGTTATAAGGTCAAGTTTGCTGGGGGTTGATAGATTATTTGAGAGTATTGTTTTCTCGAGCAAGATCACACGCTGCGATCTTTATAATGCGTATCTGAAAGCTGACGAAGGCGTTTGGCTGCCTCTTCGGGGGTCAGATCACGTTGCACCTCTCCTAACATCTCATAACCGACCATGAACTTCTTGATAGTGGCGGATCGTAACAAGGGTGGGTAGAAATGAGCATGAAGTTGCCAGTGAGGGCAATCTCTCCTCTTCATCGGTTTACCATGCCAACCAAATGAATAAGGGAAAGAGGTCTCAAATAAATTGTTATAGCGCGTCAACAGGTGTTTAAGGATCACAGTCAAGGAATCGCGGTGTCTATCCTCTAAGTTGGGAAGACTTTGAACTGCGAAACGTGGCAGCAGGAGTGCCTCGAAAGGCCAGATTGCCCAGTAAGGCACAACCACAACCCAATCCTGGTTGTGTAAGATCAGGCGATCGCCATGGTCTATTTCAAGTTGGGCGTAATCCAGCAATAATTGGTGGTGGTTTTGTTCAAAATAAGCCATTTGCTGGATGTCTTCTTTGAAAGGTTCATTCGGCAAGGTGTCAATCGCCCAAATCTGTCCATGGGGATGGGGGTTGGAACAGCCCATGATTGCCCCTTTGTTCTCAAACACCTGCACCCAGCAATATTCCTGACCAAGCTCTTCAACCTGCTGTCCCCAGACATCCAGGACAGACCGAATTTCACTTTCTCCCATTTCAGCCAGGCTCAGATCGTGCTGGGGAGAGAAGCATATGACCCGGCAGGTCCCTGAAACGCTCTGGCAGCGTAGCAATGGTAGCATCTTGATTTCTTGTGTTGGTATGTCCGGCAGCAGCGCTGGGAAGTCATTTTCAAAGATGAAGGTTTGCTGGTAATTTGGGTTGATCTTGCCTCCTGCACGCGTATTTCCTGGGCAAAGATAACATTCTGGGTCATACGCAGGCAGGCTCTGGTTGTCATCCTGTTCGGTCTTACCCATCCAAGGTCGCTGTGTGCGTTGGGGAGATACCTGAACCCACTCACCAATCAGGGGGTTATAACGGCGGTGAGGTTGATTCTTCATGGTGTTGCCTTATATGCAGTGAAAGAAGAAGAAGATCGTTCAAGCAGGAACAGAAACTAAACCTAATCGTCGGCTGGTGGTGCAGCTGGCCCGTAGTCTAAAACCTCCAGCCCTTGATTGCCTGATTGGGTTGCTCCCAGAATACCCTTATCTTGCATGGTCTCGATCAGCCGGGCGGCGCGAGTATAACCAATGCGCAGGCGGCGCTGCAACATAGAGATCGAGCCCCGGCCTTGACGCCGAACAAGATCTACAGCTTCGTCAAAAAGTGGGTCAAGCTGCTCTTCAGGCTGCATCTCCTCCCACATTGGCATCTGCTTGAGCGGGATGCCTGCTGGTAGGGCGTCCACCACTCCCCCAGCAGCGACTTGAGAAGTTTCAAAGCCCCCAAGGAACTGGCGCCAATAGGCTACCAACAGCGCGATCTCATTATCAGAGACGAATGTGCCCTGCAACCGTACCGGCGCAGCTGCATCTGGAGCCTGGAACAGCATATCTCCACGGCCAAGCAGACGCTCGGCGCCTGGTTGGTCAAGGATAACCCGGCTATCCACGCCAGAGGCTACCGCGAACGCGATGCGGGCTGGGAAATTTGCTTTAATCAAGCCGGTGACTACGTCTACAGAGGGACGTTGGGTAGCGATGACAAGGTGGATGCCAGTCGCGCGTGCAAGTTGAGCCAGGCGAGTGACAATCCGCTCCGTTTCGTCAGGAGCCAGCATCATCAAGTCAGCTAATTCATCAATGACCACCACCAGATAAGGTAATTTTGGCTCACCCTGAGAAACCAGACGGTTGTTGTACTCAACAATATTACGGACCCCAGCCTGAGCCAGCTTACGGTAGCGCTGGTCCATTTCTCGCGCGATCCACTGTAAAGCTCCTACAACCCGTTCCAGTTCAACCACTACCGGTGCTAACAGATGGGGAATTCCGTTATAGCCGGTCAATTCGACTCGTTTGGGGTCAACCATTACTATTTGCAGATCGTCAGGTGTGTTATTCAGCAGCAGACAGCAGATCAGGGTATTGACACAAACGGACTTGCCTGAGCCGGTTGTGCCAGCAATCAACAGGTGAGGCATTGCAGCCAGATCAGCAGCGGCTGGTTTTCCGGCAACATCCTGCCCCAAAGCAAAGCGTAGTGGAGACTTAAATCGCCTGAAGGTTTCGCTTTCCATCACATCACGCAGTGACACCAGGGTGATTTCTTCGTTGGGCACCTCAATGCCGACGAAACCCTTGCTGGGGACAGGTGCTTGAATGCGAATACGCCGGGCGGAAAGAGCCAAGGCCAGGTCATCAGCCAGAGACGTTATCTTACTGACACGCACCCGCATTTGTCCACCGCGTGATTCGAGGAAGCCCGGCTCTACTCCAAATTGGGTGATTGTTGGGCCACGGTTGATCTCAACCACCCGTGCAGGTGCGCCAAAGGAAGCCAGGGTCTCTTCGATCACCCGAGCACGCTGCCGGTCAATATCATCATCATAGCTTATCTCTCCACCCGATTCCAGAATGTCAGCGATAGGGGGAAGAACCCATTCCAGGTTTTGGGCAGGGCTGGCTATGCTAGCATCTCCCTTTCCATTATCAGGCTGTATATCCAGGCTTGGTGCCTGCGGCTGAGTGGTTGATTTGTATGGGGTGAAATTGGAGAGGGTTGGTGAGCGGCTTTTCTGCCTGGCATCGATCCAGCGTTTCCAGGTTGATTTCAAGGTGCTAATTAGATTTTCCAGTAATGGGGGCAACCAGGCAAACAACTGGGGAACTGAGACATCCAATGCCAGTATAAACGCGATCAGGGTCATTGCCCCAAGAGCGATACCGGCTCCTGCCCACCCCAACGAGGTCTGTAAGCTGGCCAGGATGAGAGCACCTATGTAGCCGCCCCCTGATCCTTGTTGTGCCAGAGCAAAGTTGGCAGCCCGACCTTCTTCCAGTTGGGTAAATTGCATCCCAACCAGCAGGCTCAGGAAAATTAAGAACAATCCAGAAGTACGCTCGATGGTAAGTATAGGAAGGCGGTCGATGTGGCGCAGGACCAGCCACAAACCGAAGATGACCAAGAAAATTGGCAGTACAAACCGCCCCCATCCGAACGCCAGCCCAAGTGCGTTAATGACCCATTCAACCGGTCTGCTATTTGTTGGTGAGATGATCGCCAAAAATATAAGCAACCCCAACAAAGACAGGATCACACCCAGACTGTCCAGCTTGCGGTCTAAAGGCAGATCACTGCCTGGAAACCTCAGGCTAAACTTTGGCAGTGAAGGTGACGCACCGGCCTTTTTCTGAGCTGATGTTGATTTACTGGATGAGCGCTTAGTCTTTGGTGTTGCCGGTTTTCGGCTGGAACGTTGTCCCTTGGCAGATGGGGTCTGCCGGGTGCCCTTCTTAGTGGTTTTCTTGGTGGATTTGCTTGCCTTTCGAGTAGGCATAGTGGGATTATAGCATAATCAATTGATCAGAATATCAAGGCTGTAGGGCCAAGTGGCATAGGGGTTGATGTGCAAGAGTTGTGCCAGACGTTCATGGGTATGAGGTGTGGTTAAGGTACAATTAGCGTGTAATCTGTAATTAGATGCGCGGTTAGAACTCCTGCAGCTCAATCTTTACAAGTAGCTAACCTGACGAACTATGCAAACCACCGTCTATCCTTCCTTATTGAAAGGCGAAAGAATTGTTTGAGCTTATTTTCTTCGGTACCTCAGCCTCAGCCCCCTCGATTCATCGTGGTCTATCATCGCAAATGGTCAAGCACAAAGAGCACCGCTTTCTGATAGACTGTGGCGAGGGCACCCAGCGGCAAATCATGAAGTCAGGTGTGGGTTTTAAACGCCTTAACCGGGTGTTGATTACTCATGGACACCTGGATCACATCCTGGGGCTGGGTGGTTTACTGTCCACCTTCTCGCGCTGGGAGACAATCGATGAATTGGAGATATTTGGAGGACGTTTAGCGCTGGCGCGAATTCATGATTTAATCTTTGATGTTGTCCTGCGTGGAGCACGACCCGCTTTGGATATCCGATTGGTTGAAGTGACACCCGGGAAAATTTTTTCCAGTAAGGATTTTGAAGTTACGGCTTTTCCAGTAAACCATCGCGGCCCAGACAGCTTCGGATACCTGTTCTCTGTAAAGCCTCGGCGACCCTTCTTGCCTGAGAAAGCTGAAGCATTGGATATCCCTCCTGGTCCCTGGCGAAGAGACCTGGTCAATGGGGTGGATATTAAATTGCCTGATGGGCGTCGAATATACCCTGATCAAGTTCTTGGTCCAGAAAAACCAGGCACGCGATTAGTAATCGTTGGTGACACAGGCCATACAGATAATCTGCAGGAGGTGTGCCAGGGGGCAGATGCATTGGTAATTGAGGCTACCTATATGGAGGACGAAATAGATATGGCTCGGGCCTTTTCGCATCTGACGGCGCGCCAGGCTGCAGAATTTGCTTTGAAAGTGGATGTAAAGAACCTGATCCTGACCCACATCTCACGCCGTTATCGCGAGCGTGATGTACTGGATGAAGCCCGAGCAGTATTCTCAAACACAATCATTGCCCGCGATTTTGATGCTTTTCAGATAAAAAGGGGGGAACTGTTAAAGTTGGACCAGGTCAACCAGCCCGTTCTTCTTTCCAAACATCTCCCCGGTTGTGATACCCAGCCTGTTCCCAAAAGCCAGGATTATCTTTAGACGTAAACTCTAAGGCTCGCAACCATTTGGCTCCTTTCCAGAAATAAGGAGTATTCAGGTCATCTCGACCAGGGATAAATCCCACAATGCCGCGCACAGGATAACCATGATCTGGTGTCAGGGGCTGTCCATTGAAATGGGTGGCTAACAAGAAGTTATCCTGCAAGACAACTTCCACAGGCAGGTTGGTGGTGTAACCATGTTCAGCGTGTTGAATGACAAAACGCGCGTTGGGCTTAAGCTCGATAAAACCTTGATCTACAAGTGTTTGAACTGAGATGCCAGCCCAAGTGGTGTCAAACTTGCTCCAACGAGTTACACAATGGATATCCATGACTATCTCAGCTTTTGGCAGTTGGTTGAATTCCTCCCATGACCAGCGGATTTGGCGTTCAACCTCACCAAAAATGCGAAAATCCCAGATTTGAGGATCAAAATCAGGCACAGGTCCATAGTGCAAAACTGGAAATTTTTGAGTCAAAGATTGGCCTGGTGGCAGGCGCCCTTCCTGACGCATATGTTCTTCGTCTTCTTTACGGTTTATGACACTGTCCGACATCCACACCTCATTGAGAAAGAATCATCGGCGAGACGCATCCTCCACGATTAATGTGCAGGTGAGTCCCGCGTCAGGTGGTTTGCGCTGAAACTACGTGAGTTTCTTGGTTCTTCTTATTTTGCAGGTAAAGTCTTCACAACTTAATCAAAGGTGAAGCTTTCACCAGGTTCCAATATATGCGCCTGGGTGTTTGTCTCGGTCTTGACCCTACGTGCCCAACTATTGGCATCTTGAGCAATTAAGTCAAAAGTGTTGTAATGGACAGGCACAACGTGTTTTGATTGTATCAATTTTACTGCTCGCAGGGCATCATCAGGACCCATGGTGTAGTTATCACCGATTGGTAAGACTGCCAGGTCAATGCCTTCTTCGCCAATCAGGCGCATATCACCAAACAAACCGGTGTCGCAGGCAAAGTAGATTTTCTTGCCATCATTTGTGGTCAGCAGGAAACCAGCCGGATTTCCACCATAACTTCCATCAGGAAGCGCTGAACCGTGTAAAGCCAAAGTGAGTTTGAGATAACCAAAGGGGTGTTTGTAGCCGCCACCCAGGTGTTGCGCGTGGGTTATAACACCTTTTGATTCACACCAGTTGCTGATCTCGAAATTGCTGATCACAGTTGCACCTGTGCGTTTGGCGATTTTAATGGTGTCGCCGACATGGTCGCCGTGCCCATGACTCACAAGGATATAATCTGCTGGAACTTCCTCAGGAGAGATGCTTGCAGTTGGGTTGCCAGACAGGAAGGGGTCAACAAGTACACGGAAGCCGCCCGTTTCCAGTCCTAAGGCAGCGTGTCCGAACCAGGTAAATTTTTCGCTCATTTAAGTCCTCCTCTTGAACGGAAATAAATTGTGGTCAATGTTATTGATATGATAAAAGTATAATCTTATTGGAGAGAAAGTCAACGCCAAAGAAGTGCAATTCTAATCAAAAAGGACAGCACCGTAAAAATTGATATGTTTACCGTTTCCGGCGGGAGGGAATAAGCAGGAGAAAACCAACCGCAATCACGCCCTGACCAATCATCACTCCGACAGCCTGTAACGGGCCAAAATCAGGTAAGTCTGGCAGGGGGTGGCTACCCAAACCAAAAATATCCGCAAAACCCGACATAAAGGCAATCACATAGCCAGTAGCCACCAGGCGCAGGCCAATATCAGCCGCAATGGTTTTCTGTTTACCATTCCACAGGCTGTTCAGGGTGATATACCCACCAACACAAATGATAAACAAACCAAACAGAAACACAGAGATCTGTACGAAGCCAGTGACTGGGCTGTGATCGAGGTTATACAGCCCCGGATCAGCTCCTAAGACAAAAATGAAGAACCCGATGATTGTAAGCGCTAATCCCAGGCGGATGCGAAAGCGTCCATTAAATGGGCGAGTTGGAATGTCGGTCATAAGTCTTCTGGTAATGTCTGCCGCATGAGAGATAGCCAGTTTTCTCCCATAATTGCAGCAATATTTTCTTCAGTATACCCTCTATCTTCAAGCAGAGGGGCGATTTTTTGTAAGTCTGCTATGGTATCCAGCTCTGAAGGTGTGGATTGAAGGCCAAAGCCTCCGTCGAAATCGCTGCCTATGCCCACGTGATGGGCATCGCCAGCTATCTGGCAGATATAGTCAATCTGAGCGACAACTTCAGACAACTTTACAGCTTCGCGACCATCTGCTGGAGTCCATCCCCATTTTAAGAAACGATTGAATGGAATAATGCCAATGATACCATCACGTTCAATCAAACCCCGGATCAGGCGATCGGAGAGGAAGCGGTTGCTGTCAACACCAGGGAGCAAAGCAGCCGCGTTTGCGTGAGTGGCAACAATCGTGTGTGGGTACATATCCAAGGCTTGAAGGGCTGCCTGTTCATCCATGTGGCTGAGATCCAGTACATAACCCCAAGATGCCATGCCTTCAAGCAGGGCGTATCCCTCTTTGGTTAATGGTCCTGGTTCACGGGTACCACCGCAGAAACGGGTGCCGGTCCAGGCAGGGCCAATCAAACGCACGCCTCGATCCCACCAGTTTTCCAGCTCTGAAATCTGGTTTATGGCTTCTGCACCTTCCATCAAGATCACCAGGCCGACTGGATGGCTTTCCTGATCAGCCTTTTCCCAATGATCCAGCACCGCTTTGAGATCAGTTTGCGTCTGAACAAGACTGAATTTGTTGGGGTGCTCCTCGGTCAGACGGTGGTATACATCTAGTTGTTGGTTGTAAAGCGTATAGGCTTGCGCGATGTTGTCATAGCAAAGCTTGTCCCATTCACCTTGCTTGCGGTGGAGAGGTGCGGCGAAAAGCGAAGAGAAGATCACCGCGACCCTGCCCTTTTGGTAATCTGGCCAACCAAGGAGCGTGTCTCCGTTTAGAGCGGGAGTATCACTGCCAATCTCATGGCGGCGAATCTCCGCTGCTGAGAGGGTATAGTCACGATCAAAAGTCAGGATATTCCAGGCTAAATCCTGGTGTGCGTCGATCAAGAACATATCTTATTAGCAATTTGACGGTCTATTTTTCCCATAGGGAAAGTGTCTAATTTGTCCAACCTCGCCCAAACAATAGCATCGTGAACCAGATTGCGAGGTTCACCGCTCAGGAGCTTGCATCGAAAGGCGTGCAGCGTTACTTTGAAGTGGGAGTACGCATGATGGTGTATGCCAAGCGGCTCACCTACGCTGATTTTTAAATCTAACTCCTCGCGGATTTCGCGTTCAAGACAGGTGTCAAGGTCTTCTTCCGGTTGAACCTTACCGCCGGGGAACTCCCATAGACCACCGAGTAGACCATCTGGAGGCCGTTGGGCAATCAAGACACAGCCGTTCTGTTGGATGACGGCGGCTGTGACAGTGTAATGGGGAATAACTGTTCTTTGTTTTAGTATTGGTCTTTCGTTTTGCAACCCTAACGTAAATGCCTGACACATCTGGTTGACTGGGCATTTTGGGCAAGAGGGTTGACGAGGTGTGCATATGGTTGCGCCCAGATCCATCAGGGCTTGATTAAAGTCGCCAGCCCTACCAGGTGGCAAAAGAGATGTAGCAAGCTGCCATAGACGTTTCTGTGCTTGATTAGAAGAAACCGGTATACGTAGATCGAATAGACGAGCTAAAACTCTACGGACATTGCCATCCAGGACAGGCTCATCCAGGTCAAAAGCGATGGAAGCAATGGCGGCAGCGGTATATTTGCCGATACCAGGCAAGCTGTTCAGGATTTTGGGATCATTTGGGATTTCTCCCTCGAATTTTGCAACGATGATCTGAGCAGCCTGGTGTAAATTCCGAGCCCGTTGATAATAACCGAGTCCTTCCCACACTGTCAAAACTTCTTGCAGAGAGGCATCAGAAAGTGCGATTATGGTTGGGAAGCGATCCATCCAGCGTTGATAGTATGGCAGGACGGTCTCCACTCGGGTTTGTTGCAGCATAACCTCTGCAACCCAGATTCGGTATGGATCAGGTTGCTCCCGCCAGGGTAAACAGCGGGCATTTGAGTTATACCATTCGAGTATGGAGTTCGTTATGGATAGCGGCATAAGATTAATTGGGTGTGGATTGGGGATGTCAGATCACAGTTGGAAACCCTTACGGGCGGGTACGACCTTAAGTTTAAAGTTCTCCACAAAAGTGAACAACTGGTCAGACAGGTTCTGCCATTCGTTGGTTTGCAGGACATTTTCAACAGCTTGCCGGTTAGGCATCAATGCCCCGGTGATAATTTGAGGCTGGTCACCATACATGGTAAACCAGGCGTCTGTGGGCTCAAGACCCAGTCTCTGAATGCCTGGAATGAATTCACGGACTACAAACTCAAAGTACTCTGTTTCCCGACCAGGTAAGATATCCCATGACATTAATAATTTAACGGTCACTTGCTGCTCCTGATGGACTCAATGTTGGTAGTCCAGGACCACCACCTTGGTTTCGTTGGGAACGGTGGTGCGTGTGATTTTTAACGAAGGTTCGGGTCTGACATCGCTGACTCCCATTTCCTTCAGGAATTTGGATAGCGGGGCAAGTTTGGCTTTAGAATCAGGGGTATGGTAGTGCATAGGGATCAGGATGCCAGGTTCAAGCAGGCTCACCATCTCTGCGGCTTTGGCTGCATTCAAGCCACCACCACCGCCAACCGGTATCAGCGCAATTTGAACATCCCCCAGGGCTTCAATTTCAGTCTGGCTGGGAACACGGCGCAAGTCACCCAGGTGAGCTACAGTTAATCCCTCGAAATCGAATACATATAAAGTATTGATGGGCTCATCGGCGGTGCGCTTAACGCGGTCGTTTGTTTGAACACCGGTAATGAAAACGCCGCTTATTTCATATTCTCCCGGGCCTGTAATCAGGTGGTTTTTCCCCTTTACCCCAGCGACATAATTGTGTGATGGTGAGTCGTGGCTGATTGTGACAATATCAGCCTTTAATTTTAATGGAGAATAACCGGTAATATTTGAATCGTAAGGGTCTGTAACAATCGTTGCCATCCCACGCTCGCTGATTCTGAAGCAGGAATGACCATGCCAGGTAATTTCCATGAGTCCTCCGACAAGTTTATCCCCCAGATTATACATCATTGCATGTGGAATCTCTTCTTGAAAATGTCGATATGTGAGTATTCGCATCATTGCGATAATGTGTTTATAATCTTTATGACCTGAGTTTAGCAGAGAGACTACCCAATATTGTGATGAAATCTGACAAATTGAACCTGACACCCGTTGCATCCCCAGGATCTCATGTGACTCGAACAGAATCTGGTGGTTACCATCTGGAAATACCAGCTGGGCGAACAGGCACGTACCGTCTGGCGCAGCTAGACAATTACTCAAAATTACACAGAACAAATTTCCCCTATTGGCCAGATCTGAAGTTCAGACTTCGGGCACGGGCTTCATCTGCCGCCATCCCAGGAACCTGGGGATTTGGTTTCTGGAACGATCCGTTTTCAACCAGTTTCGTGCTCGGAAGCAAAATTTTTCAGTGGCCGGTTTTACCTAACGCTGCCTGGTACTTTTTTGCATCACCCCAAAACTACCTTTCATTAATGGATGATCTACCAGCAGAAGGGGCGTTAGCAGCAACTTTTCAGGCTAAGCAAATTTCATCCCTTGTGTTTCTACCAGCGGCATTGGTTTCGCCTTTTTTGCTCTTACCACCCATTGCACGCTTAATGCGCCGTATCGGCAGGTTGGTTGTAACGCAGGGGGCATACCGTTTGACCCATGACCCGACCGAATGGCATGATTATAGTTTGGAGTGGCGTAGAACAGGTGTCGCGTTTGAAGTGGATGGAAAGAGGTTGTTCGAAACTTGTGTGTCACCGAATCCACCCATGGGTTTGGTGATCTGGGTGGATAACCAGTATGCAGCCACACCTCCAGACGGTCGTTTCAGGTATGGCAGGTTAGCGAACCAACAACCAGCCTGGATTGAAGTAGAGCAGATCAAGATAACTGAGTTGCAAGAAGGTTTAAGTACATGACCTTTGCTTGACAATCGTGTTCCATGAGGTTAAAATCTGTACTACGTTGACGAAAGAGGGCGACGTTTAGGCCGAGATAGCTCAGTTGGTAGAGCACACGGCTGAAAACCGTGGTGTCGCCAGTTCGATTCTGGCTCTCGGCACCTCTCGGCCTGAAGGTGGGTCGATTACGCGGGTGTAGTTCAGTTGGTAGAACGTCTCCTTGCCAAGGAGAAGGTCGTGGGTTCGAATCCCATCGCCCGCTCTGGATTGAAGATTGGTGATTGCTGATTGAAAATAGACAATCAGCAATCTTTCATCTAAAACCAGTAATAATTGGCGACGTGGCCAAGTGGTAAGGCAAGGGTCTGCAAAACCCTGATCACGGGTTCGAATCCCGTCGTCGCCTTTTTGTGTTTAATCATTTGATGTGCTGGGGTCGTCAATTAACTCAGCTAGTTTCTGGCAAAAAAAGATCGTATCCACCACTGCTGAGCAAAATCGTATTACCGGGGAAAACACAAGCTCAATCAAGATTGTTCATCTAACATCTTCCAACTAAGAATTCAAAAAAACACAAAAATAGCTGCCTGAATGGTTGATCAAACCAGACAGAAAGATACTGTATTTGTGTGGGTATAATATAGTTAGAAGGATACTTTGCCTGGCAGACAGATTTTTGCTTTCCTGATTGGGGTGGAAAAACAGGTGGAACCAACAGAAAGCTATGTCTAGATAATTGTAGGTTTCTATCTCAGAGATATTGACGGAGGTAACTCATGAAACTTGAATTTGACGGAAAAGTAGTCGTTATAACTGGCGCTGCTGGAGCGTTGGGCTCGGAAGTGGCGCGGACTTTTTTTGAAGCTGGAGCCAAACTGGTTTGTCTCGATCTGGACCGCGATGGTCTTGAGCGAATTTTTAAAGGGGTTCCGATAAGGCCTGA
>Ga0114946_10002833_pt1 | contig 11828 bp, 11 predicted proteins | sample WalLakDeSediment_FD_88676 | JGI IMG/M metagenome (GOLD analysis project Ga0114946, IMG submission 88676) | Lake sediment microbial communities from Walker lake, Nevada to study Microbial Dark Matter (Phase II) - Walker Lake 11/02/13 Deep Sediment | ecosystem: Environmental > Aquatic >...
ACCAGGCGGACATCTCGGCGGGCTGGGTGATTGTTTCCATCAGAACCTTTTGGCCCCTTAAAAAAGGGGCAGCCGGCCGGTCGCTTAGCGCAGGCGCAATTCGGCCTGTTCCCGCAGCAGGACTGCAACGTTTTCCATTCCCGCTACCTGGCGGTATTTCTCCGCCGCGGCCGCCTCATCGCCCCGGCGGGCCAGGATTTCGCCGCTGCCCAGCAGGCCCCAGGCCACGAAGCCGGGGGTATTTTCCAGTTCACGGTAGAGGGCGGCGGACCGCTCATCCCGTCCAGCTCGCTCAAGACCTGGGCCAGGTTGAGCTTTACCATGGGCTGGCGGGGATCCTGGCGAGGAATAATCCCCAGAAGTTCCTCGTAGGTTTGGGCGGCCTGCTCCAGCTCTCCGGCCTCCCGGGCCAGGTGAGCGATTTCGATCCGGCTCCAGATGCCGGCCCCGGTGCGGCGGTAGGAAGAGGCCACCTCTTCAAGGGCGGCGGCCCGGGCGGCCTGGTTTTCGATCTGCATGGCCATGGTCAGTTGCTCCGAGGCCCGATCGGCCCGGGCGGCGGTAAACTGCTTGGTAAAGGTCCAGCCCAGAATCACCACGACGAGGATGGCGATGGCGGCCAGCAGGTGGCGATACCAGGTTTGGAGAAAATCCGCCGCCGCCGGCGGCAGATTGAGGTCGTCGAAAAAACTGCCGTCGCGGCCGGAGGAGGCCATTATATTATCGGGTTTGAAGATCTTTTTATCCGCCACGTTTTTCCCTGTTCGGCAAGGGTTAAGATTGTGCTTTTCTCGATCCAGACCGGGTAGTATACTTTCATTTTACTTAAAAATCACCCCGCTTTTTTCGCGCCAGGAGCCGATGGAAAACCCCTTCGACAACCGCATCCAGACCGTCAGCGAATTGACCCGCTCCATCCGGGGGCTGCTGGAGACCTCCTATTCCATGGTTACGGTGACCGGGGAGATTTCCAACCTGCGCCGGCCCCATTCCGGCCACCTCTATTTCACCCTCAAGGATGCCGGGGCCCAGTTGCGGGCGGTGCTCTTCAAGGCCCAGCAACGCTACCTGGCCTGCCAGCCCGCCGACGGACTCGAGGTCCTCTGCCGGGGCCGGATTTCGGTTTACGAGCCCCGGGGCGAATACCAGTTGATCATCGACTACCTGGACAGCAAGGGGGCCGGGCTGCTGCGGATCGCCTTCGACCAGCTCAAGGCCCGGCTGGAAGAGGAGGGCCTGTTCGCCCCGGAACGCAAGCGCCCCCTGCCCTTCCTGCCCCGCCGCATCGCCCTGGTCACCTCGCCCCAGGGGGCGGCGGTCCAGGATTTTCTCCACCAGGCGGAAAAACGCTCCCCCAATACGGCCATCAGCATCATGCCGGTGCGGGTCCAGGGAGAAGGAGCGGCGGCGGAAATCGCCCGGGCCATCGAGGAATTGAACCGGCTGGGAGGGTGGGAAGTCATCGTGCTCTGCCGGGGCGGCGGTTCGCTGGAAGATCTCTGGGCCTTCAACGAGGAGGAAGTGGCCCGGGCCATCGCCGCCTCGGCGATTCCGGTGGTTTCGGCGGTGGGCCACGAGGTGGATTTCACCATCGCCGATTTCGTCGCCGATTTGCGGGCCCCCACCCCCACCGCCGCAGCCCAGATGATCCTGCCGGAACGGGCGGTTCTGGCGGCGGCGGTGGCCGAACTCGACCGGCGACTGGCTGCTACCCTCCGCCGCCAACTTGCCGACGCCCGCCAGCAACTGAGCTCGGCCCAGCGCCTGCTGGGTGATCCCAGCCGGCTGCTGGCCCAGCACAACCTGCGCCTCGATCACCTACAGGCCGAGTTGGGCCACGCCCTGCGCCTGGGCCTGCGACGCGACCGGGATCGGCTCAGCCATTGCCAGGCCGTACTGCAGCGGCAGGATCCCCGGCGCCTGATCGCCGGCTTCCAAGGCCGGGTGCGGGAAAACTCCCTGCGGATCTCCTTTCTGATCCAGCGCCTGCTGGCGGCCAAGCGCAACCAGCTGGGCCAAACCGCCGCCATTCTCGACGCGGTCAGTCCCCTGGCCGTCCTCGGCCGGGGTTATGCCATCCCCCGCCGGGCCGACGGCTCGGTGCTGCGTTCGGTCAAGCAGGCCGAGGTGGGCGGCGAACTCAATCTCACCCTCCACGACGGCCGTCTGGACTGCCGGATCAGCAAGATCAAGCCTTCCCGCTCCTGACCTCGCGGGCGGCCAGAAACCCGTGATCAATCCGGTCGGCCAATTGCGGGCGCCAGACCAGGATCAGCTGCGTCGCGATTTCGGCCGCACCTTGGGTCAGTTCGGCGCAGCCGGCCCCGATCTTTTCCTTGCGGCGCTTGAGTAAAACCTGGCAACCGCTGGCGGCAAAACGGGTTCGAAAACGGTCGTGCATGGCGGCGGCCACTTCCTTGCGAAAGGTTTTTTTGGCCAGCCCCCCTTCCTGGTGCGGGCCGAGCAGCAAACCCAGCATCAGCTCCGCCCCGGCCAGGGCCCCGCAATCACCCTCCGCCCCGCCCATGCCATGGCAGAACCCGGAACCGAGCCGCAAGGCCGTGGTTTCCTCAAGGCCGGCCCGAAAGATGCCGTTGAGGCCGACAATGATCGCCTCGGAACAGCAGTAACCCCTGGCCCGATAGATGTTTTCCACTCGCAAGCCGCACTGTTCGACAATTTCCTGCATCCATTGTTATCCTTGGCTGCTGCCGGAAAGCCGTAACAGCCGCCGCAAGTTCACCACTGGGGCAATTTTGCTGAAAACCTCAGCCCCCTTGGCCGATGCCGACAAGCGGCAACTTAGCAGGCGGGCTCGGTCGCAGACGCGGATTTTGGCGGGATCGACAGGTCCAGCTCGCAATAAGTAAAGCATTCACCGGTCGCAAACCAGTCGGGACAAGAGGCCAAAGCACGGCCGCCCAGGACGGTGAAGTTCTTAAGCGATCCGTTGCCGCGGAAATGTCCACCCACCTTGCGGAAGCCTTTCTGGCGGGCTCGGTGGCAGAATTCCGTCAGCAACTGACGACCATAACCCCGGTTCTGAAATTCCGGCAGGGTGACTATGTTGAAGAGATAAATAAGCTCGGTTTCGGAAGAGCGGGGATGTTCCAGCCGGAGCTGGGCCCGCTGTTCCGGGCAGGGGGCAAAGCCCACCGCATTGCCCACATACACCCGACCCTGCCGGGCCACCAGACCAAGGGCATGGCTGCTGGCCAGAGCAACCTGATAATCATCGCTGGTTTCACGGAGGTCGGGCGGAAAAAGTTGCTCAGAACGCAGGATATCCGCCTCGAAAAAGGGAAAGTTGGCGGCGGTGAGCAGGTCAAAATCAAGCATGGGTCTGGCCATTGGTCTGGCCGGCTGCCGCCGGATCAAAATAACAGGTGCGAATGGAGGCGGGCTGGACCTCACCACGGACGATGCGGGCGAGGGTGTCCAGGAATTCCGGCTTGATCAGCCCGGCCAGGGGTTGCTCAACCAGCGCGAATGCAGCGAAGGCGGGGGCCAGTTGCCGATCCCATTCCGAGGCAAAACGCAGAATGTCATCGGGGAATACCCGAGTCCGCGGGCATCCTGGTTCGGGCAGGCAATCAAACGGCTCGATGATATTGAAAAACCCGTAATCGTTGGTAATTTCCTGTCCCGGCAGGATATCCCTTACCGCGATCTCGAACCCATAAGGAGTGGTGATGCAGGTAGGGTGGAAGCTGTGGTTGATGAAACGGGTGTTGTCCCAGCAGAAAACCCAGCGCCCTTGCCGGTCCCGGAAACAGTATTTTTCCAGAATTTCCTGGTAAACCGGCTCCAGGGAGCGGACTTCCTCCTGCCGGAAAACCCGGTCGAAACGATCCATGACCCAGACCGCCGTCCCTCGGGGAATCAGCCGGGTGGCAAAAACCCCATGGCCGATATTTTTATTGATAAAACGAACTTCCGTATCGGGATGAAGCATTATCGCCGGTCTGCCTGCTGTAATTTGAGGGTAAATACTTCCGGTCCCAACGGTGGAAGCAATTTTTTCCGGTTAAGCGAAACCAGCCCTGTCGACCGCCCTGGCCCGGCAACTGGTTTTTAGTAAGCTATCATCGCTGGTGGCAGGGCTGCTTATGGTAAGTATTTCACCTTTTCCCGACCTTATACGTCCCTCTTATCCCCCTGTCAAGCTGGATTTTTCCGCCGGTCTTGCTTACTCAAACCGCCCGGCCGGGTTGCTCCAGCAACTGGGCCAGGCGGTCGGCCAGGCGCTCGCCGGCAAATACCAGGGTTTCAAGATCGAGAAAATCCAGCACCCGGCGGTCAAAGAGTACTTTGGCCTGGGCGCTGAAGCCTTCTTCCGGAGCCGCCGCCCAGAAGTGCAGACAAAGGGGAACCCGGGGCAGCACCGGGACGATCACGGCCAGATCCGCGGCGCTGGCGGTCAGCTCGCGGCCCCCGAGGCGCTCGCCGGCGGCCAGCACCGCCGCCGGCGGATGAGCGGCAAAAAGGGCAGCCAGGGGTTTTTCACAGTAGGTGGCCAGGGTTCGCACCTTGGAGATCGTGTTGGGCAAACTCTCCAGGCCGATCCAGTCCCGTTGGGCCGGGGCGGCCCCGCCCCGGGAATGAACATAGTTGTAAAGCAGAATCTGATCCCGGGGATCCTCGGGCTCAACCCCGTCGATCAAAACCCCGTTGCGGTCTAACTTTACCCGCTGGCCCAGGAAGCTGAAAAGCAGCGCTTGGCCGTCGTCTCCGGTCGTCGCCTTGCATCCCAGGGGTGCAGCCAGGGCGGCCAGGTCAAGGCCGGCGATTTTGCTCTTGAGATACTCCACCAACTCCAGATCCCGCTGGCGGGACAATTGCTCCAATTGGGGGCCATCCCGCCTGGCGAGATCGGGGTCGGCGGGATCAAGAAACGGGCATTTGCCGGGATCCTCGCCCCCCTTGGTAACCGCGGCGGCAAAGGCCAGGCAGGCGGGATAGCCGCACTGACCGCAATTGCTTTGCGGCGTCTTCTTGAAGAGATCATAAGGATTCATAATTTTGGTTTCCGGTTTAAAGCTGATGGTGGCACCAATAACCAGGCAACCCATGGGCCGGTTATGGCCGGACCACAGACCACGAAGCGTGCCTTGCCCTCGTCGGCGCTTTTTTTAACAGCGTCAGGATTACAACATTAGCGCAAATTTCGGTCATTTTCGAGGCAAACCTGCCCCTGCCGGCAGATCCGGGGCAACGCCGCCGCAAACCCCGGAAGGACCAAGCCGTTGCCGCTCCGTCCGCCTGAGCCCTTCTCCGGACCGCCTCCGCAAAAAAATCTTGACCTATCTGTAACAGATGTTACGTTATAAGTAACGATCAATCAACAATAACCCCTGCAATGGAGAAACCAAAATGCCTCCCACCGAAAAACACTTTGTCACCAGTCTTAACCGAGTCGGCCAGGATTACGTGGAACTGCACCGCTGGATCGACGATCCCGTCAATAAAAACGAACGCCATGACTTCACCCGGATCTGGGATTTTGGCCCAGAAATCCGGGACCGCTTCGGCGAAGAGGGGGTCAGGGAGTATGTCGAGCACCTGCGCGAGGACATGGAAAGCAAATTCGCCAAACTGCTCGGCGAGCCGTCAGCGGAGTTGCTGCAGGCCCTACGCTATTTCGGCATCCGGCACAATCGCGCTCCGGAAATAACTGAAAGCGACCTCAATCTGCTGCGGCGAGCCGGCATGGCGGCGGAGGATATCGCCCATAGCCTGAAAGTGGCGGAAAAAGCCCTGGAGCTTGCCAAAAGGACCAAGCAGCCCCTGGACCTGGAGCTGGTGGCGCGGGGGGCCCTGTTCCATGATCTGGGCAAAGCCAGGACCCACGCCATGGAGCATGGCATGATCGGCGCCGAAATGGGCCATGAACTGGGTCTGCCCCCGGAGGTCACCGCCATCATGGAAAAGCATATCCGTGGCGGACTCAGCGCCGAAGAGGCCGCGGAACTGGGCCTGCCGATCAAGGATTACACCCTGCACCGGCTGGAAGAGCGGATCGTCATCTACGCCGACCGGCTTACCGACATCATCACCGAGGGACTGGTAGCCCTGGCCAGCGAGGCTGAGGCTGAACAGCGTTTCGAGGAGATTCTCCGGGACTTGGTCAAATACGGCAAGAACCGGCCGACCACCGAACGCTACCTTAACTATCACCGGGAAATTCAGGGACTGATGGCGTCGTGATCCGGGTTTCCCCCTTCCTGCTGCTGTGCGTCACCGGGCTGCTGGCCATTTTCAGTTCCACTCTGGCCAAAAGCCCGGTCCTGCCGCTTTTTGCCGACCATCTCGGGGCGGATGCCGCCGGGATCGGTCTGCTGGCGGCCCTGGGACCGTTGACCGGCATTCTCGGCAGCATCCCCGCCGGCCTGCTGGCCGACCGCTACGGGCGACGGCGCATGCTGGTGATTGCGGCTTGGATTTTCGCCACCGCTCCATTATTATATCTCCCGGCCGACAGCCTCTTGCTCCTGGCCATCGCCCGGATTTATCATGGTCTGGCCACCGCCATCTTCATGCCGGTGGCCCTGGCCCTGGTCACCGATCTTTTCCGCCAAGGCCGGGGAGAAAAAATCGGCTGGTTCGCCACCGCCACCCTGGCTGGCCGCTTTGTCGCCCCCCTTTCCGGCGGCCTGCTGCTGGCCAACCTGGCCCTGGCGCCCACCGCCGCTTTTCAAACGGTTTACCTGGTCTGTTTCGGCGGCGGCCTGCTCAGCCTGCTGCTGGCGCTGCGGATTCCCGAGACCGGTAAAGCAGCGGCCAAACCGCCGGCGAGCAGCAACAAGGCGATGTTTAACGCTTTCCGGCGGGTGGTGGCCACGCCGGGTATTCTGCCGGCCGCCCTGGCGGAAGCGGCGGCCCTGTTCATGTACGGAGCTTTCGAAACCTTTCTCCCCGGCCATGTGCTGGCGGCCGGCTTAAGCGCCGGGGAGGCGGGCTTCTTCATTTCCATTCAGATCATGACCCTGGCCCTGACCAAACCGCTGATGGGGAAATTTTCCGATCGGCACGGGCGCAACGGCCAGATTTTTTGGGGTGGGCTGGGAGGCATGTCGGCCATGGCCCTGCTGGCGACCGCTTCTTCCTTCTGGAGCCTGCTTGGGGCCAGCATCGGCATCGGCCTGGCCCTGGCCATGGTTACCGCCGCCACCACCGCGCTGATCGCTGACCTCAGCCGCCCGGAAGACCGGGGGGCCGCCATGGGCCTCTTAAGTTCGATCATGGACGTCGGCCACGCCACCGGGCCGCTGGTCGCCGGTTTTGTCGCCCTTTATTACGGACTGCCGGCCGCCCTGCTGACCGCCGCCGCGATTCTCGGGGTGGCCACCCTGCTCTTTCGCCTGGCGGCGCGACCTGAACCAGCCAGGGCCGGGCAACAACCTGATCCTTGACCTGCCAATTCAACCCGGGAGGAAAAATGAACGGCTGGCTGCTTTTTTTCTATACGGTTCCCGCTCGCCCGGTGGGCAATCGCATGCGGATCTGGCGCAAGCTTGCCCGCATCGGCGCGGTTCAAATGAAAGGCGCGGTTTATCTGCTGCCCGACCAGGAGGAACACCGGGAAAACCTGCAATGGCTGATCAAGGAAACCAGCGCCTGCGGCGGCGAAGCGGGCTGGGCTCACACCGAAAGAATTCATCCGTTCAAGGAGGCTGAACTGCGTGAGCTGTTCAACCGCCAGCGCACGGTTGATTACGATCAGCTCAAGAAAAAGCTGGCCGATCTGCAACGGCGGACCGCCGCTTACCAGAAAGGGGGCCAGCCTCCGAAGCCGGAAATTTTGCGCAAGCAGTTCCGCAAGCTCCGCGACGAGCTGCAGGCCATTGCCCGCATCGACTTTTTCGCCTCGGAAACCGGACAAAAAATGGCCGCCGAACTGGGCGGGTTGGAAGCGGAAATTGCCCGGCTGCTGGCCCAAAGGAAGGAACCGGTGAGCAAAGTCGGCGCCACCCTGCGGCGGGGTGATTTCCAGGGCCGGACCTGGGTGACCCGCCCCCGTCCCTTTGTCGACCGTCTCGCCTCCGCCTGGCTTATCCGCCGCTTCATCGACCCGCAGGCTTCCTTTGCCTTCAGGCCCGAGGAGGAGATCTCGGCCGCCAAGGGTGAAATGGTGAGCTATGATGTCGCCGACGGCGATTTCACCCATCAGCAGGATATCTGCACCTTCGAAACCCTAATCGGGCGCTTCGGCTTGAGCGATCCGGCCTTGCGGCCGCTGGCCGAAATCGTCCACGATCTGGACCTCAAGGACGACCGCTACGGCAATCCTGCCGCCGCCGGGGTGGAAGCGATAATTGTCGGACTCGGCAACCGCAGCCGGAGCGATCAGGAAATCCTTGCCCAAGGGCTGCAGGTCTTCGACTACCTGTACGCTTCCTTCGGCGGTCAGCAAAAAGCGTAGATCTAAACTTGCTGATTGTTGCCGATAGGGCCCGCCCGGCTTTTGGTGACAGCCCCTCCCAGGACAGCAAACCATCCGGACAGCAGCCTCGGCCATCGCCGGCGCTATTAAACCTCCTCCGCCCCGGACCCGCCCGGTCCGGCCAGGGCGGCGGCCAGACCCGAAATTCTGGTTACCCGGCGGGCCAGGGCCCGGGCGATGGCGGCTTCCGGGCCGAAGAGATGGACTTGGCTGCGGGCCCGGGAAACCGCGGTGTAGAGCAGTTCTCGGCTCAGCAGGGAGGAATCTTCCCGGGGCAGAATCACCGCCACCCGATCGAATTCCGAGCCCTGGCTCTTGTGAATGGTCATGGCAAAGGCCGTTTCATGGCGGGGCAGGCGACCCGGCGGCAGGCGGCGCAGGCCGCCGCCGGCGGCGGGGAAAAAGGCCAGCAACTCGCCTGCGGCCTCAGGATCGTCCCAGATTATCCCCAGATCGCCGTTGAAAAGCCGAGCCTCGTAGCTGTTGGCGACCACCAGGATCGGCCGGCCCCGGTACCACTCATCATCCCCGGCCGTCAAGCCCGGCGGCTCCAGCAGACCGGCGCTGGTCAGCAACTCGCGGCAAAAGCGGTTGAGGCCCTCAACCCCCGCCGGACCCCGGCGATGCGCGCAGAGCAGGCGAAAATCATTGAGCCGGGCCAGGGCCTCCGCCGGCGAAGCGGCGGTCAGACAGGGGCGAAAGCCCTGCAAAACCAGGGCCTGGAAATCGGCCTGGGTTTCCGGGTCGGCGGCGGCGTTCAGGGTTACTTCACTCCCCTCCTCCGGCCGGGAGACCGGCACCGCCAGGACCGCCGCCGGATCGCCGTCCTTTATCCCCTGGACCAAAGCGCCGATTCCCCGGCCGGGATCAAAGCGAAAGCCCCGCCTGAGGTTGATGAGGCAGGGTCCCAACCGGGCCGCGGCCCGGAAGATATCCCCAAGGATGGAACCCGCCTCCACCGAGGCCAGCTGGTCCTTGTCGCCCAGCAGCACCAGCCGGGCCGTGGGCGGAACCGCGGCCAGAAGCTTGCTCATCAGGGCCATGTCCACCATCGAGGCCTCATCCACCACCACCAGGTCGGCGGCCAGAGGCTGTTCCCGGCCATGGCGAAAACTGGTCGGAGTGTCGGCCTGATAGCCCAGGGCCCGGTGGATGGTCATGGCCGCCAGGCCCTCCTCCTGCTGCTCCCGCAGGGTCTCCCCGAGGCGGGCCGCCGCTTTGCCGGTGGGAGCCAGCAGCAGAATGCGGGGCTTTGCGCCGGCCGCTTCCCGCAGCAGCTTGAGAATGAAATAGATAATGGTGGTTTTGCCGGTGCCCGGGCCGCCGGAAATCACGGTGAGATGATGCTTGAGGGCCCCCAGCACGGCGGCCCGCTGATCCCCGTCCAGTTCGAGGCCGGCGGGCGCGGCCAGGTCCGTCAGCAGTTTTTCGGCCCAAGGCAAATCCGGCTCCGGCTCCACCGGCACCGCCCGCTGGAGAATGGCCGCGGCCAATTCCTCTTCATACTGCCAGTAGCGCCACAAATAGAGGCGGTTGCGGGCCAGCACCAGGGGAGCAGGCTGAGAGTCCGGGGCAACGCCGGGGGTCGCGACCAGGGGCGAACGCCGCAACTCGGCCTGCAGCTCCTCTGCTTTGGGCGGAGGGTAACCGGCGGCGGTCGCCGCCGGGGGCCACCAGGCGGCCGGGTCGGCCAGGTCCAGGCAGACATGGCCCTGCTCGATGGCAAAGCGGGCCAGGGCGGCGGTCAGCAGCAAATTCGGCCCGGCGGCGGGGTCAAGGCGGGCCAGCAGGGCCGCCCAATGGCGGTCGAATTCGGCCAGGGCTTCTTCCCGCACCAGTTGGGACCACAATTTTTCCTTTGGCGTTGCAGTCATCACGCCTCCGGCTGGGAGCCATTGATAATTTCCCGCCAGGCCTGGAGCTTGGCGCCATAGCTGTAGCGGGCGTTGGCGGGGCTGGTGGAGGGCAGCCGGTGGCGCTCGAGGCCCGCCGGCCGGGCCGGCAGACCCGGCAGCACCATGCGCCGGTAAATGTTCTCGGCGGCGCCGCCGTTGAAGCAGACCACCTTGACCCGGGGATGGCTGGCAAAAAAGGATGTAAAGTCATTGATTTCCGCCGAGGCGGGATCAATGTCCGAGTCCAGGCTGCCCCGGCGGAGGCAGGTGCGCAGCACATCCCAGAGGGCGATGCCGCTCTCCCTCAACCGGGCCGCCCGCGCCGGGTAGGGAAGCCCGGCCGGAAAACCCAGCAGTTCAGCGATAATGGGCCAGAAGGCGTTGCGGGGATGGGCGTAATACTCGCCGGCCCGCAGGGAGGCCTCCCCCGGCATGCTGCCCAGGATCAAGAGCCGGGCATCGCGGCGGGCGATGGGGGGAAAGCCGATCAGGGGCCGGGCGTTCACGAAGTGCCCCCGCCGGCCCGGGTTCCGGCTCCCGGGCCCCGGTTGGTCTGGCGGCAGAACCTGGTCATCCCCTTACTTGCGGCCCGGCTTTTTGGGGGCCAGCTTGGCCTTGAGCAAATCGCCCAGAGTGCCCATGGTCTGGTCGCTTTTCTGGCCCTGGTATTCCCGGTAGTCCTGGCGGGTGTCATCCTCCGCCGCCCCCTTGGCCCGCGCTTTGCCTTTGGCGCCGCTTTTCTCCGGGACGGCTTCACTGCCGGCCGGCGGCGGCACGCTTAAGGAAAGCCTCCTTTTTTCGAGGTCAAAGGACTCAATCTGGACCTCGATTTCATCGCCGGGCTGAACCACCTCGCGGGGGTGATTGATCCGGCGACCGGCCCCGAGCTTGGAAATATGCACCAGGCCGTCGATTCCCGGGGCCAGGGTCACGAAGGCGCCGAAGTCCATCAACCGGGCCACCCGCCCCAGGTGGCGTGAACCTTCGGGGAACTGGAGCCCGACCTGATCCCAGGGATCGGGCAGGGTATCCTTGAGGCTCAAGGAATAACGATCCCGCTCCCAGTCCAGGCTCTTGACCACCACCTCCACCCGGCGCCCCGGCTCGAGATGGCTGTGGATGTCTTCCACCTGGCCCCAACTGATTTCTCCCATCGGGATCAGGCCCTCGATCCCGCCGATATCAACAAAGGCGCCGAATTTCTGCAGTGAGGTCACGGTGCCGCTGACCCGGTCGCCCACCTTAAGGGTCTGGCGCAGTTCTTCCTTGCGGGCCGCCCGTTCCTCTTCCAGCAACTGGCGCCGGGAAAGGATGATATTGCGGCCACCTTCCCGGAATTCGATGATTTTGAAGGTCATGCTCTGGCCCAGGTATTCCTCGCTGTTTTCCACCCGGCGCAGGCCCATCTGGGAAAAGGGACAAAAGGCCCGGACGCTGCCGCCGATTCGGACCACAAAACCGCCCTTGCCTTCCGACTCCACCGTCCCCTC
>Ga0114946_10002834_pt1 | contig 11826 bp, 8 predicted proteins | sample WalLakDeSediment_FD_88676 | JGI IMG/M metagenome (GOLD analysis project Ga0114946, IMG submission 88676) | Lake sediment microbial communities from Walker lake, Nevada to study Microbial Dark Matter (Phase II) - Walker Lake 11/02/13 Deep Sediment | ecosystem: Environmental > Aquatic > Freshwater...
AACGAAAGGGGAGCCTACTGTTCAGCAGTTTGTTGTATGTACACAACGAAAGAAGCTATCATAGCCAAAGAGCATGATTCGCGGATTGAGCCGACAATCTTTTATATGGATTTGCGTTCATATGGAAAGGGTTTTGAGACATATCTGGACCGTGCCAAGAGTGAGCATGGCATCCGTTATCAACGCTGTATGGTGTCTGCTGTAAAAGAAATTCCAGAAAGCCATAATCTTCTTCTTAGATACATGACATACGAAGGTGACAATGGTAAGCATCCTGTACCACATGAAGAAGAATTTGATCTTGTGGTTCTCTCAGTTGGACTCAAACCAACAAAGGAATCGCGTGCTATGGCGGAGCGGCTGGGCCTTAAACAGAATGAATTTGGGTTTGTTCAAGTAGATACCTTCAATCCTGGGCAAACATCTGTGCCTGGCGTCTATGTTGCTGGTTCATTTGCTGAACCCAAAGACATCCCAGAATCAGTGCTGGAGGCCTCTTGCGCTGCCGCTCAAATTTCTGCTCTTTTAGGAAAAGTTCGAGGTACCTGCACGCGTGTGCCAGAATATCCTCCTGAACGTGATGTGTCTGACGAGGCGGAACGAGTTGGCGTCTTTATCTGCCACTGTGGTATTAATATTGGCTCAGTAGTTGACGTACCAAAGGTGGTTGATTACGCTAAAGATTTACCAAATGTAGTTTTCGCTGAACATAACCTGTATACTTGCTCACAAGATACCCAGGAACGAATCGTTAACCAAATCAAGGAGCATGGGCTTAACCGGGTGGTAGTAGCATCTTGCACACCTCGCACCCATGAACCCTTATTCCAGGATACACTCCGTCAGGCAGGCTTAAATCCTTACCTGTTTGAGATGGCAAACATCCGAGAACAGGCTTCTTGGGTGCATCGAAAGACCCCTGATATAGCCACTGAGAAAGCAAAACAACTGGCAACTATGGCTGTCTCAAAAGCTCGACGATTGAGAGCCATCCGGCGCAATACATTTGATGTTGATCATAAGGCACTCATTATCGGAGGTGGGCTGGCTGGGATGACGGCAGCTGTTTCGATTGCTGAGCAAGGCTTTGAAGTAATTTTGGTGGAACGCCAGGATGAATTAGGCGGAAATCTGCGTCATATTTACATTGGGTTGCACGAACAGGATGACCCACAAACGCTCTTAAGGGAATTGATTGTTTCAACAACTGAAAACCCACTTATCACTGTACTTACTGGGACAGAGGTGTTAGAAGTGGGCGGCTATACCGGGCAGTATACAAGCAGATTACGACTGAAGGATGGCACTCAATCCGAGATAAATCATGGAGCCATTGTTCTGGCAACAGGCGGGCAGGGCATTGTCCCAACCGAGTATGAGTATGGACGCCATAAAAATATATTAACCCAACGTGATCTGGAAGAAAACCTGAGAAATCAAACTTTTAGGGACAGTTTGAACGGCAATACGGTTGTGATGATCCAATGCGTTGGGTCTCGAGACAGTGAACATCCATACTGCTCACGCATTTGTTGCACACAGGCGATTAAGAATGCATTGGCAATTAAACGCAATGCCCCAGACACCAAAGTGGTTGTGTTATATCGTGACCTGCGAAGCTACGGATTTCGTGAAGCACTTTATCGTCAGGCAAGGGCGGCTGGAGTAGTGTTCCTTGAGTACGATTCTGAGAAGAAACCGGTTGTGACCATTGGTGATGACGAGCAACTCCATCTGTCCGTTGAAATCCAACCAGAGAGTCGCCAGATAAGTATAAGACCAGATCTGATCATCCTCAGCGCGGGAATCGAACCCGAACCAGACAATCATAAATTTGCACAAATACTTAAGGTGCCATTAAACGAGGATAGTTTTTTCCTTGAAGCTCATGTAAAACTTCGCCCAGTAGATTTTGCAGCAGAGGGTATTTTTCTGGCTGGGTTGGCACACTCGCCACGCTCGATTGAAGAGACAATCACCCAGGCTCAAGCTGCTGCGGTTCGAGCTGTGGCACTGCTTTCTCGACCAAAATTGGAGGCAACACCTATCGTTGCCACTGTTAACCCAAGATTGTGTGCTGCGTGTGGCCTTTGTGTAGATATTTGCCCATATGGGGCCCGGAAACTAGAACCTGGCATGACTCATGCTGAGGTAATTGAAGTGCTTTGCCAGGGATGTGGCGCCTGTATTGTTGCCTGTCCTAACAAAGCCAGCCAACAAAAAGGATTTGAGTTCCAACAAATGTTTGAAATGATTGAGAGTGCCTTATGACTTCTACTAACGGATTTGAACCTCGTATCGTAGCCTTCCTGTGTAATTGGTGTACCTACACTGGTGCAGATTTGGCAGGAACATCCCGATTGCAGTATCCACCAAACATTCGTATCATCCGGACGATGTGCAGTGGTGCAGTTGATCCCGTATATGTGTTGAAACCAATACTGGAGGGTGTCGATGGTGTGCTAATTGGTGGGTGCCATCCTGGAGACTGCCACTACCAGTCTGGCAACTACAAAGCCCGGCGACGCTACGTTGCATTGCGCGAGATTCTAAAAGCATCAGGATTTGAAGAAGAACGGGTCTGGTTGCGCTGGATCAGTGCCAGTGAAGGTCAAAGATTTGCCGAGACCGTTACAGAGATAGTTAGCGCTATCAAAGAGTTGGGGCCAAACCCGATGCGTGATAAATGGGCTGTATAAGAGGATAGATTTATGAATACATTTATACCAGTTGAAAATGGAGATGCTCTGGATACCGTCCGACGTTTTCTCCGAAAATTAATGGACGACCAGGTTGTTGATGCTGTTTTTTGCTCTCTACGGACAGATGGAGGCAAAGTTTATCCGTCTGTGGTGACAGATTCCAGTCATTTAAATCAGGCAGACCCATTAACTCCAGTCATGACAATTAATGGTGCTCGCGCGGTGTCATCATTAACCCGATCTGGCGATCAAATGCGACTTGCTGCAGTTTTACGCCCTTGTGAGATTCGTGGTTTGTTAGAGCTTGTTAAGCTGAAACAAGCCTCTCTAGAAAATACGACAATCATATCTGTTGATTGCCCGGGGACATATGAAGCAGTTGAGTTTTATGAATTTGATGAGCGTGGAAAATTCGGACTTTCAGAATTCCTTCAATCAGCATCAAGATTGGATGGTGTAGGCATTGAGGGTCTGGAGCTGCGGGAAGCATGTCAGATGTGCACTCAACCAGTCCCAGAACATACAGATATTCATCTGCACCTTTTCGGTTTTGATACAAGTGAAAACATTCCGGTCACTGCCAGTGATAAGCTAAAAGCAGCATTGGAATTCTTGGGAGAAAATGAAGCCAAACCAGAAGGAATAAGTACCGACCTTCAAGAAATGCTGGCTGTCCGGCAGGAAAACCGCCAGGGGAAAATGGCAGAAATTCAAGCCCAGATAGATAGTGACGGTGGTTTTTGCGATTTATTTGACACTTGTATCCGTTGCCATAACTGTATGACTGTTTGCCCTATTTGCTACTGCAAAACCTGTCTTTTCCGAACACAAGCATTCGATCACCCCCCTGAACACTATTACGGAGCTGCACGGCGTAAGGGTGCCCTGCGCATGCTTCCAGATACCATTTTATTCCATTTAACAAGGCTAAACCACATGGGTTTATCTTGCGTGAGCTGTGGTATGTGTACTTCCGCCTGCCCCATGGATATTCCAGTTGGCGCGATATTCACAACTATAGGCTCAAAGGTTCAAGCGGCATTCGATTATTCACCGGGACTAAATATTGAGGAACCGATACCATTAACAACGTTTAAAGCGGATGAGTGGACCAAAATAGGTGAGTCGTAATGGATCAAGATAGAAGCAATATTAAAGAAATTCACCAGACAGAAGATAATCATATGATAGGTACCCCAGAAATTAGTGCACCTGATGAGATAGGTAAAAATGGGAAACCAAAGCCAATCTTGATCATCGGAGGTGGTATTGCGGGTATACAGGCTGCTCTTGATATCGCAGATGCTGGTTTGGATGTATATCTGGTTGAACGATCATCAAGTATTGGCGGACGCATGGCACAGTTGGATAAAACCTTTCCAACCTTAGATTGTTCATCATGCATCCTGACTCCAAAAATGGCTGATGTGACCCGGAAACCAAATTTGCATTTATTAACCTGTTCTGAGGTAGTAAATATTGCAGGAGAGGCTGGAGATTTTTCTGTTACAGTACGTAAAGAACCAAGGTATGTTGATGTAGATGCATGCACAGGCTGTGGTTCTTGCGCTGAGGTATGCCCTGTTGACTTTAGCAGTGATTTTAATGTTGGCCTTGAGATTCATAAAGCTATCTTCCGGCGTTTTCCCCAGGCAATACCGGCCGCTTTTGTGATTGAAAAGCACGAGTCTCCATGCAAAAATGCGTGCCCGGCGCAAATTCCAGTCCAAGGTTACGTGGCACTAATCGCCCAAAGGAAATTCACTGAAGCACTAAACTTGATTCGCGATGCAGGAATACCATTTGCTGGTACATTAGGACGGGTTTGTTATCATCCGTGTGAGGATGTTTGTAAACGGGGTGATTGGGACGAGGCTGTATCAATTTGTGCGCTCAAGCGCTTTTGTTATGACACTGGTCGAAATGGCGATGAAATTCAACCAGCCCCAATCAAATGGGATGAACGTGTAGCCATTGTTGGTGCCGGCCCTTCTGGATTAACCGTTGCTTACCAGTTACTCCGCATGGGATATCAGGTGACAGTCTTTGATGCATTGCCAGTTGCCGGTGGTATGCTGACAACTGGGATTCCAGAGTACCGGCTACCTCGCGATGTTCTTGCTCAAGAAATTGATGATGTCAGAGCATTAGGCGCAGAGTTTAAATTCAATACTCCCATAGGGAAAGAAGAAGGGTTAACGCTGGATGATTTACGGAAAGAATTCCAGGCTGTCTATCTGGCAATAGGAGCCCACGGGAGCAGTCGTTTGCGAGTGCCTGGTGAAGAGTTACCTGGAGTGATGCAGGCTGTACCATTTTTGCGGAAATTAAATATGGGGGAAGAAGTGCGCATAGGTAAAAGGGTAGTGGTAGTTGGAGGCGGAAACTCCGCTATTGACGCCGCTCGATGTGCTTTGCGACTTGGCTCTGATGTGAAACTGGTTTACAGGCGTTCAAGAACAGAAATGCCTGCAGCGAGTTTCGAGGTGGCTGCAGCAGAAGAAGAAGGCGTCGAGTTGAATTTCTTGATGACCCCAGTGCGTGTAGTTGAGAAAGATGGCAAAGCAATCGGGATTGAGTGTGTTCGAATGGAATTGGGAGAACCAGATGAAAGCGGTCGCAGACGTCCTGTACCTGTCGAAGGGTCAGAATTCTTTATGGAAGTCGATACTGTGATTGCGGCCATTGGTCAAAATGTTCTCTCTGAAGGACTGGGTGTAGAAACAAAGTGGGGCAATATTGTGGTTGATGATATCTCCTTAGAAACATCCATTCCCGGAGTTTTTGCTGGTGGGGACGCTGTCATTGGACCAGCTTCGGTAGTTGAAGCGATTGGAGCTGGAAAACAAGCAGCAGAATCGATCCACCGTTACTTGCGAAAAATGGATCTACACGCTGGTCGCCGGAGTTCATGGAAGAAACCAGAAGCGGTTAGTCAAAAAGCCGAATCCCAAGAATTACGTGCTCCGAGAGAGCATGTGGCAGAGTTATCAGTAATGGACAGGCTAGGAGGATTTAAAGAAGTCGAATTGGGCTTTACCGAAGAACAAGCGGTTGCTGAGGCAAAACGATGTCTTGACTGCGCAGTTTGCTCAGAGTGTATGCAGTGTGTTGCTGTCTGCCAGGCAAACGCCATCCGTCATAATGATCAACCAGAAGATATTCAATTAGAGGTTTGTTCAATTATTGTTGCAACTGGATATGACGTTTTTGATCCATGTCGAAAGCCAGAATTCGGATACGGTAAATATCCTGAGGTCATCACAACCATGGAATTTGAGCGTCTGGCTTCTGCTTCAGGGCCAACTGCAGGAAAGATCATCTTAAACGGGAAAACACCTCGACGGGTAGTATTTATCCAATGCGTAGGATCACGGGATATGAGCCTGGATTTGCCAAATTGCTCACGAGTCTGTTGCATGGCAGTAGCAAAACAAGCTCACCTGGCACATGATCGCATAGAAAACGCAGAAGTAACGGTCTTCTATATGGATGTACGTGCTTTTGGTAAGGGATTTGAAGAATTTTACGATCGAGTTCGAGCAGAAGGCATCATCTATCGACGAGGAAACCCTTCAGAAATTCGACGTCAAGGAGAAAGTGTAGTGGTGGTGGCTGAAGACACCTTGTTAGGTGAACCAGTTGAGGTAGAAGCTGATTTGGTGGTGCTCGCTGTAGGAATGCTACCACGCCACGATTCTGGTGAGTTAGCCCATATATTACACATAAATCAAGACACGGATGGTTATTTCCTTGAGGACCACCCCAAGCTACGAACAGTATCAAGCAGCCAACCAGGAATCTTCCTGGCAGGATGCTCACAAGGACCTAAAGATATTCCGGATACAGTAGCCCATGCTAAAGCCGCTGCATCCGCAGCCATGATAATGTCAGTGAGAAAAGGAGCCAAGTAATGCTCAAAATTGATCCCCACCAGTTTATCCTGGACTATGGTCTATATGCATGTATACAATGTGGAAAATGCACGGGCGGCTGTCCAATGGTCATAAAAACAAGCCTCAATCCACGTAATCTGATTTATCGGATAATTATTGCAGGGAATGGTTTTGATGTAGAAGGACGAGAAGAACTTTGGGATTGCACAACTTGTTCCACATGTGCCACTCGTTGTCCGAAACAAGTCAATCCAATGGAAGCTGTTATCGGTTTACGTAATGCTTTTGTTGAGAAGGGGAAGATCCACTCCAATGTTAAGGTTGCGCTGGAGAGCACATTCCGCCACGGTAATCCCTTAACTATGTTACGTGAGGAAAGAGCAGCCTGGGCAGAGGACCTGTCATTGCCTGCCATGAAGCAAGGCGTCGATTATCTTTATTATGTAGGTTGCACCCCATCTTATGACCCTCGGGTACAACATGTTACTCGCGCAATTGTCAAGATTATGCAGCAAGCAGAGGTAAGTTTTGGATATCTGGGCAATGATGAAAATTGCTGTGGTAGCGAGGTTAGACGGCTTGGAGAGGCCGGTTTGTTTGAGATGATGGTCGAAGACAATACGGAGATTTTTAAGGAATTTGGGGTGGAAAAGATGTTTACAACCTCACCTCACTGCCTGAATGCATTCCTGAAGGATTATCCGAAAAATAAATTGAGCGTGCTACACTACACACAAGTCTTAGCAGATCTTCTGAACGCAGACCCGGGTGAGAAGGGTAAGAAGGCAAGTGATCTGTTCACAGGAAAGTTAGAAGCCACTATCACTTACCACGATCCATGTTATTTGGGTAAGCACAATGGCATTTTTGATCCTCCTCGGGATGTCCTAAGAAGTATTCCCGGAGTGAAGCTGGTTGAAATGGATCGATCTCGCGAAAAAAGCCTGTGTTGTGAAGGTGGTGGGGGACGAATGTGGCTAGAAGGAACAAATCCGAGCGTGCGTTTAGCCCAAATGAGGGTCAAGGAAGCGCTGGAAACAGGTGCAGAAATCCTGGCAACTGCTTGCCCTTTCTGCTTGCTGACACTGGAAGAAGCAGTCAAACACATTAATGCTGAAGAAAAAATCCGGGTAATGGATGTTGCTGAAATTGTTGAGCAGGCCTTATAAGGTGGAGGCCAAAGATGACCTTTAGACCAAGAATTGGTGTTTATATTTGCCACTGTGGGATTAATATTGCTGCCACTGTCGATATCGCGGCGGTTACCGAGTTTGCAGCCCGACTACCGGGAGTGGTCATATCTCGCGAGTACACATACATGTGTTCTGATCCAGGACAGGCGATCATCAAACAAGATATTCATGATCTAGATCTAAATAGAGTAGTAGTCGCTTCATGCTCTCCGCGAATGCATGAACCAACCTTTCGGGCAACAATCTCTGACGCAGGTCTAAATCCCTACTGCTTTGAGATGGCAAATATTCGGGAGCAATGTTCCTGGGTGCATGCAGGAAGCGCTGCAACGACATTAAAAGCGATTGAGTTAGTATCTTCTGCTGTAGGGAAAGCTGCTCAACTTGAACCTTTGCAAGAACGCCAGGTTCCTGTTACACCAGCAGCATTAGTTATCGGAGGTGGCGTTTCTGGGATGCAGTCAGCTCTCGACATAGCGGAAGCGGGTTTCCAGGTCACATTAGTTGAGCGGAAGAACAGGCTGGGAGGTCATGTTGCACATCTTTATAAAACCTTTCCAACACTTGAATCGGCTGGAGACCTTGTAAACAGCCTTATCGATGCAGTCTCAAATCATCCAGGCATCAAGGTAATCACTGAAGCACAGGTAGTTGAAATCGGTGGCTATATTGGAAACTTCAAAGCTACTGTTATGGCGAATGACCATCAGTTAGATGTATTGGCAGGTGCCATTATTGTGGCCAGTGGGTACGAAGTTTTTAATCCAATCCGTAAACCTGAACTGGGTTATGGAGTTTACCCTGGTGTTCTGACTACCTGGGATTTAGAAAAGTTACTGCCAGGGGATATCACTGTGAAAGGTCGCGAACCAGAAAGAGTTGTTTTTATCAAATGTGTTGGTTCCCGTGACCAGACGGTTGGAAATCCATATTGCTCTCGAGTTTGTTGCATGGTAACGGCCAAGCAAGCTCGCATTTTGAAACAAAAACTCCCCAAATCGCAGGTTACAGTCTTTTATATGGATGTCCGTGCATTTGGTAAGGATTTTGAGATCTTCTATGATAAAACCAGAGAAGCTGGTGTTATTTACCGCAGAGGAAATCCTTCTGAAATTATTAAAAAAGGTGATCACCTGGTGGTTCGAGCTGAAGACACATTGTTAGGTGAACCAGTCGAAGTAGAAGCTGACCTTGTAGTTCTGGCGGTTGGGATGGAACCTGACCCACAATCAGATGACATCGCCGGTTTGCTAAAGCTAGCTCGCTCGTCTGACGGTTTCTTCCTTGAAGCTCATCCAAAGCTTCGACCAGTAGATACTGCAACTGCAGGCGTCTTTCTGGCTGGTTGTTGCCAGGGGCCAAAAGATATGGCAGAAAGCATCAACCAGGCACGAGCAGCGGCGGCTGCAGCCATGATCCCACTAATGCGAGGTGAAGTTCCAGTTGATGCTGCCACATCTTTTATCGAAGCAGAATTATGTTCTGGCTGTGGTCAATGCGCAGAAGTTTGCACCTATTCGGCGCTCACATTGCATCCAGTTCGAAAAGTCATGACTGTCAATCCAGTGCTCTGCCAGGGATGTGGCGCCTGCGCGGCTGCCTGCCCATCTGGCGCTATCAATGTTCATCAATTCACTTTCACGCAATTCATGGCACAAATCGAGGCCTTTTCTAATGGGTGGGAGGTCTCTGAGCCATCCAAAAAATTAGAGAAGGTATAGACCATTTTTTGACAGTGCTGATTGGAAACTGTTATTAGAGTAGTTGGTAATGATAAGGAGCGGAATAATGGAGAAACCGACATGGATTCTAAATACTTATGGTGACCCGCTCTCAGCCGCCCAACAGTTCTTATTGGATCTGTGGGTGCTGCTTGATCTGAAAGGTATCCTGGCTCCAGTTTATAAGACGAGTCATAAGGAAGTTGGCTTTGAATTGATAGAAGATCCTGCTCGTCTTAATTGTGTGGATCCTTTTTTCCCATTTGTTTCAATAAATGGCGCAATAGTTGTTGAACAAATCGTAAAACAACATCCTGTTGATCAGTTAGGCGTTGTTCTACGCTCTTGTGAAGCCCGAGCCCTACAGCAGGTAGTTTCAGATGGGAAATTATCTGTGGAAAATTTACTCATCATTGGTGTGGATTGTTTGGGAAGCTATCCAATTGAAGAATTTGAATGGCGTTTTCAGAAGAAAGGTAAATTAGACCAAATAACCCGTGAAAGTTTGCAATTCTCCAGGCAGGGAGGAATCGCCCCATACCGTTTCCGTAACACCTGCCAGATGTGTTCCTCTCCTGCGGATGGCAATGTTGATCTGCGGATTGGCATTATAGGCTTACCGTCTATCCAAGTAATGCTGATAATACTCGAGAATGAGAAATTAATTGGAAGAATTGATCTGAGTAAAATCGGTCACTCCCCAGCTGAGCAAACTTTGCTATATCAACGAGAACGCCTGCTTGAAACAGTTATCCAGCGTCATCACAGCGTTCAAACTCGAATGTTAGATAACCTTCAAGCTGATTTCCCCAATACATTAAGTGAACTCAGGGAACTGCTGGTAAAATGCTTACCTTGCAGAGATTGTTTGGAAGCCTGTGCAATTTATCGATGCCTGACAGCTTTTTCTAACAGCGACACACTTATCGATATTAACTTGATGGAACACTGGATTAGTTCTTGTGTAAGCTGTGGTATGTGCGAACAAGCCTGCCCACGTAATTTACCATTGCCCACGATAATATTAAATATCAGAGAAAAGCTGCTTCGTGAAGTAACACACTGATATTGATTCCTCTCCAGGAGGTTTGTATGCCCTTAAGAAAGCAAACTGACCCTCTCCGCATCCAGTCGATTTTAAAATTGGTTTTTTCTCAATCACGTCCACCAGTAGCTCGTTGTCGTCTTTTGAGTTCTGGTTTTGGTCCAGGATATATGCTTGACAGTAGCGAAGATCTGACAGGTAGTAAAGCCTGTCTGGGGTGTGGCTGTTGCATGGATGCATGTCCAGTGTTAGCCAGAGATCATCGCCGCAGGTCACGATTAGATAGTCGTACATCTCTGGCATTAGAAACCCTGGTAGGTGAGGACTGTGACAGATGTGGAAACTGTGCCTTAGCTTGCCCTCAAGTTGACACAACTATAAAACATTATTTAGTACAAACACACCTGGCTGAAGGTATGGCTGAGTTATTAGAGAGAGCCACATCAGATGAGGCATTGGTGTTGGATTTGGTGTTAAACGCTAAAATTCATCATCCATAAAACAAGTAGTTAGAAACAAGCAATATGGAGAAGCCATGATCGATATAGTTATTATGGGACAACGATTTGAAGTGCCAGAGGGCTTGACCATTTTGAAGGCGTATGAATGGTCTGGATTTCGTTTGACACGCGGCGTTGGTTGCCGGGGAGGTTTTTGCGGTGCTTGTGGGACGGTGTACCGGTTGGAAAATGATCACCATTTGTATTATGCGCTTGCATGCCAGACGGTTGTTCAACCTGGAATGATTTTAGGGCAGATTCCATTCTTCCCAGCCCAACGTCCCCAATATCAATTAGATGAATTGGATGCTGTTGGTGAAACTTTGCTCCAACTTTATCCTGAAATATTAAAGTGTTATGGGTGTAACACCTGTACAAAGGCTTGCCCCCAGGATATTGAAGTCTTGGATTATGTCGCAGCGTCAATACGCGGGGATCTGGAAGCATTGGCAAACCTTTCATTTGACTGCATCCAATGCGGTCTATGCGTAGCACGCTGTCCAGCAGAACTTGTGCCCCCCAACGTTGCCTTAGTTGGGCGAAGGTTGTATGGAAAGTACCTTTCACCACCTGCCCAACATCTCAAGCACAGGGTGGAAGAAATCCGCAGTGGAGTATTCCAGGCTGAAATTGAGAAAATGTGCTCGCTCTCATTGGAGGATTTGAGAAAGCTTTACAATGCCAGGCAGATAGAGGTTTAGACTCATAGTAGAAGAGAATGATTTATCCATCTGGTTTAAATAGTATTAAATGGAGTTCCTATGGAATT
>Ga0114946_10002835_pt1 | contig 11824 bp, 12 predicted proteins | sample WalLakDeSediment_FD_88676 | JGI IMG/M metagenome (GOLD analysis project Ga0114946, IMG submission 88676) | Lake sediment microbial communities from Walker lake, Nevada to study Microbial Dark Matter (Phase II) - Walker Lake 11/02/13 Deep Sediment | ecosystem: Environmental > Aquatic >...
TCGAGGGCTAGGAGCCGAAACGCAGTTGTACCGGGCGTACTACAAGTTTCGGCGACACCGCCCTCGGCGAAAAGGCCAAGCGAGGCGGCGCGAGGACTTTCACCACGGGCTGCTAGACTAGAGCCCCGCGCGGACGGCCTCGAGGAACGGGCGATCGGCGGCCATGAACTGCTCGCAGGGCAGCTCCGCGCGCTCGAAGGCCAGCACCTCGACGCCCGGCTCCGGGACCACCAGCGAGCGCCAGTCGCGGGTGAGCCACGGCCCGGCGTCGATGTCGAACACGACCATGACGATCTCGGGGCCCGGCGCCGGGTAGACGTGGTGGAGGACCTCGGCGACGGGGCCGATCTCGAGCTCGGTCGCGGCCGGGCCCCACTCCTCCCGCAGCTCGCGGCGCAGGCCGGCCCGCGGGCTCTCGCCTCGCTCGAGCTTGCCGCCGGGGAGCTCGAGCATCCCGGCGCCGTGGCGGGCGGTCGCGGGCCGGCGCTGGACGAGGAGCGAGCCGGGGCCGAGCCACACGAGCCCGGCGACGACCAAGAGCCGGGGGCCGGGGTCCTCGCTAGAGCCGCGCGCTCGGGGGCTGTGATCGGGAGCAGATCGCGTCACCGGCTGATGGTGCCCAACCCTGGCCAACCCGCAACCAAGCCCAACTAAAGCCAAAGTCAGCTGGACGTTGTGCTGCCGAGCGCCTATCCTCGCCCCGCCCCATGCGCCTGTACGCCAGCAAGATCCCGGCGGTCGTCGACTCGGTCATCCGCATCCTCGTGGACTCTGGAGATCTCGAGACGAGCAACCGGGTCGAATTCCAAAACGACGTCGAGTCCGTGCTCCGCGAGTATCTCAAGACCAACCACGAGATCACGGAGCGCGCCAAGGACATCCTCGAGCAGCGCGGTCTGCCCTACTCGGAGCTCTACCGCATCCGGCGCCAGCAGGCCGAGCAGCTCGACTTCGGCATCGGCGAAGAGGCCATCAACTGGATCGCCACGCAGATGCTCGAGCTGTTCATGCGCTCGCAGTTCGTCGACGAGATCTACGCGGATGATCTGACCTTGCGGCGCAAGCTCAAAGAGCTGCTCAAGAGTCACATGCAGCACGACGAGGACCTCGATCGCGAGGTTCGGCGCCACCTCAAGCACCTGCAAGACGGCACCGACACCTTCGAGATCGAGTATCAAAAACAGCTCGAGCTGGTGAAGCGCAAGCATGGTTTGAGCTAATGGCCCACGTCGTCGTCTACCTCCAACGAACCCCCCGTGGCCTTCACCCAGGCAGCGCGCTGGCGCTTTGCCTCGCCCGTGATGTCGCGGATCAGCACGGGGCGGCGGTGCTCGGCCTCGGCCTCGGTGACGCCGGGCCGTTCGACGATCGGATGATCCTCGAGGCGAGCCGCGCCGGCGCCGATCAGATCGTCTTCCTCGGGCCCGAGGGCATCCAAAAGCTGGTTCGCCGGCTCGCGCCGCGCCACGTGCTGGCGCCCTACACCCGTGAGGCGGGCTCGGTCCTGGCTCAAGCGGGCATCGGGCCCATGGTCGGGCGCTGGTTTGGCGGCGCGCCGGAGCAGATCAGCAAGCTCGAGCCGGTGATCGGCGTGGTCGCGGGGACCTCGTGCTGGCAACGCGCGCCCTTGCAGATCGAGCCCGAGTACGAGGCCGACGTGACCCAAGTCGAGCTCCCCGAGTGGCTCGCGGCCGTCGCCGAGCAGGCCGCCGACCTCACCAAGACCGTCGAGCCGCCGCCGGTGCTCTACGTCACGACCGGGCCCCTCGATGCCCAGACTCGCGCACGCCTCGACCAGCTCGGCGCGAGCGAGGCCCAGGCCGCCGACTATCGCGATGGCCGCGGGCCGGCGCAGGAGCCCGGCACGCTGCTGTGGTTTGACGGCGCTGGCCAAGGCCTGCCTGTCACGCTCATCGAGCGCAGCCCGAGGCTTCGGGTGATCCTGCTCCCCGGCCCCGGTCCGTTTAGCGGGCCGATCGACTCGAGCTGGGGCATGGCGGACCTCGTGGTCCCCGGCGACTGGAGCGAGGTCATGGCCGAGTTCAACAGCGCCGCCTGGCAGACCGTGTTCGCCTGAGCATGAACCGGTGACGACGAAGCAGCGCAGCCGGGGTTCGAGGCCGACTTCGGGAGACGGACCCCTCGCGGCGCTGCTCGCTGGTCATGCTGGTCCGCATGATCATGCGGATCATGGCGCGCCCAAGGTGTTGGTCGCGCGCTCGGTCGCCGACGATCACGAGCGTTGGGCGGGCCTCCCCGGCCGCGTCGTCGATGATGACAAGCTCGGTCGCTCGGTCCGCGAGTGTAGCGACGCGCTTGAAGTCGTCGCCACGCGCAGCTGCGACCCTAGCTTGTTGCGGGCGCTGCGGGATCATCCGCCGCCGCTGCTGATCGTCGTGGGCGCCGTGGATCCGGAGCTCGAGAGCGAGCTTGGTCGGCTCGGACGCGGACGCACGCGCGTGCTCGGGCCCAACGCGGCGCTGCTGCTTGGGCCAAGCGCGGGCGAGCAGGGGCTGGCGCCGGTGGCCTGCGCCGCGCACGTCGACGAACTCGCGCGCTTGTGTCGAGCGCTCGGGCCCACGCGCCTGGCGATCGCCCCGACCCCCGCGTGGCTGCCCCGCTGGCTCGGCGATCCGCGGCTCAGCGCCCACGACGTGGTCGGCTATGTCCCCGCCCCTGCGCTCGAGCTCGGCTGGATCGATTGGCTCGAGCAGCTCGGTGAGCGCGAGCTTCGCCAGCTGCTGGTCCCGCTCGGGGTCCCATCCGTCGATCTCGATCGGCCCAACAGCCCCCAGCTCGCGCCGGCGACGGTCGCCCACGCGCTCGAGCGCTTGATCGGCCCGACCTACCCGGCCCCGCAGGTGCTCGCGCTGCTCCACGAGGCCGTCCGCCGGCACCTCGACGCCCGCGTGCCGGGCTCGGCGGTGGCCGCCGCGCGGCCCTTGAACGCCGATCCCAGCCACCACGATCCGGCCGCGCTCGCGCTGTGGAGCCAGGCCCGACGGGCGCTCCCGCGGCTCGCGGAGATCGTCGGCATGCAGCGACCCGATCCCGATCTCTCGCTGCGGATCCCGACGGCCGCGTTCTTGGCCCAGCGCGGGCTCTTGCGGATCCGCGAGAGCGAGCGGCTGCTCGCGGGTGGGCTCGAGCCCCTCGAATTTGACGACAGCCAGCTCGAGCTGATCGACCGCGCCGACGCGGTGCTCGAGGGCGCCGGCGAGGTGCTCTCGGATCACGAGAGCAAGGTCGTGCTACGCGGCCACGGCGTCGAGGTCACCCGCCAAGCGTTCGCCAACTCGGCGAGCGGCGCGGCGAGCTTCGCCGACAAGATCGGCTACCCCGTGGCGCTCAAGGCCCTGAGCCCCGATCTTCGCCGCAAGCGGGAGCTCGGGGCGATCGAGCTCGACGTGCAAAACGCCGCGGCGGTCAAGCGCGCCTACGCAGACATCGTCGCCAACGTCGAGGAGCGAGCGCCGATGATCCAGCTCGATGGCGTCGTGGTCGCCGAGATGATCAGCCCCGGCGTCGACCTGCGCTGCGGTGGCCTGCGCATGGCTGGCGGCGCCGTCGCGATGTTCGCCCACCCGGTCGTCAACGCCCCGAACGAGCCGATCTTGGCTCGTTCGCCGCTGACGCCGATCGACGCCCTGCTGCTCGCCGAGGCCGTGCTCGCGACGGTGCCGGTGCCCGCCCGGCGGCGGGCCAGCGACCCCGACGTCACCGTCTTCGCCCGGCTCCTGCTGCGCATCGACTCGATCTTCCGCCACACCGGCGACCGTTTACTGTCGATCGATCTCGCGCCGGTCCGGCTCTTGGACGGCGAGCGCGAGTATGTGACCCTCGACGCGCGCATCGTCCAACGGCCGCACCTCGAAGGAGAGTGATAGCATTGTTCCATGCATATACGTCTACGTTGGTCGGGCTCCGGGGGCCTCGCCCTATTCGGGTCAATCGGGCTAATTCTGGGGTGTACAGCCGAAACTGAGGGTTTCGGCGATGCCAACGCCGACGACTACGGCGCCGCGGGCGACGACGCTGATGACAATAGTGGTGACAATGGCGACGCCGACGCCGCCTCGAGCTGCCTCTTGCCGAACTTCGGCCCGGAGGTCCACATCGAGCTGCGCGGGCTCGTCGACCCATGCAGCGAGCCGACCTTCAGCGCCCAGGTCATCAGCGTGCTCGGCGGGGCCTATTCGCTCAGGGCCTGCGCCTGCGACAGCCCCCAGTGCGAGGGCGAGGACCTGGTCCTCGACATCGATCTGCCGACCGCCGATTGGCTGCCCAAGCTCGAGATCGGCGGCTGTTATCAGTTTCAGCTGTTCACCGAGGCGACCGTGGCTGGGGTCTGCCAGCAAAATCGCGTGGACATCTTCCCAGGCGAGGGCGGCCCGCTTTGGTATTCGACGGGCTCGGCCAAGCACAAGCTCGAGGCCAACGGCTTGACGCTGACGCCCGTGGCGAACAACGCTTGCGCCAACGAGTGCGGCGAGTGGCAGCTGCGCGAGGCCCTCGTCGACATCGAGACCGTCGACACGGACGCGGCGGCGGTGCTCGGCTGGGGCCAAGCCTCGCTGATCGGGAAGTATCAGGTGATGCATTGGCACTCGTACGCCGGGTTCGCCTACTTCAGGCCGGCCGAGTGCGCGTTGATGTCACCGAGCGGGCCCCGCGAGCGGACCGCCTGGACCGCCCGCCACAAGCACTAGAGCGGGAGCCGGGCGCGGGCCTCGGCGACGAGCTGATCGGGGTGGTTGCGGGCCGGATCCTCGAGCACCCAATCGAGCAGCGCGTCGAGCAGCTCGCCGAGCTGCTTGCCGGGACCAGCGACCTTGGCCTCGATCAAGTCGCGGCCCTTGATCGCCAGCTCCTTGGTGTGCAGCGCCGCGCCGTCGAGCGCGGCGTGGACTCGGGCGAGGCTGGGCGCGTCGAGCTCGAGCAGGGCGAGCGCGTCGTCGAGGTAGGGGCGCCCGAGCTCGGCGACGATCCGGCGCACGCACGGACCGGCGCTGGGATCGGTGAGGCCCGCGGCTTCGCGTAGCTCGTCGACGAGCGCGTCGGTCAGGCGTAGGATCGTGGCTCGCTCCTCGCGGCTGGGCTTGAGCTGCTCGAGCATGGCCTCGAGCGTGGTTCGCTCGAACCGGACCGGCCACAGCAAGCGGGCGAGCCGGAGCATCGGCTGGGCGGCGAGGCGATCGACGGCGGCGATCGCCTCGGACCGGGCCGGCTCGGCGAGCGGCACGAGCACGCGATCCCACAGGCCCGTGTCGGCCATGGGGATCAGCCCCAAGGAGGGCCGTCCAGCGCTGAGCAGCTTGACGAGCTCGACCCGCACGCGCTCGCGGCTGACCTTGTCGAACACGTCGAGCGCCCCGGCGATCGCGGCGCGGGTCTCGGGCGCGAGGCGAAAGCCCATGGTCGCGGCGAACCGGACCGCTCGCATGGTCCGCAGGCCGTCCTCGGCGAAGCGCGTGGCCGGATCGCCGACCGCCCGGATCAACCCCGCGCGGAGATCCGCGAGGCCGCCGAACGCGTCGGTGAACACCTGATTGACGGGATCCCAGGCGAACGCGTTGATCGTCAGGTCGCGGCGCGCGAGGTCCTCTTTGAGCTCACGCAGGAACCGGACCTCGCTCGGTCGGCGGCCGTCATGGTAGACGCCCTCGCCCCGGAAGGTCGTGAGCTCGATCGAGTGGCGCTCGTCGCCGTGGCCCGAGAGCACGGTGACCGTGCCGTGCTCGATCCCGGTGGGGATGGTCTTGGGGAACAGCGCGATGACCTCGTCGGGGGTCGCGTTGGTGGCCACGTCCCAATCGCCGCCAGCTTCGCCGAGCAGCGCGTCACGGACAGCGCCACCGACCACGACGCCGTGAAAGCCCGCGCGATCGAGGGCCTCGAGCACGGCCATGATCGCCGACGGGATCCGAATCAGGAGCAGGCGGGCGCGCGCCTCGGCCTCGTCGGGCGGGGCAGTCAATCGCTGGGCAAGCACGGTCACGGGAGCGCCATGGTAGTCCCGACGCGCCGGTCCCCAAACGCGCGACGCCCGGGGCGAGAGCTTCGCACCGGGCGTCGGCGGTCGAGGCGGGCGCGCTCAAAACGCGTAGATCAAGCTCGCGCCGCCAAACAGGCCGAGCTTGTCGGTGATCTCGAAGCCGAAGCCGGGGCCCGTGCCCTCGCCGGCGGGCAGCCGGCTGTTGGGGTTCTCGAACCCGGGGTTGCTGTCGCCGAGTTGCGGCGGGTTCGCGGCGAGGTCGGGGATCCGCGTGCCGGGGTTCCAGCGGAACACCGCGCCGAACTCCGGGACGATCGCGAAGTTGTCGCCGATGTTGAGCTGGATCATCAGCGGGATCTCGGCGGTGAACTGAAGCGGGTCGTCGAGGTCGTTGGGGATGTCGGTGGAGTTGACCTGGTGTTGAAAGCCGAGCCGACCGCCGATGCCGAAGTCGGCCTGAAACGGGAGGTTGCCGCCGGGCCGACCGAGGATCCAGTAGACCGCCTCGAGGCTCGAGCCGATGTAGGCCACCGTGCGGGTCTTCTTGGTGCACGCAGAGGCCGCCGGGTTGGTGCCGCACGCGACTGGATCCCCGGCGAGGTCCGGGTAGCGGTAGCTGAACGTGGCGACGCCGAGGTTGAGACCGACGTGGAAGTGATCGTTGATGTAGTAGCGGACGTTGATGCCGGTCAGGCCGGCGATGGTTCGCGCGGCGCCGAGCGAGAGGCGACCGCCGTGGAGGATCCGGCTCGGCTCGGAGAGCGTGCCTTCGCCAGCGGCGACCTCTTGGGTTAAGGTCACGGGCTCGGAGGCCTCGACCTGCTCGCCTCCCTCGCCCTCGGCGTCGCTGGCGGACACGGCGAGTTCAGGCGCGGGCGCGGGGTCTTCACCGGCGAACACCGTGGACGGGATGGCGAGCGCCGCGACGGCGCACGCAGGGGCAAACAGCTTGCGGAACACGGACATGCGCGCATGGTCCCGTGGCCCACGCCCTGCGGCAAGCCCGGATGATCGATTTTGCGCGACCCAGCTCACTCCTCGCCGGGCTTCACGAGGCCACGACACTGATACCTTGACCACCCATGCAAGGGCCCGAGGACAGCAGCATCGCCCTCGACGAGCTCGAGCACCAAGCCCTCGACGAGCTCGATGGCTTGGCTCTGGGTCCCGCCTGGGCGGCAGCGCAGGCGGGGTCCGAGCAGCACCGGCGCGAGTTCGAGGCGGCGCTCGACGACGCGGGTGTTCGCCACGAAACCGTCGTAGAGGCGGTTGCGATCGCCCGATCGGTGGTTTTGCGGCTGAGCCGAGCGGCGGCCGAGCAGCTGCTCGAGGCCGCCACGGTGCTCGAGAAGACCCCCGATCGGGGGGCGCTCGACCCCGCAATGTTGGACCTGGCTCGAGCGACGCTAACCAAAAATCCCGAGCTCGGCCCGGCGATCGCGGCGGCCGTCGAGGGGGCTGGGATCATGCTTGGCCTCGATCGCAGGGGGGTGGCCTGGGCGGTGCTCGTCGACCTAGGAGACCGCGTGAGCGTGGACGCGCCCCACCCCATGCGGATCTGCTCGGCCGCGATCGCCGAGCGCTTGGTCGCGGCTTGGCCGACGGTGTTGGCTGAACGCAGCGAGGCCTCCCGAGCCCTTCGCGTGTTTCGAAGCGCGGCGATGGTCGCCGCCGGGGCCTCGGTTCGCGCCCGGTTCCTCGCCGCCGATCACCCCGAGCACCTCGCGATCGCGCGGGCGCTCGTCGATCAGCACCGTGATCCCGCGACCCTCGTCGAGCAATTCGACGCCGCCCGAGCGTCGCTCGAGGCCGACGCCAAGCCGGCGGCGAGCGAGCCCGAAGCCCAAACCGACGGGCCCAAGCGCAAGTTCACGGCCATGCACCTGATCCTGGCCCTGATCATCTTGGGCCTGACGGTCTGGCACTACGGCTTTCGCTAGTCGCGGGGGACCGGCGAGGCCGCGAGCGCGAGCAGGACCAAGGCGATCCACAAGCACGTGGCCAGGGCGAGGTGGATCAGCTGCAGGTAGCTCGGCGCCGAGAGCATGATGTTGACGACCCCTGCGCACAGCTGCGCGACCACGAGCCCGCCGACGATGTTGCCGAGCTTGCGGACCTCGGCGGTCGCGGGCATGTGCGGGAGCGCGATCGCTAGCCACAGCAAGTACAGCCCGACGGCGATCGCCATGAGCGGGTGGATGACCCGCATGCGCTGGAGGAAGTGGGCCGTGAGCGACTGATCGGCGCTCAGGTGCTCGACGATGCTGCCGTCGGCGGCGACCGGATAGAGGGTGTCGCCCAAAGCCGTGACCGCGCCGCTCATGGACACCGCGACGACCAACACCAGGCTCGAGATCAGCAGCCAGCTGCGCGGCCCCGCGCCCCGCAGCCGCGCCCCTCGCCCCTGGTGAGCGGCCGTCCAGGCCACGAACGCCATGGCTCCGGTCAGCAGGCAGGTGTTCGACAGGTGGATCGCCATGACCACCGCGCGCGAGACCGAGTCGTTGTTGCCGACGAGCTCGAGCAGCACCAGGCCCGCGCCGAGCAAGGCCTCGAAGATCATGAACACCATCGCCAGCACGACCCCCCAGCGGACCGGGTGCGGCCGCCGAAACCGGACCAAGCCCCAGATCATCAGGGCGAAGGCGGCGACCATGCACAGCCCCGAGGTCACGCGGTGGGTCAGCTCGATGACCGTCTCGATGCTGCGCGGGAGATGGGCGATCTCACCGTGGCAGGTCGGCCAATGCTGGCCGCAGCCGGCCCCGGATCCGCTGATCCGCACCCAGGCACCAAACACGATCACGACCACCGTATAGGCGAGCACGGCCCAGGCCGCGCGGGTGAAGCCAACGCTCGATGTGGACTGGTTCACGCGTCGGTGAGCCTAAACTAATTTTTTGGGGTTTCCCCGCGCTCACCAGTCGTTGCGAAACGGCAGCAGCTGCTCGCGTAGGTGGCGAAACACCGCCGTGGTCGCGCGCACGTCGGCGACGTTGTAGGTGGCGATGCTCTCGATGTCGCCGCGCGCGTAGGTCGGCGCGACCATCGAGCCGTCCATCGCGCCCTTGGGGCTCTCGATCCCCAGCGCCCAGCAGATCACGTCGAGCGAGGTCGAGCCGAGCCCGCCGCGGCCGTGGCCGATCAGGCGGAACAGATCGAGGTGTGGCCGGAGCGAGAACGGGCTCGACAGCAGATCGACGCGGGCCGGGATCCCGTGGATCAAGCTGCGCATCAGCAAGAACGGCACGTCGAAGCCGCGGCCGTTGTAGGAGACCACGAGCTCGGCGGCGTCGGCGAGGTGCCAAAAGCTGCGCAGCAGCTCGGCCTCGGTCATGGGCCGGATCCAGCTTGGGTACTCGTCTTGCTCGCGCCCGGGCGGCGGGACCACGAGCGCCGTGACTGGACCCTCGGCTTCCCCGTCCCCGAAGGCCAACGAGACGACCTTCCCGAAGTAGGGCGACAGGCCCATGACCTTGTCGACGTCGCCGTCCATGCGCTCGGCGGCGCGATCGATCGCCTTGACCACCGCGGCGGGGGCCTGCGCGAGCTCGATGCCGGGGACGGTCTCGATGTCGAACACCAAGGTCTTGCAGCGCAGGCCCTCGACGCGCTCCCAGCCGGGGCCCCAGATCGCGTCGGGCTGCCATTCGTCGCCCTCGCTGAGCGCCCGCAGGCGCGTGACCGTGAGCTGCACGGCGTCGCGGAAGCTGCCGACCGTGCACATCAGCTTCACGACCATGCCCTCGCGCAGCTCGGCGCGGGCCGCCTCGGCGTAGGCCCGCGAGTCCCCCCAGATCTTGCACGGGATCCGGGCCGAGGCGTCGGCCACGACCAGGTCGTAGTAGCCGGCGCCCGAACGATCGACGCCATGGCGAAGGCTGCGGACCGCGGCGACCACGGTCCGCACTTCATTGACGGGCAGCGCGTGGGCGAGCGCGAGGTGCTCGAGGTGCGGCGGAGCGACGGGCATGACGGGCGGGTGCCACTGTACGTATTGCGCCCCGCGAGCGCGAGACATTCAAGGGATCGGCTCGAGCAGCGGCTCGGCCTTCGATCGCCCAGGACGGTGCTCGAGCTCCGCGCCGGACGAGCTGCCGTCCCACACGACCTCGTCGCGCTCGTTGACGATCGCCGTGAGCTGGTCGCCCACGTACGACGCCATGAAGCCGGGCGGGAGCAGCATCGCGTCGAGCAAGGCCGGGCGGGCCTCGAGGATCGCGTAGACCGGCAGCGACTCGAGCTCGTCGGCCTCGACGATCCCCGCGGTCGGCGTCAGGCGCCAGCCGGTCAGCCGACCGCCGGGGCTCTCGACCCGCAGCAACAAGACCTCGTCGAGCTCGAGCACGCCGCGGATCGTGAGCACGTGTTGATCGAAGTTGATCGCCTCGCCCGCGACCTTGGCCCGCTCGAGCACCCCGCGTTGCCGGGCCAAGGTCGCGAGCGAGACCGAGATGTCTTGGCGGGTGTTGGTCTCGGGGTGGTCGGCGTAGTCGGGCTCCTCGACCACGAGCCGCTCGCCCTGCGGACCTTCGACGGCGAAGCTCAAGGTCGTCCAGCCGATCGGCAAGCGGGTCTCGGGCCCGACGGTGGCCCCCTCGCTGCGAAGATCCTCGAGCAGCGAGAACAGCCGGGCGACCTCGTGATCGAGGGTTGGATCGGCGTAGACGTAGACCGTGCGCGCGCCGTAGGGCAGCACGTGTTCGCGGCCGATCGCTGGATCGAGGCCGGGCTCGGATCCGGCGTCCGGGCTGCCCTCCGACCCCTCCCCGTTCGGGTTGCGGGTGGTCGTCTGCGGCCCGCAGCTCATGAGCAACGCGACCAAGGGGGCGAGGAGCGAGGGCGAGCGGGCAGCCACGGCTGAGTATCGGCGCGAGTCAGGAAGCCGACAACCGTCCCGAGTCATAGTCTCTCGAGATCGCTCGCAAGATCGCCGAAGTGATCCGCTGCTCGGTGCACTTCGCGAGGCTCCTCGATCGCTTCGTCGGCGCTCGGCTCGGCGACGGCACCCATGCAGATCATCGCCAGCACGCGCTGGTCACCGCACCACGGCGATCGGAACGCGCGCGAGACCGGCCCATGGCGAGCCTCGGATCCGTGTTGCAGTTCAGGCCCGAATACGCAAGAAACTGGACTCCATCGATCGGACCGCTACCGTGGCACCCATGCTCCTCGCGCTCGCAGGCCTAAAGGGTGGGACCGGACGTACGACGTTGGCCGTGGCCCTTGCAGCCGAGGCCCGCGCGCGTGGGCGCCGGACCCTGCTCGTCGATCTCGACCCCCGTGGCGACGCCCACGCCTGGGCGCTCGGGGCCGGTGAGAACGCCCCGACGACGCTGGCCCTCCCCGGCGCGCCCGCGGGCCAGGCCGAGCGGCTCCGCGGCCTCGCCTTTGGCCACGACCTCACCGTGATCGACACGCCCGCGGACCCCAAGGTCCTCGCGGTCGTCGCCGAGGTCGCCGAGATCATGCTGGTCCCCTGCCGCCCGAGCCCGATGGACGCCTGGGCCGCCGCCGACACCATCGAGGCCTGCCTCCGGGCCCGCAGCGCCGGCAACTTTCGCATGCAGATGGCCGTGATCCCCAACGCCGTCGAGGCCCGCAGCCGGATCGGCGCCGCGTTGCCCAACGACCTGCGCTCGCTCGGCCTGCCGGTGCTCGACTGCACCATGGCCCGCCGCGTCGCCCATCAAGAGGCGATGGCCCACGGGACCACGGCGAGCCTGGATGATCCGAGCAGCGCGGCGGCCCGCGACCTGCTCGAGCTGCTCGACGCGATCGAGCTGATGCAGGCGCGCTACGGCGTCGCGCATCGCTTGCATCACTAGA
>Ga0114946_10002837_pt1 | contig 11818 bp, 10 predicted proteins | sample WalLakDeSediment_FD_88676 | JGI IMG/M metagenome (GOLD analysis project Ga0114946, IMG submission 88676) | Lake sediment microbial communities from Walker lake, Nevada to study Microbial Dark Matter (Phase II) - Walker Lake 11/02/13 Deep Sediment | ecosystem: Environmental > Aquatic >...
ATCGGGGATGTATAAAGGCGAGTTTTAAGGCATGCAGCGCCTGGTGGGGGAGTATATCCAACAGATGTTTGCCCCGTTTTTTCAAATTTAACGGTAATTGGTTCAGTTGAGAATCTCTGCCGTTATACTCGGGATCACCAACTACCGGATGATGGATATGTTTCATATGCACACGAATCTGGTGGGTCCGTCCGGTGTCAAGCTTTATCTGCAGCAAAGATACATACTCAAAATTTTGAAGAACTTCGTAATGGGTGATCGCTTCCCTGCCCTGCAGGGTAACCGTCATTTTGGTGGGTTCTTTTTTACTTCGATCAATCCGTGTTTTTATCGTGCCGGAAGGCTTTTCAATCTGCCCCCAAACCAGAGCCCAATAGGTACGTTCTATGGATCGGGTTGAGAACTGATGGCGTAAATGCACATGGGCCTGATTATGTTTGGCCACTACAATTAATCCGGAAGTATTTTTATCCAGGCGATGCACAATACCCGGGCGTTCCAGGGTACCGGCCTGGGCAATACTGGCATTATGATGCAAAATGGCATTCACGAGGGTATCAGCACCCGTGCCTCGTGCCGGATGCACAACCATTCCGGCCGATTTATTGATGACCAGGATATCCGCATCCTCATAAACAATATTCAGCGGGATAGCCGCTGGTTGTAAATCAAGCTTATCATCAGGGCATTGTATACTGATTCGGTCGCCGCCCTGTAAAATATAACCACTTTTAACACGTTGATCATTGACCAGGATATGGTCTTGCCTGATCAATTTACTGAAATAGGACCGCGTTTTAACAGGAAAGGAGTGGGTTAAAAAAATATCAAGTCTTTGCCCGGCTTGTTCGGGTGAAACTTCATGTGTTTTCAATGGAGCCATCGCGTAATTCAACGGCAGGTTTTTCAGCAGGTTTTAAGGGATCTCCAACAAAAACAAGATAGGAGATGATGATAATCATTCCACCGGTAACGGCCATATCGGCGACATTGAATACGGGCCAGCGAGTCATGGAGTACCCTGGGAAATTAATAAACAGAACGGAAAAGGCCGGAATGTGAATATCAAAAAACTCAAAATCCAGAAAATCTACGACCCGGCCGTAAAGGAACCGATCCGTTAAATTCCCTATGGCACCGGAACTAATAAAAGCCATGGCCAGTTGTAAGAGCCAATTTTGATCGCGTAAGCGGTACAGATAATAAAATACCAGTCCTGCAGCGACAATGGACAACATCATAAAAACAAATGGATTACCCAGCCGCAGACCAAAAGCCATCCCCGGATTTTCAACATAAGTAATCCTGAAAAAATCGCCCAACACCGTGAATGACTGACCCAAATACATGGATGTTTTTGTGATGTATTTGGTAAGCTGATCCAGAATCACCAAAACGATGATGATGACGGCTATCCATTTAAAGGAAAAACTTTTCTGTAACATAGGTTTGTTCAACTTATTTTTTTGCTTCTGCCAGTTTCGCTTCTACACTAATGGTTGTTGTAGGCACCGCTTCAAGACGCTCACGTCCGATCAATTTTCCGGTTACCCGGCAAACACCATACGTGCCATTTTCAATGCGCGAGAGGGCGTCATCAATTTGTTTCAGATATTTTTCATCCCGGGCTGCAAATAGAAATGCTTTTTCGCGTTCATTGGCATCCGTACCCTGATCCGCCATGTGATAGGAAAAAGAAGAATGGTCACCGGTGGCTTCTTTGGTAGTGGATTCCAAAACGACGGTTCTGAGATACTCCAGATTTTTTTGGACTTCTTCCCGCTTTTTTAGAAGTAGTTTTTTAAAATATGTAAGATCCTCCGGGGACATTTTTTCGACTCTATCTTTGCTCATAGAAGCTCCTCCTATATTTAACTATGCTTCGTTAGTCCAATGTTAATGGTATGATTTTCAATACTCGTTTCTTGTTGAAATTTGGATGTTATTTTATCCATACTAATTGTTTCGGCCAGAGTTTCGTTACAAATATAGGCATTTTGATTTTTTATGGCCCGGGCCAATATTTCGGGCACGCCCTGCACCTCGATGATGATATGATCAGTGACTTCAAACCCTGCTTCTTTCCGTAAATTCTGTACGCGATTTACGAACTCACGGGCTAATCCTTCTTCGATCAGGGAATCATTCAGGGTTAAATCTAAACCGATAGTCAATCCTGTTTCGGAATGAATCGCTAAATTTGTTTGTGCCTGTGCACTAATCTCGACATCTTCAGCTTCAAGCTTTAACTCACGGCCATCGATAAAGACGTTGGTAAAGCCCTTTGTTTCAAGTTCCCGAATTTGTTTGGGATTAAATCCTTTAATGACTTCGGTTAACTGCCCCATCAATTTACCGACTTTCGAACCCAATATCTTGAAATTCGGTTTGGCCGTCTTGGTAACCATATCATCTTCATTGCTGACAAATTCGATCTTTTTCACATTGATTTCTTCGCCAATGATCCCGGCCATCCTCTGGATACCGGCCTTCTGTTTCTCGGATTTGACATAAACCAGTAACCGGTTCAGAGGCTGGCGGACACGGATTTGTTTGTCGTTGCGTAGTGCCCGGACAATAGACACCAATTTCTGGGCCAGAGCCATGCGTTCTTCCAGCTCCGCATCTTGCAGTGCAAGCTCACGGTCGCCTGGTTCGGGAAAATCAGTGAGATGGACGCTTGCCGGATCATCTTTCTTTTTGAGATTGACGTAAATCTCCTCCGCGATAAAGGGTGCCAGGGGAGCGATCAGTCGTACAAAAACCATTAAAACCTCATGCAACGTCTGATAGGCGGCTTGTTTATCACTTCCGGCCTCCGATTTCCAGAAGCGGCGGCGATTACGACGGACATACCAGTTGGAAACATCGTCAATCATAAAGTCACTTAAAAGGCGGGCCGCTTTGGTAATATCATAGGCATCAAAATATTTGCGTGTTCCAGCTACTACGGAATACAACCGGGAAAGAATCCAACGATCAATCTCCGGGCGTTTGCTGATTTCCACTTCGGCCTCATTGCTCTCATACTGATCGATATTGGCATACAACACAAAGAAAGAATACACATTGATCAGAGTAGTGAAAAATTTGCGGATAATTTCCTGTAATCCGTTTTCATCAAAACGTTTGGGAATCCATGGAGGGCTTACGGCCATAAAATACCAACGCAGGGCATCGGCACCATATTTTTCCATGATATCCAGGGGGAAGACCACATTCCCCTTGGATTTACTCATTTTCTGACCATCTTTATCGAGAATCAGTTCATTGACAATGATATTCTTGAATGCCGGTTTATTGAAAAGCACCGTAGCAATGTTGTGCAACGTATAGAACCAGCCACGGGTCTGGTCGATGCCCTCGGCAATGAAATCCGCCGGGAAGCTTTGTTCAAACAAGTCCTTATTCTCAAAGGGATAATGGAACTGGGCAAAAGGCATGGACCCGGAATCAAACCATACATCAATGATTTCCGGAGTGCGGCGATATACTTTGCCATTCTTCTCAAAAATGACCTTATCCACAAAGGGTCGATGCAGGTCAATTTTCTCTTCCATTGTGCTCAGCGCGGTTCGCGTACCATCCTCATTTTCGTAGTATCCCTGTTTTAATTCTTCGATGGAACCAATGGCAATAATATCCTGGTTATCCTCACTCACCCACAACGGCAGGGGCGTTCCCCAATACCGGTCACGGGATAATGACCATTCTTTCACCTCATCCAGCCAATTGCCAAAACGTCCTGAACCGATCTCCTCCGGATTCCAGTTGATGGTCTTGTTTAAACGGATCATATCTTCTTTATAAGCCGGAGAATTGATAAACCAGGATTCACGGGCATAATAGATGATGGGGTTATCGGTTCTCCAGCAATGCGGATAGCTGTGCACATAATCAAATGCATTACGGTAGAGTTTTCCCCGCTTTTTTAAACCAATGACGATGTCTTTATCCACGCCTTCTTCCGTGTGATCGGTATAGGTAAATGTTTTTACGGTACGGCCGGAATACTCGCCGACCTCATCAGTGAATCGACCACCCGGGGTAACCGGTTGCAGGAATGGCAGGTTATATATTTTTGACATCTCATAGTCATCGGCGCCAAATGCCGGAGCCATGTGCACAATGCCGGAGCCGTCCTCCGTTGAGACAAAATCACCGGCAAGCACCGTTAGGGCGTTGGGATATTTTTTACGATCGATTGGTAAATATTCAAAAATTTGCTCAAAAACCGTTCCGATGATCGCTTTGCCTTTAAAACGTTTGATGATCTCGATCTCTCCGTCCAAAGCTTCCAGGCGGGATTCAGCCAGAACAAGTTCATCGATGAGCAATTCAGAACTTTCGCCGCTCTTTTGGACACGCTGATTTTTTACCAATACATAATCAATTTCAGGCCCAACGGCCATGGCCACATTGGAAATCAGCGTCCATGGCGTGGTCGTCCAGACCAGAAAATGTTTACCGGTAAGCTCTTCCAAAAGTGAATGTTCTATTTTCACTTTTATGTAACAGTTGGCATCCTGAATTTCCTTATAACCTAATGATAATTCGTGGGAGCTTAACGGCGTTTCGATCGTCGGTGATTGCGGGACAATTTTAAAACCACGATAAATAAGTTCTTTGTCGTAGATTTGTTTAATGGCCCACCACACCGATTCCACGTATTCATTTTCGTAGGTGATGTATGCGGAGTCCAGATCAATCCAGTAACCCATCCGGCGGGTTAAGGTGCGCCAGCCCTCATCCATTTCAATATGCCGGTTAACCAGATCCTTACAGGCTTTATTAAACTCGGCTATACCTAACTTTTCGATTTCCCTTTTTTGGGTCATACCGAGCTCTTTTTCCACGGCAATTTCAACCGGTAATCCGTGCGTATCCCATCCGGCCTTGCGCGGCACATGATAACCGCGCATGGTTTTATAGCGGCAGATAAGGTCTTTTATCGTTCGGGATAAAACATGATGGATACCCGGTTTCCCATTGGCTGTGGGGGGACCTTCATAAAATACATAAGTGGGACAATCTTTACGGATTTTTAAACTTTTCTCAAAAATGTTATGGTCTGACCAATATTTTAAAACCTGTTCTTCCATTTTTGGGAGACTAAGTTTACTCGATACCTCGCGAAACATATTCTTCCTGTGTGCTTGAATTAATTCAGTATAAGGTTAATTGTTTATGAACGAAATTGGAAAGAATTATATTTTCCTTTTTTTAAGATTTATAGTTGTTTCACCATTTGCTTCATCAATAGGGTCAGCCTGGGTTCGGTGTTATTGGCAATCCTTATAATCTCAGCTACATCCACCGGTTCAAGGGCATCTGGAAAACACTCATCGGTTATCACGGAAATGCCAAATACTTCCATGCCCATGTGAACGGCTACAATATCTTCAGGAACCGTTGACATGCCCACGCTGTCTGCACCAATAAAGCGCAGAAACCGGTACTCGGCTTTGGTTTCCAGATTTGGACCCAGTACCGCAACAAATACGCCTTTTTGCAGCTTGATCTTATGCTCAAGGGCAATATGTTCGGCCATGTCGATAAGACGCCGGGAATAGGGTTCGGACATATCCGGAAATCGTGGCCCGTACTCATCGAGGTTAGGGCCGATTAGAGGGTTACTGCCCAGTAAATTAATATGATCGTCGATGATCATTAAATCCCCTTTGCGAAACTGCGGATTCATTCCGCCACTGGCATTGGAAATCAGCAAATGTTTAATTCCCATTTCGCCCATGATTCGCACCGGGAAGGTGATTTCCTTCATGGAGTAACCTTCGTAGTAATGGAAACGGCCCTGCATAATCAGGACATTTTTGTTTTCAATTTTTCCCAGAATAAGTTTTCCCGCATGGCTTTCCACAGTTGATACCGGGAAATGTGGTAATTCGTTATAAGGAAATTCGAAAGCGACATCAACCTCCTGCACTAGTCCACCGAGACCGGTACCCAAAATAATCCCTATTTGCGGTTTAAAGTCGGTTTTGCCCTTGATGTAGCCCAGAGTCTCTTTTATTCTCTGACGATATTCAGATATATTGAATTCCATATAACGTGCTACCTTTTCTGAGAACCATCATGTTGCTTTTTTAACTCTTCTAATCTCTGCCGCTCTTCGATCATTTTTTGTTTTTCCAATTCATAACGCCTCTTACGTATATTTTCTACAGCATTCTGAAAATCCCGGTTGTAGCCTTTTTTACCGAAAAATACCGCTCCGGCAATACTGCAGGCGGCCATAGTCAGAGTGGCTGGAGTCGTTTTGGATGAATCGGTCAGGACAATCGCCACAAAGGCGCCAAAACCAACGGCAGTGCCTAAAAACATGCCGGCCCCAGAATATAGTAAGGTGTTATTGAATTTTTTCTCATTATGGATTTCAAACCGGGGAATTTTATTGCCGAAGAAGTCATAAATATTCTGCGATTCCCTCATATCTGAAATCACCAGATAATGCAATGTATCGACACGATTTGATGCGGCGTCCACGAAGATCAGTTGATCATTTTTTGAGGTAACGATGATGCCTTCCCGCGTACTGCCATTGGTTAACTGAATATGCACAGAGGTATGGGAGAGAACTTTATCCTTTTTTATGGTTTTAGAACCGGTGCACCCCTGCAGAACCAAAAGAAAAAACGTGGATAGGATCATTACTATGGTTTGGCTTTTATACATCATCTTGCCCCCTTCGAATTGTTAGCATCATTGATATCGTCAGAAAAAATATCTTTAAAAAAATCACGACCTTGTTGTTTCTCACTGGGCTTCACTGCCGGCGGCTTGGAAGTTTTTTCTTCCGCATCCTGTTCTGACGCTGATTTGGAACCAGCGGCGCCTTTTCCGGAAGTTTGTTTTTGCTCATCTTTGGGAGAACTGGCAATATTTGCGCTTGTTTTTTCAGTCGCGCGACCGCTGAATACTTTTTTAGTCCGATCTTTCAAATCAATGATGTCTTCATCATCCAGATCAAGGACTTCCAAAAGCTCCAGTTGGGATGATAACAAATGACGCAGCCGCGCACTGATTGATTTTTTCTGCTGTTTCAATTGGGCTACCTCTTCCATCATTTTCTGAACATCCAGCTTCGCTCTCTCAGTCAACTGAGCTGCTGTCAATTCCGCTTCCCTGATGATTAAATTAGCCTCTTTTTGTGAATTCTCTTTGGATAGTTGCGACGACTCCTGCACATTATATAACGTCTGTTTTAATGTCCGTTCCACTTCTTTGAAGTGTTTTAATTCCGCTTCCATGGCAATGAGTTGCTTTTTATCGCTCTCATTCTCCACAAGTAAATTCTCATACTGACCGGCCACAAGTTCTAAAAAAGTATCGACTTCAACGGAATCATATCCGCGCATCACTTTTTTGAATTGCTGCTTTTTAATCTCAATCGGTGTTAATCTCACTTTACCTCCCTCGTGGACCAAACAGCGAAGTACCTATGCGTACCATGGTGCTGCCTTCCTCGATGGCAATTTCGTAGTCCTGTGACATACCCATGGACAATTCCAAAGTTTGATGTCTGCCTATTCTTTTATAAATATCGTCCCGTATTTCCCGTAGCTTCCGAAATGAGTTTCGGATTTGGTTAATATCATCAACGAAAGGAGCTATGGTCATTAATCCTTGCAATTGGATATGACTGAACTCAGAGATCGTTACATAGCTTTCAACTGCTTCATCAGGATCGAAGCCGAATTTTGTGGCTTCATCACTGGTTTTTACTTCTAATAAAAAAGATCGAGTGATATGTTTCTTTTCACAAAACTCCGATATGGTATTGGCCAAATGCATCGAATCCAAAGAATGCATAAGCACACAGGAAGGTATGACATATTTTATTTTATTCGTTTGCAAATGACCGATGAAATGCCATACGGTATCCTCTGGTAAAACATGGATCTTGTCCCTGAATTCCTGAGCGCGGCTCTCGCCAAAATGTCGTAGTCCACATTGATAGGCTTCCTGAAGGACAGTGATCGGTAATGTTTTTGTTACCGCTATCAATTGTATGTCTTCAGCAGACCGGCCGCAGCGTTGGGCAGCCTGAGCAATCCTTTGTTTTATATCCTTAATGTTTTCTGAAACACTCATTTTTAAAAGCAATTAAATTAAATAATTAATAAAACTAAAGCAACCTTACCGTCTGCTTGGAATGCACTTAAATATTCTTATACCTACTCTATCCCTCTGATCGTCGATAAGGGATGACCCGGCATAAATTCCATATTAAGGACAGGAATGATCGTTTCAATGAAAATAAAAAGAAGGTAAGGGTTATCGATTATTTTTCCTGGAAGCCGATATTCTTCGCTTTATCATCACCGCCAAATACTTTTATTTCGCCGTATTGAGTTTCGTATTTTTTAATATTATCATCTAAGGCGCGGAGAAGCGACTTGGCATGTTGAGGAGCCATGATAATGCGGGCATAGACTTTTGCCTTGGGCTTACCTGGTAAAATCCGTGTAAAATCAAGCACAAATTCGGCCGGTGAATGGGTTATTAAAACCAGATTGCTGTAAGTACCCTCAGCCTCCTCAGGTCCTAACTCTATGTTGATTTGTTTTTCCATGGGATTATTCATTATTATTTCCTGTGCATTATAATGAGTATATCTTATATTTGTACGAATTCACTAAAGAGGTTAAATTCTATCCAATTTAGTTATTGCTTAAATTTTTGTCAAACCAACAACGATCGATTGATATGCCCAGAATATCCGAAGAAAAAATAGATGAAGTCCGATCGGCCATTAATATCGTGCATTATATCGGTCAATTCATAAACCTGAAAAAAGCAGGACAAAATTATAAGGGATTATGTCCCTTTCATACCGAGAAGACACCCTCATTTATAGTGAGTCCCGAAAAACAAATTTTTCATTGTTTCGGATGTGGCAAAGGCGGCAATTTATTCACTTTTATGATGGATTATGAAAAACTCAATTTTTTGGAATCCGTTTATAAAGCGGCCGATTTTGTCGGTATTAAACTTCCATTACCGGAAAGTGATGAACCTAAAACAGATTACTTTCAAAAACTATACAACACGAATGAAATTGCTACCCGTTTTTTTGAGGACAATTTATATAAACCTCAGAATAAGGCGAAGCTTAAATATTTTTTAGACCGCCAAATTTCCGAGAAAACCATTCGATCATTTCGCCTTGGTTATGCTCCGGATGCAGGCGATCGCTTGGTCAGCGTTCTGACCAATGCGCAGGCCGAACTCAAAATTGCCCAGAGTCTGGGTCTCATCCAAGCCACCGAACATAGGCAAGGATTTATGGATAAATTCCGCCACCGGGTGATGTTTACGTTTCAGAATGTGAACGGAAAAATAATTGGCTTTGGTGGCCGCAAATTACGGGAAGAACAACAACCTAAATACCTGAACAGTCCCGAATCCCCAATTTACAAGAAGGGTGAAATTCTATACGGATTGCACCAGGCCATCCGGCATATCAGGGAAAAGGATTTTGTATTTCTTGTGGAGGGTTATTTTGATCTTTTGCGACTCGTTGAAAATCAAATAAAAAATGTCGTTGCCAGCAGCGGAACCGCCCTTTCATTTGAACAAGCCAAGCTGATGCGCAGATACACTCATAACATAGTGATTGCTTATGACGGAGATGATGCAGGTTTTAATGCCGCCATTCGTAATGCTTACATTATCGAGCAAACCGATTGCAATGCCTCCATTATAGTTTTGCCCGTGGGAGAAGATCCGGATAGTTATGTTCTAAAATATGGAAGTCAGGCGTTCCAAAGACTGGCAGAAAATCCAGTAATACCGGTTACGTTCGAAATTGATACCTTTCTAAAAGTCCAACCCAATCCAACGCTTGCACAAAAGGAACAATTTACCTTACAACTTCTGGAAAAATTGACGGAAATAAAAAATCCTCTAAAAACCGGACTTTATCTTCATCAGATCAGTGAGAAAATGAAAATCAGTGAATCCATGCTTATCGAACAAATAAATCGCCTGAAACAAAGAAGAAAAAGATACCAGACATCTTCAACGGTTGAGAGTGACCCAATCGAAGATAACAAACCAAAGACCATTCGATCAGGAATGTATAATGCGGAATTGGGGATTCTCGGCCTTCTTCTCAGCAACCAACCCGATATCAAAAATTATATCAACGAACATATCAATTACGATCTGTTTGAGAACAAGGAAATCGTAAAACTCTATGACCATATTATGCTTGAACTGGAAGAAAAAGGCCGGCTCAGTATTGATCAATTGATCACCACCTTTCAGGAAAACGAAATGATGAAAAGTATCCTGTCGGAATTAGCTCTGGCCGGTGAAGTGCATACCCTGAAATACGCCCGTGATTGTATATTTCAACTAAAAAAATGGAATCTTGAAAAGAAAGCACGGGAATTGAGTCTGCTCATTAAAGAAGAAGCCGGTTCTGAAGATTCCGTCTTTCATTACAGCCAGCAACTGATGGAAACTCGTCGGGAAATTAGTCAACTGGACAAAATACGCCGGAAACAAAACCCCGGCACTGTGTGACAATTGTCACATCATATTAATTTTACTGAAGTTAAAATCGTCATAATTTATCCGAAATATTCATCTTGTCCTTTTCTCCTTTGGGGGTATCATGGAAAAAGACATTTTTATCATTGATGATAATCAGGCATACTTAGAGGCATCACGACAACTTCTGCAACAAAACGGCTATAAGGTAACAACGATTAAAGATCCGCATCATGCTTTGAAATCTCTGCACCGCAAACAACCCCATTTAATTATTCTGGATATTATGATGCCCAACATGGACGGTTTCACCCTGTTAAGACATATCAAAGATGATGTCCAGCTTCAGAAAATTCCGGTGCTGATCGTATCGGGAAAAATCTTTTCTCCGGAAAAAAAGCGGGCGGCGAGTATGGGTGCGGTTGACTTTCTTACGAAACCGGTGAAGGGCAAAGATTTAATCGCTAAAATAACCGAATATTGTTAGGAGAAATATGGCTACGCTAAAATTCTGGGGTGTTCGAGGATCCATCCCAACGCCGGGTCCCCAGACCGTGCGCTATGGGGGCAATACATCCTGCGCGGAACTTCGCCATGATGGTAAGTTATTTATCCTGGATGCAGGATCAGGAATTCGTTTACTGGGTAATGAATTATTGAAGTCGGGGACACCTACAAAAGCAGGCATTTTTATTAGTCATATGCATTGGGATCACATCCAGGGTATTCCCTTCTTTACGCCGGCCTTTCTTCCCCAAAATCATTTTACCTTTTACGGAGCGCAAGACAGCGAAAAAAATCTTTTGAAGATTATTTCCGATCAAATGGATCCGACTTATTTCCCCATTGAGTTGAAAGATATGGCTGCCCGTCTGGAATTTAAAACGTTATTTGAGGGTTCCTACTCGATTGATGGCATCCAGATTCAGACCATGTACGTTAATCATCCCGGCAACGCACTAGGTTATAAGTTTTTTTTGGATGGGAACAGTCTTGTATACATTAGCGATAATGAACCCTTTACCCAAGGTACCGCGGAAGACCAACAGCAATCCCAGGACACGGATGATATTATGCTCGGCGAGGATGGAAACCAGAAACTGATTAGTTTTTTATCCGGAACCCATACATTGGTTCATGATGCCCAATATACCTCTGATGAATATGCCAAAAAGATGACCTGGGGGCACTCTCCTATCAACTACACGGTGGAGATCGCACTGCAATCGGGTATACAACGCCTGATCCTATTCCATCATGATCCTATGCATGATGATGATACCGTCGATCAAATGCTGCA
>Ga0114946_10002838_pt1 | contig 11817 bp, 12 predicted proteins | sample WalLakDeSediment_FD_88676 | JGI IMG/M metagenome (GOLD analysis project Ga0114946, IMG submission 88676) | Lake sediment microbial communities from Walker lake, Nevada to study Microbial Dark Matter (Phase II) - Walker Lake 11/02/13 Deep Sediment | ecosystem: Environmental > Aquatic >...
CGGCTCGGGTGGGTGGCGGCGGACCGATTCGCCCCCCAACCCGGCCGAAGCGGATTTGACACCGAGATCGTGGACTGCGTCCCGGGCGGTGGTGTCGGAGGGGGGACTTGAACCCCCACGCCCTTGCGGGCACCAGCCCCTCAAGCTGGCGCGTCTGCCTATTCCGCCACTCCGACGTGGCGCACCGTCGCTGCGGTGCGGAGGTGAACTCTAGCGCGACCGCAGCCCCGCCGAGAACGATCAGGAGAGCAGCATCGCCAGGCCCAGCGTGCTGAACCCGAACACCACGGCGAGGATCACGGTGATCCGGTCCAGGTTCTTCTCCATCACCGTGGACCCGGCCGCGGTGGCGCCGAGACCGCCGCCGAACATGTCCGACAGGCCCCCGCCCTTCCCGCTGTGCAGCAGCACGAGGAAGATCAGCCCGAGCGAGATGAGCACGTGGATGACGATGAAGAGGGCGGTGAACACGGACGGACTCCAGTGACGGGGGGTGTCGTTCGACGACCGGGAGAGGCTACCAGCGGCCTGGGGGGCCGCCGCGTCAGACGACGACGCGGACCTCGGGGTAGTGGCAGGCGACGGGATGGCCCTCGCCGCGGTCGACGAGCGCCGGCTCCTCGGTCGCGCACAGATCGGTGGCCTTCCAGCAGCGGGTGCGGAACCGACAGCCCGATGGCGGGTCGGTGGGGCTGGGCACGTCGCCCTGGAGCACGATCCGGATCCGCTCGCGCTCCCGCTTGGGATCGGGGACGGGCACGGCCGACAGCAGGGCCTGGGTGTACGGGTGCGTCGGCGACTCGTAGATCTCGGCGCGGGTGCCGATCTCCACGATCTGGCCCAGGTACATCACCGCCACCCGTTGGGAGATGTGGCGCACGACGGAGAGGTCGTGGGCCACGAACAGGTACGACAGGCCCAGCCGCTCCTGCAGGTCGTCGAGCAGGTTGAGCACCCCGGCCTGGATGCTCACGTCGAGGGCCGAGACGGGCTCATCGAGCACCAGCATCTCGGGGTCAAGTGACAGCGCCCGGGCCACGCCGATCCGCTGGCGCTGCCCGCCGGAGAACTCGTGGGGATAGCGGTTGCCGTGCTCGGGGTTGAGCCCGACGAGGGCGAGCAGCTCGCGCACCCGGTCCTTGGCCTCGGCCCGTCGGCCGTGGACGATGAGCGGCTCGGCCACGATGCTGGCCACCGTCATGCGGGGGTCGAGCGAGGCGAACGGGTCCTGGAAGACGATCTGGATCCGGCGGCGCATGGCCCGCAGCTCACGGTTCCCCATGGCCAGCACGTCGGCGCCGTCGAAGCGCACCGAGCCCGAGGTGGGCTCCTGGAGCCGCAGCACGCAGCGGGCGGTGGTCGACTTGCCCGAGCCCGACTCCCCCACCAGGCCCAGGGTCTCCCCCGGGTACACGTCGAACGACACCCGGGTGACGGCCTGGACCTCGCCGATCTGGCGGCGGATCAGCTCACCCGCGTGCACCGGGAACGTCTTGACCAGGTCGCGCACCTCGAGCAGCGGGCGGCGCCCGTCGGGCGAGTCGACCGTCGCCGTGCCCCCGGCCAACGGGGCCGTCGTCGCCGCAGGCGACTCCACGGCACCGGCAGCGGACTGGTCGGACGCGGTCACGACCCCACCTCGCCCCGGACCAGATCGTCGGCGAAGTGGCACGCCGAGAGCTGCGCGCTCCCGGCCACCGCGTGGAGGGCGGTGGCCTCGGTGCGGCACCGGGGCTGGGCCAGCTCGCAGCGGGGGTGGAACGCGCAGCCCGACGGTGGGTGGATGAGGCTCGGCGGGGACCCGGGGATGGGCCGCAGCAGCTCGCGCTCACCGTCGACGCGGGGCAGCGAGCGCAGGAGGCCGAGCGTGTAGGGGTGTGTGGGCTGCTCGAACAGGTCGTCGACCGTGCCCGTCTCCACCGCCTCGCCGGCGTACATGACGACCACCCGGTGGGCGACCCGGGCCACCACGCCCAGGTCGTGGGTGATCAGCACGATCGCCGTGCCGGTGACCTCCTGGATCTCGAGGAGGACCTCGAGCACCTGGGCCTGGATGGTGACGTCGAGGGCGGTGGTGGGCTCGTCGGCGATGAGCACGTCGGGGTCGTTGGCCATGGCCATGGCGATCATCGCCCGCTGGCGCATGCCCCCGGAGAACTCGTGGGGATAGCTGTTCACCCGGGCGTCGGCGTTGGGGATGCCCACCAGCGTGAGCAGCTCCACGGCCCGGTCCTTGGCCTGGTCCTTGGTGACGTCCTGGTGGGCGAGCACCGCCTCCACGAGCTGGTAGCCCACCGACAGCACCGGGTTCATGGAGGTCATTGGGTCCTGGAAGATCATGGCCACCCGGGCGCCGCGGATCGACCGGAGTGCCCTCTCGTTCATGGTGAGCATCTCGCCGCCCCGGAACCGGATCGACCCCTGGATCTGGGCGTTGCGGGGGAGCAGCCCCATGACCGCGAGCATGCTCACCGACTTGCCCGACCCGGACTCGCCGACGATGCCGAGCACCTCGTTGGCCCGCACGCCGTAGCTCACGCCCCGCACGGCGCGCACGACGCCGTCCTCGGACGGGAACGACACGGCCAGGTCCTCCACCTCGAGGACGAACTCGCCGTCGATCTGGTGACGGTCCGCCGGCTCGTCGATCATCTCGAGCTCGAGCGGGACGTCGGCGCTCATCCGCGCACCTTGTTCTGCCGGGGGTCGAGGGCGTCGCGGAGCCCGTCGCCCACGAAGTTGACGGCCAGCACGATGATGATCAGGTAGGCGCCGGGGAGGTAGAAGAGCCACCACCGGGTGCGCGAGGCGGGGACGCCGGCGTTGACCAGCTTGCCGAGCGACACGTCGGGCGGCTGGATGCCGAACCCGAGGAACGCCAGCGCCGTCTCCACCAGGATCGCCGAGGCGATGGCGAGGGTGGCGTACACGATGATCGTGCCGATGGCGTTGGGCACCAGGTGCCGGAACATGATCCGGCTGCTCGACGAGCCGATGGCGCGGGCCGCCTCGATGAACTCGCGGTTCTTGAGCGACAGGATCTCGCCGCGCACGAGCCGGGCCAGCGGCATCCAGAAGAACGCGGCGATGAGCAACATGATGGCCGTCGTGTTGCTGCCGGTGCCCGAGAACCGGTTGGCCACCACGAGCAGGATCACCAGCGAGGGCAGCACCAGGAACAAGTCGGTGAAGCGCATGAGCAGCGCGTCGACCCACTTGCCGTAGAAGCCGGCGATGGCGCCGACGATGGTGCCGAACGCGGTGGACAGGAACGCGATGGCCAGCGCCACCTGGAGCGACGTGCGGGCGCCGCGGAGCACGCGGGCGAAGGCGTCGCTCCCGATCTCGTCGGTGCCGAACGGGTGCTCCCACGAGGGCGGCAGCGAGAACGCGCCGGGGATCTTCTCGGCGTGGCCGTACTTCCACAGCGACCCGCCCACGAACGACAGCACGAACATGAAGATCAGCACGAACATGCTGATCATGGCCGGACGGTGGCGCAGGAAGCGCCTCACCACCAGCTTCCACTGGCTGCGGGCCTCGACGCCGAACTCGCTGAGCTCCTCGGCCGATGCCGCCGACTCGTCGAAGGTGTCGGGGAACTGGTCGGGCTCGTCGAACAGGCCGTCGGGCCGGTCGCCGGGGACGCCCTTGGTGATCTCAGACACGGCGGATCCTCGGATCGAGATAGCCGTACAGGATGTCGGCGATCAGGTTGAAGAAGATCACCAGGATCGACGTCACCAGCAGCCAGCCGAGCAGCACGTCGGTGTCGCGGGCGAACAGGGAGTCGACGAAGAGCTGACCCATCCCCCGCCAGGAGAACACGGTCTCGGTGATGACCGCGCCGCCGATCACCGCGCCGAAGTCGATGGCGACGATGGTGACCACCGGGATGAGGGCGTTGCGCAGCGCGTGGTTCACCATCACCTTGCGCTGGGGCAGGCCCTTGGCCTTGGCCGTGCGCACGTAGTCCGAGTTCAGCGTCTCGAGCATGGCCGAGCGCTGGTAGCGGCTCCACGAGGCCATCTGGATGAGGATGAGCGTGAGCGCCGGGAGGATGAGGTGGCCGATGCGGTCGGACCACATCCCGAACCAGTTGGCGTCGAGGCGGGGGGTCTGCTCGCCGACGGTGAAGAAGATCCGCCGGCCCACCGCCTCGTTGATGCGTATGCCGATGTCCTTCAAGAACGCCGCCATGAAGAACACCGGGACGGAGAAGAACAGGAAGGCGAAGAACGTGGCGCCGTGGTCGAACCACGAGTACTGGCGGATCGCAGCGATCACGCCGATGGTGACGCCGGCGAGCACGGCGAGAACGGTGGCGAAGCCGACGAGGCGCACGGTGACCCACATGCGCCGTTGGAGGATCTCGGTCACGGGCTCACGGGTCACCGACGAGGTGCCCAGGTCACCTGCGATCACACCGGAGATCCAGATGCCGTAGCGCTCCGGGATGGACTTGTCGAGGTTGAGCTCGGCGGCCCGGGCCTGGATCGTCGCTTCGGAGATCGCCGGGTTGGAGCGCAGCGGCGCGAGCGGATCACCCGATGAGGCCACGAGGACGAACACGACGAAGCTGGCCAGGAGCAGCAGGGGGATGCTCACCAACAGCCGTCGGATGATGAAACCGAGCACGTTCGGGCTCCAGGGGCCGGGACGGAGCGGGGGCGGGGGCCGTCAGACGGCCCCCGCCCCCCAGAGGATGCCCCACCGGCGGCGCCGATGGGGCATCCCGTCAGATCACTACTGGATCTGCCACTCGTAGGCGTTCCAGGTGATGCCGACCGAGGTGGCGTTGTCGACGACGCCGGTGAGGGCATCGACGTGGGCCACGAAGGTGGGCAGCTGGTACAGCGGAACGCTGGGGAGATCGGCCCACAGGATCGTATCGATCTGGTTCACCAGCTCGACCCGGGCGTCGGGATCGACCTCGGTCGCGGCCTCGGCCGCCAGGCTGTCGACCTCGGGGTTGGAGTAGCCGCCCGAGTTCGAGTCGCTCCCCGTGCCGAAGATCTGCGAGATGCCGGGGACCGGGAAGGGGGTGCCGACCCACGCGAACAGCGCGATGTCGAAGTCCTTCTCCGAGCCCGGGGGCGGGAACATCCGGTCGAAGGCGTCGGCGCCGGGGAGGTTGTACACGACCAGCTCGATGCCGACTTCGGCGAGCTGGGCCTGCAGGAGCTCCTGGGCGGCCTCACGGCGCGGGTTGCCACCGGTGGTGGTGATCCGCAGCGAGAGGCGCGCGCCGTCACGCTCGTAGAACCCGTCGGCACCCTCGGTGTAGCCGAGGCCCTCGATGAGGCCCCGGGCCCGCTCGATGTCGCGGGTCTCGAGGTCACCGGCGTTGTTCTGGTACGCGGGCGACTCGGGGATGTTGTAGATGCGGTTGTTCAGCACCTGGGCGCTGTCCGAGAACGGCCTCATCAGCGCCTCGACCAGGGCGTCGCGGTCGATGCCGACGGTAATGGCCTGGCGCATCTCGAGGTCGGCCAGGGCCGGGGTGTCGAGGTTGAAGGTGAGGTGCTCGAACACCGGGCCGAAGCCGACCGACGACGTGACGCCGTCGAAGCCCTCGACCTGGTCGACCAGGTCGACCTGGGGCTGCGGGTAGATGAGGTCGACCTCACCGTTGCGCAGCGCGTCGGGGAGGGTGGCCGAGTCGGAGATGAACAGGAACGTCAGCTCGGCGATCTGGGCCTGCGGGCCCCAGTAGTCGGGGTTGGGGATCAGGGTGAGGCTCTGGCCCCGGACCCACTCGTCGACGAGGAACGGACCACCCGACACGGTGGGCACGTCGCGGAAGCCCTCGGTGAAGGGGTTCTCGCCCTCGGCCACGTGCGACGGCAGGATGCCGCCGAAGAGGCCCTCGTAGTCCGGGTACGGCTGCTCCCAGGTCAGCTCGACGGTCTTGTCGTCCACCGCGGCGAACTCCGCGGTGCCGTAGCCGTCGATGCTCACGCAGTCGACCGCGGTGACTTCGTTGCCCTCGTCGTCGGTCGTCGTGGGCTCACCCTCGTCGACCAGGCCGTTGCAGCTGGCCCAGAGGAACTCGAAGTCGGCCGAGCTGATCGGCGTGCCGTCGGACCAGTTGGCCTCGTCGGCGATGGTCCAGCGGACCGTGAACGGGTCGGCCTCGGACACGATCTCCGCGGGGCCGGCGAGCACCGCACCGGGGATCACGGTGAAGTCGGGCTGGACGTCGTACGCCGACGGCCAGATCATGTTCACGACCTGCTGGCCCCAGAACAGGTTGTCGGCCGAGGTCGAGGTGTTGAAGCCCGAGAGCTCCTGCTCGGCACCGAGCACGACGGACCCGGAGGCATCGCCACCCGGCTCCGCGCCGCCCTCGGTGGTGGTGTCGGTGCCGTCGGCACCGTCGTCGGAGCTGTCGTCACCACACGCGGCGGCGATGAGGGTGAAGGCCAGCAGGAGGGCTAGGAGCCTCCAGGCTTTGCGGTTGCGCACGTACGTGTTCTCCTCGTGGGGGATGCTGGGGATCTCCGATGGGCCCGGTGCTCCGGCCCTCCCGCGACAACCGACGGCTGGGCGCGGAGTGCACCTCGCCGTCGGAGGGTCGGGAGCGCTGGATCACCGCGCCCACCAGGGGGTTCGCCGTCGCGGGATGGTCCCGCAGCCCGGCGTAACCTGGCAGACGCTACCAGACCACCTCCGCGCCACCCGTCGCACCCCTCCAGTTGGGGGTGACGGCGGCGTGAACGCTGTCTGACGGCTCTCTGGGCCGATCAGCCCTCGAAGCGGTACTGCACGATGCGGGCGAAGTCGTCGGCGTCGAGGCTGGCCCCGCCCACCAGGGCGCCGTCGATGTCGGGCTGGGCCATCAGCTCGGCCGCGTTGGCGGGCTTGACCGAGCCGCCGTACTGGACCCGCAGCGATGCCGCGGCATCGGCCCCGGCCACCTCGGCCACCGTGGCCCGCACCAGGGCGCAGGCCTCCTGGGCGTCGTCGGCCGAGGCGGTGCGCCCGGTGCCGATGGCCCAGATCGGCTCGTAGGCGATGACCAGGCCCGCCACCTGCTCGGCGCTGAGCCCGGCGATGCCGGCGCGCACCTGGCCGGCCACCTTGTCGGCCATCGAGCCGGCCTCGCGCTCCTCGAGCGTCTCCCCGCAGCACAGGATCGGCGTCATCCCCGCGGCGAAGATGGCCCGGGCCTTGCGGTTGACCATCTCGTCGGTCTCGCCGAACAGCTCCCGCCGTTCGGAGTGCCCGCAGATCACGTAGGCCACGTCGAGCTTGGCCAGCATGGAAGGTGCCACCTCGCCGGTGAACGCGCCCTTGTTCTCCCAGTGGCAGTGCTGGGCGCCGAGGGCGATGGGGATGTCCTCGGACTGCAGCAGGGTCTGGATGGAGCGCAGGTCGGTGAACGGCGGGTGCACGCTCACGTCGAGGGCCTCGTGGTCGTCCTTGGTGAGCCGGTAGGACAGCTTCTGGACGGTCTGGATGGCCTCGAAGTGGTTGTGGTGCATCTTCCAGTTGCCGCTGATGAGCGGCCGGCGGGCCTCAGGCATTGGGGGCACCCCTCAGGGCGTCGAGGCCGGGGAGATCGCCCTGCTCGAGCAGCTCGAGCGACGCACCCCCGCCGGTGGAGATGTGGTCGATGCGGTCGGCCAGGCCGAACTGGGCCACCGCGGCGGCCGAGTCGCCCCCGCCGACCACGCTGAAGCCGCGGGCGTCGGCCACCGCCTGGGCCACGTGGCGGGTGCCGGCGGCGAAGCGGGGATCCTCGAACACGCCCATGGGGCCGTTCCAGAAGATGGTGCGGGCATCGGCGATCACGTCGCCGAACTCGGCCGCGGTGCCCGGGCCGATGTCGAGCCCCATCCACCCGTCGGGGATGGAGCGACCCATCTGGCGGACCTCGCCGCCGGCGTCGGGGTTGCCGATCTCCCCGCCCGGGCCGAGGGCGGTGAGGTCCGACGGCAGGTGGATGCGGTCGCCGGCCTCGTCGAGCAGGCGCCGGCAGGTGTCGACCATGTCGGCTTCGAGCAGCGACGAGCCGGTGGACGCGCCCTGGGCGGCCAGGAACGTGAAGCACATGCCCCCGCCGATGACGAGCGAGTCGACCACCCCGAGGAGGGCCTCGATCACGCCGATCTTGTCGGACACCTTGGCCCCGCCGAGCACGGCGACGAAGGGGCGGCCCGGATCGGTGCGCAGGCCGAGGAGGACCTCCACCTCCTTGGCCAGGAGGCGTCCGGCGGCCGAGGGCAGGAACTGCGGGGGGCCGACGATCGACGCGTGGGCCCGGTGCGAGGCGCCGAAGGCGTCGTTCACGTAGGCGTCGTGGCCCTCGATGAGCCGGGCCACGAAGGCCGGGTCGTTGCCCGTCTCGCCCGGGTCGAACCGCAGGTTCTCGAGCAGCTCCACGCCCGGCACGAGCTCGGCGAGCCGAGCCCGCACCGGGTCCATGGAGTACTTGGGGTCGGGCGCCCCCTTGGGGCGGCCGAGGTGGCTGCACGCGGTGACCCGGGCGCCCCGGTCGAGCAGCCACGTGATCGTGGGCAGCGCGGCGCGGATGCGCAGGTCGTCGGTGATCTCACCGTCGCGGAGGGGGACGTTGAAGTCGGCGCGCAGCAGCACCGACCGGCCCTCGAGGTCGCCGAGGTCCTCGAGCTGGGGGACGCTCACCGCGCCTCAGCCCTGGTTCGCGGCGCCGACGATGAGGGCCAGGTCGACGAGCCGGTTGGAGTAGCCCCACTCGTTGTCGTACCAGCCGAAGACCTTGACCATGTTGCCCATGGCCATGGTGAGGGGGGCGTCGAAGGTGCACGAGGCGGGCGAGCCGACGATGTCGGACGACACGATCGGGTCCTCGTTGTAGACGAGCACGCCGGCCATGGGGCCCTCGGTGGCCGCGGCCTGGTAGGCGGCCTTCACCTCGTCGACGGTGACCTCGCGGGAGAGGATGCCGACGAAGTCGGTGATCGAGCCGTTGGGGATCGGCACCCGCAGGGCGGTGCCGTCGAAGCGGCCCTTCATGGCCTCGAGCACGAGACCGGTGGCGCGGGCCGCGCCGGTGGAGGTGGGCACGATGTTGGCCGCCGCGGCCCGGGCCCGGCGCAGGTCCTTGTGGGGACCGTCGACGAGGGCCTGGTCGCCGGTGTAGGCGTGGATCGTGGTCATCATCCCCTTCTCGAGGCCGAAGGCGTCGTCGAGGACCTTCACGAGGGGCACGAAGCAGTTGGTGGTGCACGAGGCGTTGGACACGACCTTGTGGGCGGCCGGGTCGAAGGTGTCGTCGTTCACGCCGACCACGAAGGTGGCGTCGGCGCCCGACGAGGGGGCCGAGACGATCACGTAGGGGGCGCCGCCGGCCAGGTGCAGGGCGGCCTTGTCGCGGTCGGTGAAGATGCCGGTGGACTCGATGACCACGTCGACGCCGAGGTCCCCCCACGGCAGGTTGGCCGGGTCGCGCTCGGCCAGGACCTTGAGGACGTCGCCGTCGACGACGAGGCCCTCGTCGCTCACGGTGACGTCCATGCCCAGGCGGCCCATGACGGTGTCGTACTTGAGGAGGTGGGCCATCGTCGCGACGTCGCCCAGGTCGTTGACGGCGACGAAGTCGACGTCGGCGCCCATCTGCTTGGCGGCACGGAAGAAGTTGCGGCCGATGCGGCCGAAGCCGTTGATGCCGACACGTACGGTCATGGGTGAGACGCCTCCTCGGGGGGTTACGTAGGGCCGATTCGACCACGCGGATCGGGGTCGTGCCAGTGATCGCGGTCCCGACGTTCAGCGCCGAAGGTCCCGATGCACCACCGTGGGGGTCACACCGTGCTCGGCGAGCCGGGCGGCCAGCGCCTCGGCCACCGCCACCGAGCGGTGCTGGCCGCCGGTGCACCCGATGGCGATGGTGAGGTAGCTCTTGCCTTCGCCCGCGAAGTCGGGCAGAACGAGCTCGAACAACGACTCGAGCCGGTCGAGGAACTCGCCTGCCTTGGGCTGGCCGAGCACGTAGTCGCGCACCGGCGCGTCGAGCCCGGTGAGCGGTCGGAGCTCCTCCACCCAGTGGGGGTTGGGCATCCAGCGGCAGTCGACGACCATGTCGACGTCGAGGGGCAGGCCGTGCTTGAACCCGAACGACACCACGCTGGTGCGCATGCGGTCGTCGGCGCCCTCGTCGCCGGCGAACAGGGCGACGATGCGGTCGCGCAGCTGGTGGACGTTGAGGTCCGAGGTGTCGAGCACCGCGTCGGCGTGGGCCTTCACCGGGTCGAGCAGGGCCCGCTCGGCCTCGATGGCATCGGCCAGGCCCTCTCCCTCGGCCAGCGGGTGGCGGCGGCGGGTCTGCTCGTAGCGGCGCACGAGCACGTCGGTGCTGGCGTCGAGGAACAAGATGCGCACCGGGGTGGCGCCCGAGGCCATCCGCCGCAGGGTGGGGAGCAGGTCGTCGAAGGCCGGACCCGGGCCCACGACGAGGGCCACCTTGGAGAACGGGGCGCCCGGGGCCGAGGCCAGCTCGGCCACCTTCTCGATGAGCTCGGCGGGCAGGTTGTCGATGACGAACCAGCCCAGGTCCTCGAGGTGGTCGGCCGCCTGGGAGCGCCCGGCGCCCGAGAGCCCGGTGATGACGACGAACTCGCTCACGGGACGGGGGCGGCCGGCGACGTGGTCACGGGGTTCACGGTACCGGAGGGGTCGGCGGCGAGGCGGGGACGGGTTCGGTCAGTCGGGGTTCGTCAGCGCTTCTCGCTCACCAGCACCAGCAGCCGGGGGATCGTCGCCGCCGCCTCATACTCGTCCGCCCGGGCGATGAACCCCGGAGGAGGTGCCGGCTCGACCATCCGAGTCAGGAGCAGGCCGTTGTCCGCCAGGGCGTTCACGTAGCGGCTGAGCGGGCGGTGGATGAAGGGGATGAACACCCCCTTCTCCACCTCCTCCACGCTGAGGTCCTCCACCAGGTAGGGCCCGATCCGCCAGTACTGCTCGGGCGGGTCGAGCACCTGGTCGTCGATCCACCCGCTGTTCGGCGTCTGCAGAAGTGGGTGGTTCAGCATGAACACGAACCGACCCCCGGGGACGAGCACCCGCGCCACCTCGGATACGGCGTCATCCACGGCCTCGATGTGCTCGAACACCAGGCAGGCGATGACCGCATCGAAGCTCGCCGCCGGGAACGGCAGCGCGGCGGCTCCGGCGCGGCTGTAGGACACCCCCCCACCCCGGCGATCGGCCTCGACCACCTGGGCCCAGGTCGGATCCACGCCGACGACCAGGTCTGCGCCCCGGTCGGCCGCCTGACGGGCGATCTGCCCCTCGCCGGTCCCCACGTCGAGGATCCGCCGGGCCCCAGCCAACAGCTCAGCAGCGAGCGGGAGGATCTGCTCCTCGTACTCCGGGTCGGCCCCTCCGGAGAACCCCTCCTGCCACCAGCCGGCGTGGGTCTCCCAGAGGTCGCCCCGATCCTCAGGGACGTCGCTCGGCGCCTCGGCGCCGCCTGGCTCAGTCACGGAGGCGCACGATCGTCGACTGGCTGGCCGTGGCCAGGAGCGTGCCGTCTGCGGACCACTGGTGCACGAGCCCGTGACCGAAGCCGTTGGCCACGGCGTGCACCTGGATGTCGAGCAGCACCCACTCAGTTGGGCGGAGGTGGGCGATGCGGATGGTGTTGTCGAGGCTGTTGCCGCCGCCGTTTCGGCCGAGGGCCTGGCCGATGCCCGAGGGCACGAAGTCGCCCAGGATGGCGAGGGCCGCCGCGCTCATGTCGATGCCCTCGGGCATGCGCACCCACAGCGCCGACCGGCCTCCCGGTGCGGGAACCCGATCGGCACCGAAGCTACCTATGGCCACCCGCTC
>Ga0114946_10002839_pt1 | contig 11814 bp, 10 predicted proteins | sample WalLakDeSediment_FD_88676 | JGI IMG/M metagenome (GOLD analysis project Ga0114946, IMG submission 88676) | Lake sediment microbial communities from Walker lake, Nevada to study Microbial Dark Matter (Phase II) - Walker Lake 11/02/13 Deep Sediment | ecosystem: Environmental > Aquatic >...
CATGGTCACGAGCTTTCCATCCATCGTGGATCAACCTACAACGCGTACCTGATTGTGGATGAGAAAGTGGCACTGATTGATACGGTGTGGACTCCTTTCCGAGAAAAACTGCTCTCGAACATTCGGGAAATCATGGATCCGGAGAGGATCGACTGGGTCGTAGCCAATCATTCCGAAATGGACCATTCAGGATCCTTACGGGAGGTCATGCGCCATGCGACACGTGCCCAACTGGTGGTGTCAAAAAAAGGCGCGGACAGCATTCCGGGGCATTTCCATGAGAACTGGAAGATGAAGATCGTTGGGACAGGAGACAGGATTCCTTTGGGACAAAAGGAACTGATCTTCGTGGAAGCCCCCATGCTTCACTGGCCAGACAGCATGTTCACCTATTTGACCGGAGCGAACATCCTCATGCCAAACGACGCCTTTGGGCAACACTATGCCACAGCCTATCGATTCAATGACCAGGTAAATCAGTGCGAACTCTACGAGGAGTGTCTGAAATACTACGCGAACATCCTGACTCCCTATAGCGCATTGGTAACCAAGAAGATCGAAGAGGTTCTGCGTTTGGGACTGCCCGTCGCCATGATCGCGCCCAGCCATGGTGTGATCTGGCGAGAGAATCCCCTTCAAATCGTGAATCAATACACGGAATGGGCACAGCAGGTTCCTGAACCCAAAGCTGTAGTCATCTACGACACCATGTGGGAAGGCACCCGCAGGATGGCGGAGGCCCTGGGAGAGGGTCTGGCCCATGCAGGCGTAGAAAACAAGGTGTTCCACGCGGTCACGTCCGATCGCAACGACACCCTGATGGAGGTGTTCAAGGCCAAGACAGTACTGGTTGGGTCTCCCACGCTCAACAACGGAATCCTCCCGAGCATCTGGCCCATTCTTCAAGACCTGAAAGGCTTGAGGTTCAAAAACAAGATCGGTGCCGCTTTTGGTACATACGGCTGGAGCGGTGAAGGCGTCAAGGTCATGGAACAGCATTTGAAGGACAGCGGTTTCGATGTTCCGACAGAAGGGATCCGCTTCAAATGGCACCCCTCGGCAGAGAATCTCGTCGCTTGTCGCGAGTTTGGCGGACGTATCGCCGAACAGACTCGAAAGGAGTAACCTCAGAAACCGCTTCAGGGTCGTTATACAACACGTATCGGATCGCCAAACAGATAGATGTCACGGAAGGGAGAAGACACTATGGTTGGAATTACCTCGTACGGAGCATACATTCCATGGTACAGGCTCCAGAGGAAGTCGATTTTTCAGGCCATGGGATGGTACGCCCCGTTCACCTATGGCATAGCCAAGGGTGAAAAAGCTGTCTGCAATTATGATGAAGACAGCCTTTCCATGGCAGTAAACGCAGGGATGCACTGCTTGGAAAACATGAAACGGGAAAGGATCGGCTCCTTCTTCCTGGCATCCACCACGCTTCCCTACCAGGAGCGCATGAATGCTTCTATTGTTTCAACCGCACTCGATCTTTCACCCCATGTACGATCCGCCGATCTCACGGGTGGAATTAAAGCGGGCACGACAGCCATGCTTGCCGCAATGGATGGCATCGAGGCGGGCCGTTGCGAGCAAGCGATGGTTTGCGCCACCGACAGCCGGCTGGGAAAACCTGGCGGCACGTATGAACATGTCTTCGGAGATGCCGCAGCCTCCTTTCTTTTCGGGAAAGAAAACGTGATCGCGGAGTTCAAAGGTTCCTTCTCGCTCTCCTACGATTTTGTCGACCAGCGACGCGCCACCGGTGACCCCTTTAATCGCAACTGGGAGGAACGTTGGATCCGTGACGCGGGGGTTTCCAAGATCTTGCCGGAGGCCTTTGCAGGCGCCACCACAAGATTTGGCCTCGATCCCAGTCAGATATCAAAGCTTTGTATCGCGCTACCGGCGGACATGAGCTCTATGGGCAAAAAGTTGAACCTGGCCCCTGACCACTTCCAGGATCCAATGCTGGGCCAGGTGGGCGACTGCGGAGCCGCGCTGGCCGGTCTCATGCTCGTAGCGGCTCTTGAAGACGCGAAACCTGGCGATCATATCGTGGTACTCGGATTCGGAAGCGGCGCTGACTTGCTGCACTTCGAGGTCACCGAAGCGATCCATGATCTACCCTCACGCCGCGCCGTCAAGGCATCTCTCGCGAACCGCATGGAGATGGACAACTACGAGAAATACACCACCTGGCGTGGCATACAGCCAGTCGAGGTGGGAATTCGAGGAGAAGCTCCGGCGCCAACAGCCCTCAGCACGCTTTGGAACCATCGCCAAGTCATCCTGGGTATGGTGGGCTCCAAATGCATGGCATGTGGCACTCCCCAGTTTCCGCCACAGCGCATATGCGCCAACCCAAGCTGTAAAGCCGTGGACAAGATGGAGCCATACCGTTTCGCGGACAGAAAGGGCAAAATCTTCACATTCACTGGCGACATGCTGGCTTTTAGTACCAACCCGCCCTCGATCTACGGGTTGGTAGACATGGACGAGGGCGGCCGCCTCTGGATGGACTTCACGGACATAGATATCAAGGATATGAGGGTCGAAATGCCCGTAAGATTGAGCTTTCGTCTCAAGTACAAGGACGATGGCCGTGGCATTATGGGTTACTTCTGGAAAGCCATCCCGGCGGAAGAAAGAAAGGAGGTGCAGTAAAATGGCCAGAGGAATCAAGGATCAAGTCGCAATCATAGGAATGGGCTGCACCCAATTCGGTGAGCTCTGGAACAAGAGCGCCGAGGATCTGATGGTCGACGTCTATATGGACGCGATACAGGACGCGGGAATCGAGACCCAGGACATCGAGATGGCCTGGATGGGTGTTTGTTTCGACGAGGTGAACGTAGGCAAGTCAGCGATCCCGTTCTCCGTGGCTTTGAAGCTGCCGTTCATCCCGGTCACACGAGTTGAAAACTTCTGCGCCAGCGGCACAGAATCGTTCCGAGGCGCTGTCTATGCCGTGGCGTCCGGGGCATGCGATATCGCGCTGGCCCTCGGGGTGGAAAAACTCAAGGATACAGGCTACGGGGGCTTGCCGGATTTTGGCCAGACCATGGGAACAAGGAATAGAATGACGCTCCCAAACATCACGGCACCCGGCGCCTTCGCCATGATGGCAACCCGCTATTTCGCCAAGTATGGCCTCAACCGGGACGAGGGCAAGGAGGTTCTGGCAAAGATTTCAGCCAAGAGTCACGCCAATGGCGCCAAGAACCCGAAAGCACACCATCGCATGGAAGTCACGATCGAAAAGATCCTGAAGGCGCCGATCATCGCCGAGCCCCTCGGTCTGTTCGATTGCTGTGGTGTCAGTGACGGAGCGGCTGCCGCCATCGTCACAACCCCAAAGATAGCGAAAAAGCTGAAAGGCGATGACTTCATCAAGGTAAAAGCCCTGCAGATCGCCTGCACCTCGGGCGAGGAACTCATGTACACGGACTGGGATGGTACCTATGTGAAGACGACGCGCGAAGCCGGGAGTCGCGCCTATGCAGAGGCGGGGATCAAGAACCCACGCGAGGAGATCAATATGATGGAACTGCACGATTGCTTTTCCATCACCGAGCTGGTCACCTACGAAGACCTCCAGATCAGCGAACAAGGGAAGGCCAAGGAAGATATCGACACTGGGTTCTACGATCTCAATGGCCAGATTCCAGCCCAGCCGGATGGCGGCCTGAAATGTTTTGGACACCCCATTGGGGCCTCAGGGTTGCGAATGATCTACGAATGCTACCTTCAATTGCTGGGCCGCGCTGGTCAGCGCCAGATCAAGGACCCGAAGCTTGCGCTCACACACAACCTCGGCGGCTTTCCAGCCATGAGCGTATGCAGTGTCGGGATCTTCGGAAGATCATAAGCACATCCTCGAGGAATCTGAAGGGGTTCGGCGAATCTCGGCCCGGTTGGTTTCGCTGGACCCCTTCAGCTTACCTGGATATCAAAAGCAAAGCCTGTTCCAGGACCTCATGGGTATCGATGTCGTGAAGGCATGCCCAGGTTTTCCTGGGACACCGTCTCTTGAAGCAGGGACGGCACGAAACATTGGCTTCCACGCTGGCCACCCTTTCTCCAAAGGGCCGTGAAACCTCCGTGCTTGTGGATAAGAAAACGCCCACAGTGCGCACCCCTAAACCCGCGGCCAGATGCATGGGACCTGAATCATTGGCCAGACACACAACAGCCCTGGAAAGAAGGCAAGCCAGTTCGGCCAGATCCGTCTTGCCACAAAGGTTGATCGTACAGCCTGAATGGCTCTTCTCCAGGTGTAAGGCCAGTTCATCGCAGATTCCTCGTTCCGATCCAGATCCGACAATCAGCACCTTGTTCACCGCTTGATCCAACAATCCTTGACACACCGAGGCAAAAGCTTCCGGAGGCCACCGCTTGGCCTCGCCGAACCCGGCACCAGGACACGCTACAACGTATTGGCATCGGTCCTGAAACCCTTTGCCCAGGAAACGTACCCCCACCTCTTGAACCTTGTCCAAAGGAACAACGAACGGACAAAAAGACATCTCACCTTCCATGCCCGCATGCCGGAAGAGGAACTCATACCTTTGACTTTGATGAAGCGACGGATCACCCTTGCCGGGGAGTTCATCCGTGAGGAAAAATCCCCTGCATTCCCCTCGATACCCAATCCTCCTGTTGGCCCCAATCAAGGCCGCCTGAAGTCCGGAACGGAAAGAGTTCGGAAGCACTACCACCATATTCAGACCCATGGATCTCAATCGCCATGCCCTCCATAGGTCGTCCATCTTGCTGCCCTTTCCTGCATGAACCTGATCCACAAAGGGCTGCCAGGACAAAAGTTCTTGGAACGGCGCCCGGCATAGAACATGAAGGGACGAGGTCGGCACACACTGACGAAATCGATTCAAGCTCGGCAGGGACATCATGACGTCCCCCAGCCAATTGGGAAGCATGACCAGAATATCGCCCTGGACCGACTCTCCTTTCACGTCCGCTCCTCAGGGGGACGCGTTCTCCAGCGTCGATGCATCCAGAACCATTGTTCCGGATGTCTTCTTACCGCTCTTTCGATCGCCAGGGTAAACGCCTCGGTCAGTTCAAGCTGCTCGTCTCGCCTTTCCCTTCCTGGCTTGGCGCGTATTGCCGAATGCACCACGGCCAAAAAACGGCCGGGGGCTTTGCGATAGCAAAATACAGGTATTATGGGCGCTCCCGTAGCTTGCGCGAAAATGGCGGGAGCCGGCGTAGTCGAAGCTTGAATGCCAAAGAAAGGGACGAACACCCCCTTTTTGCCGGCGTTCTGATCCGACATGAACGCAACGATCTTTCCCTCTTTCAAGGCTCCCCTGACCGATTTGAACATTTCTTCTCGCCGAATAATTTCACCCCCCACCATGCGAGTTTCCCGCATTTTTTCATCCAATACAAGATTGTCCATGGTTCGATAGATAACAGCATAACGATATCCCAAGCTCCCGAAGGTTCTGGCCATGATCTCCCAGTTGCCCAAGTGCGCGCAGATCACGATGACCCCCTTTCCTTCTTCATAGGCTTCTTTCAGGATCTCTCCACGCTCCAATTCGAATCGATCCTGCAATTCTTCGCCCTTCAAGCCAGGAATCTTGGCCGTTTCGAGGAATAACCTTGCCACGTTTTCAAAGGCCTTTCTGGTCAAATCCCTCCTTGCCTTCTCCCCCATGGCCTCGGACCCATAGGCCAGACATAGATTCTCCATGGCAATCCTGCGATGTCGAACATCCAATCGGTACAACATCCTCCCCGCGATTCCACCCAGTTTCCAAGAAGCGTCCCAGGACAGCTTCCCAAGTCCATTTAGAATCCAAATCACCGGCCATCCCACCAGGCGATCCGTCCAACTCGCGGTTGTCTTTCTGACTTTGGACATAATGGATCAAGTCCTCTGCTGTATCAAATCAAGAAGGGCCATGCCATCCTCCTCGTGAAACCGTATCTTCAATCCCAGGGTAGCCAGCGGTACCTCGCACGGCAAATGGCGCAGTCTTTGCCAATCCTTTTCGGTAGTCAGAAGAAGGTCCGCCTTCCGCCTCACAAAGGAATCAGTCACCCGCGCGAGGTCCTTCTCATCGAATCTATGGTGATCGGCAAAAATTGAATGCTCCAGACATTCCACACCGAGAGACTCGGCACACGACTGAAAACTTTGGGGAGATCCTATTCCAGAGAGAAGGACCGCTCGGATCGGGACAGAACTCTTCCTTTGAAGGGGATGTCCCGAAGGACGCAAAACCACCGCGCCAGGCATCATTGTAAACCGAAAGAGCCGTCGGGAAAAGCGGGACACGAGTTCCAAGAGCTCGGGAGACACCTCCTGGTCCGTCTCGTTGAACAGGATCCCATGAGCCCTGGAAAGCCCTTGTCGAAACGTCTCACGCAAGGCCCCGGCAGGAATCAATCTGCGATCCCGTAAAGAGCTGGAAACACGCAAGACCACCAGATCCAGATCCCGAAACAAGCTCCTGTGTTGAAACCCATCATCCATGAGAAAAAGGTCCACATTCTCCCTCTTTAGAATCTCCCTGGCGGCGCAGAATCGATCTCGATATACTCCCATCCAAAGATCGGGCAGTTTTTCCTTGACCATGGCGGGCTCATCTCCCACATTCAGAAAATGCGGGACATCCCCGGGGCAAGAGAGAATCAACTTGTTGAGGCTTCTTCCATATCCCCTGGTAAGAAGCGCCACCTTCCTCTTCTCACGTAGAAGCTTTTCAGCGATCCATTGGACCAAAGGGGTTTTTCCCGTACCTCCCCAAGTCAGGTTACCCACGCACACCACAGGCCGCGGCAACCTGTGAATCTCCAGATATTCCCGATCATAGAGCATGTTCCGAAATCCCATCAACCACCCATACGGGTAACTGAAAGGAAGAAGCGCGCCTTGGATCCAAGATCGCTCAAGGGTTTTCATGGTCAGTTCCACTCTCCACGCCTTGATGGGAACCATCCTTCTCCACCGTCTTCCGAAGAAGGGCCGCCGTACGTTTCGCAGCGCCCAAGTTACGTTTCACCACCTGCAACGCCCGCTGTCCCATTCGATCCGCCTCCTCTTGATCTTGAAGAAGCCGCTCGGCCTTTCGCACGAAATCAATACCCCCAGCTTCCACTTCCAGCAAGCCCCCCCCTTCCTTGAGCTGTTGCGCAACATCCCTGAAATTGGAGACAAAAGGTCCCATGAGTACGGCTTTACCCAGGGCCGCCGGCTCGATCGGATTTTGTCCTCCGCCGTGTTCCCTGAAAAGACTCTTGCCCATAAAGACCACCGAAGCCATCCCATAGGCCTTGAACAGCTCTCCCATGGTATCTAAAACGATCCACTGTGATTCCCGATGAACGCCCAAGGACCTTCTCGAGACTCTAAGATGCGCATCTCTTCCGGCCTGAGCCACCTCTTCGGCTCGATCCAAATGACGAGGAGCCACGATCATGGCAACCCTGGGAATCACACGATTCAAGGACGACAAGGCCTCGGCCAACACGTTCTCCTCTCCCGGGTGAATGCTCCCAGCCACCACCACACAACGATCTTCCTCCAGATTCAATTCCCTGCGAAAGGCCGCGATTTCTTCGGCCGTGGGAGCCCCCTTGGAGGAACTATCGAACTTCACGTTGCCCGTGACCGTCACCCTGTCTGAAGGTGCGCCCATGGCCTTGATTCGATCGGCGTCGCCTTGTGTTTGCATCCCAAAAGCTGAAAAACATGAAAGCACATCCCTAAAGAAGAAGCGCAGCCGCATGTAGTTGCCAAAGGACCTGTCGGAGATTCTTCCATTGACCAGAAGTACGGGACAGGTTTGACGATAAGCGGACCGAACCAGGTTGGGCCAGATTTCTGTCTCGAGGATCGCCAGAAAGGAAGGACGCGCCAAAGAGACGATTCGATTCATCATGAAGGGATAGTCCAGAGGCAGATAGAAACAGAGGTCCTCAGGTCCAACCATGCCCCGTGCCACATCTTGTCCTGTGGAGGTCACCGTGGAAATCATGTAAGAGTCGCCCAGAGACGAGCCCCTCATCTCCAGGAGAAGGGATCTCACTGCCATGGCTTCTCCAACACTCACAGCGTGAATCCAGGGCCAGCGCTTTTTCTTCCATCGTTTGACCAAATCCTCAGGGAAAAGACCCAACCGTTGCGAAAGACCTGTTCTGAGCCGTCCCACCCTGAGCATTCTCAAGACAACATACGGCAAGAGAACAGGCGATATTCCATGAAGAATCGTGTTGTATGCCCTATAGGACGTTTCGGAGCGAAACACTGTCAAGCCTCTTCTTTCCCCATCGAAAGTCCCGCAATCTCCAGAACCTTTGTCGCGACCCGTCTCGAACATCCAGGCTTTCCCATACGTTGCCTCAGCAGGTTCAACTCCGTACGCACTCTCTCCACCTCGCCTTCATCCCTCAGAAATCGGTCCATTGCCTCCACGATGCGATCCACCTTCGCATCTTTCTGGATCAATTCGGGAAAAATCGCTTTTTCCAGGATCAGATTGACCAGGCTGATATGAGCACACGTCACCCAACGCCTAGCCAGAGCATGAGTAAGCCCGTTCAATCGGTACACCACAACCGTGGGCACGCCCAGAAGTCCCAATTCCAGGGTCACCGTTCCGGAGGCAGCCAACGCCACCTGCAGATCCCCTCGTTCCCACCATGGAACATCCCTCTCCACGCTGACAGCATCCGGGAAGAGGGGCAGAGAAGCCTGAGAAAAACCTGGAGCGAGAAAGAGTCGGAAACGAAGTTCCGGATACATGGATAACAGCGAAATCACCACCTCTTGAAAGAGAGGCAACATTCTTTCTGTTTCAGAACTCCTGCTGCCGGGAAAGAGCCCAACCACGCCTCGCGTCGACCTGGAACCTGTCCCCGGCCTTTCCGGTCCATGTCGCGCCAGTTGATCCACCAAAGGATGTCCCACGAACTCCGCGTCCACCCCGCTACTCGAATAAAAGTTCACCTCGAAAGGAAGGATGACGAGCATCTTCCTCACATCTCTTGAAATACGTCGAACGCGTCCTCTACGCCAGGCCCAGATCTGGGGACTGATGAAGTAGACGACCGGAATTCCCTTTCTTCTGGCAAAGGTGGAAAGGCGAAGATTGACATCCGGCACATCGATGGGGATAAAAACCCGAGGCTTCCGTCGCACCATGACCCGCTTCAAAACTCCCATGTTTCGAAGAATGGCTGGGAGTTTCGACACCACTTCCACCAATCCCACATTGGAAAAGCTTTCCATCGGGACCACACATTCCACCCCCTCTTTCCTCATGGCCGGCCCTCCGCAGCCAAAGAGAGATACGTTGGGAAGGAGTTCACGTATCTCCTGTGCCACCAAGGCTCCGTGATGGTCCCCTGACGCTTCCCCAGCCACCATGCATATTTCTATTTTGTCTGTCGGCACAGCAGCCACGTCAACCTTGCTCAGGAAGCAGGATATCAAACGGAATGGGTTGCTTCGATCCGTTATATTTGAGGCCAATCCCCCAATGGTTCCCGGTGATCATCAATCCCACGAGGAGGACCGCAAGAACAACTGCCAACTTCACGATCCCTGTCACGAAGCGAACTAGCTTCTGAAAGGGGGACGCGGACTTCCTATATGGAAGCTGATTCGCACGTTGCGAGAATCGAGCGAACACTGTATGACACTTGTCGCTGCAAAAAATACCTTCATCGCCATAGTCCCTGGCACATTCCCCACATAACGGCTTGTGACACTGTTTGCACCTCCCGGTAGTGAGACGTCCCGGATGATTCACACAATAGCTATCCTTTTTCCTCGCCATCCAACCACTCCTTCAAGAGATTCCACTCAACGAACCGGATTCGTTCCGGTTGGAATCAATCCTCCTGCATGCCCTAGACCTGATATGGTCACAGCCTCACCCTCCCCAGAGTTTCCGGCCGCGACTCCACCCATGTCACCTCCACGCAAAGAATCCATGGTAAAGGAGACTCCTTCCACAAAAAAGAGAGCCTTCCCATCCACACACAAACTGGTAGATCCCTCGCACTTGAAAGTTCCATCCAACAGGTCGATGATCACCGTATCGCCAAGGATTTCCATGTCAGAAATCTTGAGCTTCACATCCCCCATGTAAACGATCTTCTCGGCCTGCACATCCATGACGCCCATCTTTTCTCCCTGCTCGCCCATGGGACGCACTCTTACTTCTTGTAGACGTTGGATCCCCTCCTCTCCCACCATGAGAATCCTATGAAGTTGCTCCTGGGCAAATGATTTCCAGATCCAGCTCTCCAACCCCTCGCATAACAACACTCGCTCATAACATTTTACTGCATCTTCGAGTTGTCCCAATTCCCTATAACACTCTCCCAGCCCCCATAGAGTCTGCGCCAGGTTGGGACTTTGAGGGAACCTGTCCACGATCGTACGAAAATGGTTTGCGGCTCCGGTCAAATCCCTGCCCTCAAAACGCGGATCCGTCAGAAGCGATCCTAGATAAAAATGGGCCTGTGCCGCGAAAGGCGAATCCAAAAGCTCCTGAAATTGATATGCCGCTTCTTTCACCCGGCCCAGCCTGAGAAGACAATCTCCCATTGCCATTCGCGCCGAATGACAGAGATATCCATCCGACTTCAGTTTTACAACTCCCTGAAAACGATCCACTGCTTCCATCAAATTCTTCTCATCCCCAAGGGACGAATAATGGGAACCTAGCACATATAAAGCCAGGCTGGTCCACTCCCCATGGGGATAAACCACTCTGAGCCGCTCATATTCCTGAACCGCCTCTTTGACTTTACCCTGGCGGTGCAAAACTTCGGCCAGATGAAACTGCGCATCGTCCGCCCAAAGGCTGGATGGATGGGTCTCTATCAGATGTCTGTAACTGGAAGCAGCTCGATCGTACTGCCGCTGGACTTGAAAATGGGACGCGATTCTGAAGATTTGCTCCGCCTCGTCCGCCAAGATTTCAACAGACCCCAGAGCGACCATCCAGAAGACACACAGGAACCTTTTGCTCACCAGAAAATCTCCTTTCCAGGAAAAGAATCGGTCCAAGCAACAGGCATGGCCTGAACCCCATTGTGACCCCAAGTCCCCGGATGGTCCACCCGACGTGAACTCGCGTGAACCAGATGCACAGAGGCCTGCCGAAGAAGAATCTCCTCAGCGGCGTTCCAGGATCCCTTGTTCCGCCAATGATCCTCAGGTTCCGGTACGGGATGGGACTCGAAATGAACAGGCATATCTTCCTTGTCTTGAGTGGGAGCCAAAGCTATCAGCAAATTCTCTTCCAAAGGAACCACCTCACACTTCACCGCGGTCCTTGTATCGAGATTAGAAGGTTGGGAAGAGATCCAAATCCACGCGACCAGCCCAAATGTAATCGTCGCAGCCACCGGCATGCCCATCCATCCCCAACGCCTCCATGAGAAGGCATTCACCGTGTCGTCCACGCACCGTGTGTTCAGACACCTCTGCGTCACCTTCATCCAGAATAGGGGAGCAGGGGCCTTCGGTGGATCCAGCATGCTCAACATGTTCGTCGCGCCAGACAACTGTCGCAATATGGAACAGCAATCGGAACAATCCTCCAAATGACGTTCGATCTCCTTCAAAGTCTTTCCTGATATCTCGCCATCCATATACGCGCTCAACTCTTCATGCGCCGAGTCACACCGCATTTACATCACCCTTTCCGGTTCGGTGGCCAAAAAGGGGGCCAACCTTTTGCTTAGCTCCAACCTCGCTCTAAATACCCTGGATTTCACGGTTCCTTCCGAACAATCCATGATCTTGGAAATGGTTTTGTAATC
>Ga0114946_10002840_pt1 | contig 11813 bp, 5 predicted proteins | sample WalLakDeSediment_FD_88676 | JGI IMG/M metagenome (GOLD analysis project Ga0114946, IMG submission 88676) | Lake sediment microbial communities from Walker lake, Nevada to study Microbial Dark Matter (Phase II) - Walker Lake 11/02/13 Deep Sediment | ecosystem: Environmental > Aquatic > Freshwater...
GCCCTATTAGTCCTTTCAGGGTTATGCCATCAAAGGGGCGATAAATCAGCCTGATGCCATCCATGGCATTGTCAACGCCCAGGCTGTGGTCAACATAGCTTCGAAAGATCATTCCGTTGCCAAACTGCTCGTAAAAGTTACCCAGCGTCACTTCAAGGTTTTCTTGCTGGTACGAGGCAAAGCGATAAGGTATTCCGTTTCCGCGGTAACGGGGGTCGTAACCCAGCAGGGCGTTCTGGTAACTCTCGTAGCGCATGCCCATGGTAAACCCCTGCCAGCTGAAGTTCAGGTTTGCAAAGGCATTCATGCGTATTTTCTCATCCACTTTGGGGGCATCTATCAGGCTGTCGGGGAGGTAATACTGGGCATCGAGCTGAAAATTTCCCCAAACGCGTGCGCCTTGCAATAGTCCGCCACTTTGGTCCTGCCCCCGGGCAGCGATTGCCTGAATGAACAGTGAAAGGGCAAAAAACAATAAAGCCTTCTTATTCATTTTCGAGCAGGGCTTTCATTTTGTCGTACATTTCCCACTCCATGCCATCAACAAAAGCGGTATGCTGGTATACGATCTCTCCATTGCCGTTTATGATGAAGGTATGTGGCACAAGATTAACACCCATTGCCCTGCGAAATTCGCCATTTTCATCCAGGAAAAATTCAAACTCCCAGCCCCTTCCCCTTACCATGGGCAGCACATTGGCGCGCGTGCGGCTGTCGTCGGTGCTAATGGCTATCAACTTGAAACCGAGCTCTTTCCAGTCTTCGTAAATTTCGTCAATGGCTGTGAGTTCTTTCAGACAAGGTCTGCACCAGGTGGCCCAGAAGCTCACCACGAAGGGTTTTCCATTGTTTTGAAAGGTATTAGTATTGACTTCGCGACCGTCAAGGGTTTTAATGACCATGGCCGGAATCAGGCTTACGCCCTGCGAAAATGCCGAGGCAAAATACAAGGCTAAGAAGAGAGTTATGGCTGTTTTCTTCATTAATCTGAAAGTATGGTTAAGGTTTTATTAAGTAGATTTTTTGCATATATGCTTTGCTTCCTGCAAAGACCTGCAAAAGATATACCCCCTGGGGTAAATGGCTCAGGTCAATCAGGTATTGTTGATTTTCCGCTCCTGGGAAGATGCGTTTTACAAGGCTTCCAGAAAGGTTGAAAATACTTATTGCTTCGAGAGCCTGACCCTGGCTTGGTGAAATCTTCAGCATTCCGGTAGTTGGATTGGGATAGGCATTGATCTGTTCAGAATCAATTCTGCCGGCAGAAGTAGGGTCAGTTGTTTCAATGGAAAGCCTGACGGCCTGATGGATTTCAAGGCTTTCAAGATCCTGTACAAAAGCCAAAACGGTAAGCTTGTCCTGATCGGAGGGCAGGTCATTCAAATCGTATTGAAACGAAAATGTTTGCCTGTTTCCAGTTTTAATGCCAGACAAAGCAGTGCCATTGGCATTGGGTAAAAAACTCCGCATTACATAGTAAAAATCTTTTTCGCCGTTTGAGCCCGGGGGCGTGTCAAATTGAACGTGGTTTTCAACCACAGCTAACAACAGTGTGTTACCGGCATTTTCCGCGAAAGCGGCAAAAGACTCCAAATCAATATTAACATTCAGTAAGTTCTCCTGAATGGTATAACTGCCCTGCAATCCGAACGCCGAATACTTTTCCCTTTCAAAATCCATAAGGTCGGGTGTAACTTCAAAACTTCCGCCAAAAAAAGTAGTTCCTATTGCCGATACCGGGGTGTAAGTAATGTTATACAACTCCTTGCGGATGGTCTGATCATGTGGGTTGAATTGAAACAAGGGGCTGCCTTCGTATGAAAGGGGGTGGTAGTAAATCAAGGCATAATGTTCCAGTTCCTTTTCAACCATTTGCCTGAGAACCGGTGCCACGGTTGCACAACTGCCGCAATTTATGCTTGAGAAACTCTCGAGCAGAGCCAGCTGGCGCTTGGGCAAGTATTCATAAATACCTATGGTTTTTTTGATGGTGTCGCTAAACCCCTGGTTTTCGTGGGCTCCGTTCAGGCCGGTAAACCAAATCCTGAGCTCGAATTCGCCGGTGTTTTCGGGTGTCCAGTGTTCTTCTGCCAGGTACCTGAAAGGAATATAAGGATTGAGACCGAGGTTTTGAAAAAAAGTGGTCCGAACCGGTTCATTATTCACCTGGTATTTCAAAAAAACGGACTGGAAAACTTCATTACCAATTGAAACCACTTCGCCCCGGATCAGGTAAGGGTTGCCGGTGACACCGTAGGGCCCTCCAAAAAACCTGTCCTGCCTTATGGTAAACTGTTTTGGCAGATCGGTAGCGAAGCCTGTCAGGCTAATAAAAACAAGACTCAGAATTATTAAAAAAGAAGTGGGTTGACGCATTATCCGGTTTTAGGTTAACGAATTATGGATATTTTCTTCATTATGCGCCCTGCGCTGGTTTTGATTTCGAGAAAATAGACCCCGGCGGGAAGCATTGAAACATCCATTTCAAATGACTGGGCGGTGCCTGATTTGAAAACCATCAGCGCTCCGCGCATGTCTAAGATACGCAATTCAGTGTAATTTTCGACCTCGTTACTCACAAAAAGAACGGTGCTGGCCGGATTGGGATATGCCAGAATTTTCGGCATGGCAGTCAGGCCAACATCAACGGTTGAAAGGGTAGTGAAGGTGACCACAAAGGGTTCACTGGATGCGTTTATGCAGTCTCCAATAAGGGGAGCCACTTCAAGGTAGTAAAGCTGCTCCTCTTCCAGATTTTCATTAGGCTGAAGAGTGATTTTTGTTTTTTCGGCATTGATGCTGCCGCTGAAAGCCACAATTGCCCCATCAGCATCGGTCTTGCTGAAATGTATGACCTGATCGAGGTTTTCATGGGTTATTTGCGTGCCGTCAGGCATACTTACAGGCATGTCAAAGTCAATTTCTATAATGGGTATCAGTACAACGTTTTCAGTTCCGTTTTCGATGTTTGCCGTAACAACAGGCTCTGAGCCTTCTGTAAAAAAGAAAATTGATTTTTCGTTACTGATTTCATCATCGACCCCTAATACTGGCAAAACTTTCAGAAAATACGAAGTAAGGCAAACCAGTCCATCGGTTGTGATGGAGATTTGAGTTTTTTGATCATTGATTGTTGCATCAAATAAAACCGGTTCACCTTCAGGGCCTTCGATGGTGAAATTAATGAGCTCAGCGGCATTCTCAGATGTTACCTCTGACTCATCAATATGGCGGATGGCCTGATTGAATGACACCAAGAAAGTGTGATCGAGGGGTACCCCCTGGGTATCCTCTTCAATGTCAAAGGTTACCAAAGGCTCCCCGGCACTGTTGCGGGTAGTAAAGTAAAGTACATAAGAAAGACTCTGGTTTCCTTGCATATCTTGCAGGTCTAAAGTTTTGACCTTATGCCTTGTGGCAAAACCCAAACGGCCAAGTACCTGAATAGTAAACTGGGTCTTGGCCTCGTTTATCATTACCGTGTAATCAACCTCTCCATTTTCCGTGAGGTATTCTTCAAATGAGATGGCTTCGTGAGCATTTTCACTGTTTATTTCCGTGCCATCAGAAAATTGCACCGGACTTGAATAGGTTATTGTAATTTGCGGATACACATCAATGTCGCTTTTGCCGTTTTCAATGTTGAAAAAGGCAATGGGGCTGTTTATCCGGCTAAAGTATGCACTTTGAAATACTTCTTTCGTTTTGTTGTCTTGAAAGAAAACCACCACCATTAAGTCAGACATTTCTTCCACATGGGTTCCGGTCATATCAAACGAATAAGAAAATTCATAATCTTCAAAGGCTGTTAAGCTAATGGTCTGGCCGTTTCCGTTTGGAAGCATTTTATGCATAACATGCTTAAAAGATGTTTCACCATTAGTGCCAACATTTCCGGTTGTTAAAGCTTCAATCACCGAAATATGTAACTTGAAATCCGAAAAGTTTGAATGGGGGTTTATGCTTCCGCTAGCTCCAATTTGATTGCCTACAGTGGTAAATAGGCCATCAATGTCAAGAAAAGCAGGTTTAGCAAGGGCAGCCTGAAAGGCATTATTCACAGCCGTAGCATCGGTTGCAACCACTTTCCCGTCGACAAACAACGAAGGAACCCCGGAAACTCCATAATAAAACCTCCTTAACCCACCATCGGCATTGTAATAAGGATCGCCTGCCCCTGGCCAGTTCATTTGATATTTCACCAAGGTTAGGTTTTCGCGGTTTTGAAGTGTGAAATTATTGAAAAAGTTGTTGTTGAATGTATAGCACGGAGGGCAAGTTGAGCTGGTAAAAGACTCAAACAACGGCAATTTTGCAACAGTATGAAAGGGCACATTCACAACCTGGTTCAACTCATCATTTTCGCTGACATCGTCATTAGTCTGCCCATTGACATTCGACACAAACACTTTCAGGTTGTAAGAACCAGGTTCAAGCTCAATACTGGTCTGACTTTGAAAATTATAAGCCTGCAAAAGCCCCAAAGAAAGTCCTGAATATGCCCTTGTGTTTACCGGGCCATCATCAATTTGCCAGTTAATGTCAAATGAATTGATTGTTTGCAAGCCCTTGTTGGTTAAAGTGCCCCTTACCAGGAAAGCATCAAGAGAGTATGCCGGCACATTCAGGCTGCTTACCTCAAGGTCGAATGCTGGAGGCACAGCAAGGACTACATCGTCAATATACCAAAAATTAATATTGTAGCTGTTTCCGGAAAAGAAAAATGCTAACTGCAGGGAGTTGCTGTTAAGCAAATTTGGGTCGGTAATTTGAATGGCTTTTGTATGGGCCGCAATGGAACCAGTTACCGTTTGCGACCAAAGGTTAACCCACGCGCCCTGGTTTGCTCTAGCCATCACCCCAATCTGATAACTGCCGCCATAATGGTTTACCATGTGTTTAAATGAGAAGACAAGCATGCTTGGATTTATGCCTGCCATGCTAATTTCGGGCGAAACAAGCCGGGTTTCACCATTGAATTGCGGACTCCAACTAAGTCTTGCCTCGGGGGCAGTGCCTCCGGCGTTGCTCGAGTTAACAGCCGACCAGTTTGACAACTGTGAGCTTATACTCCAGCCCGATGGAGGCCAAGAGCCTGAAAAAGTTTCATTGATCAGCGTTTGCTGAGCCTGTATGCCTGCAATTGCAAATAGAGCAAGAATAATTGTAAGAATTCTTTTCATAGGGTCAAATTTAAATTTTAAAGGTCAATGAGCTTGTCTTGAATAATCGCGAAAACCTACATGTTTGATTTTTCTTCAGTGTTTGAACGAGTTTTTCATGCTCGTTTCGCCCGTTTGATGATTAGCTGTTTGGGTTACCGAAATTATCTTTTTTTTTAAACACATTATCAAACAATCTCAAAAAAATAACAAAGTTTGCCTTCATAAGAAGAAATTTTAAAATAAAAATTCACCATATTTTTGTCTGAAGTCATAAAATTACTGCAATTTTTTGCGGGTGTTTTCTACGGTATGCTTTTTGATGAACAGGAGGGAAATCACGGTTGTGTGCTGATGTTATTATGTTTAATTTTGAGAGGAATTTCATTTGGAAAAAAGGAGTTACCATGAAGAATATTTTCCTTTTCCTTTTACTTATTGCTCTTTTTGTTTTTCAGGGTTATTCTCAAAGCCTTGTTCTTAAGGATAAAGATGGCAATGATATTACCAATGGAAATTTTACGGTAAACGGCATTCCAAGCGCTTCGGTACTGAAAGCTGAAATTTTTTTGCACAATGCCCTTGAAGAAGATATTGACGTTTGGGCAAAAAAAATTGAAATAGAAATTGTTCCGTATACATTTAATACCTTTTGTTGGGTAAACCACTGCTATACCCCTCAGGTATTTGAGTCGGAAGGAGCATTGAGTCTTGATGCCGGCGCAACATCGCTTGCCACCGACTTTTATGGTGAATATTACCCAGAGGGGAATTCGGGCACATCAGTAGTGAAGTATGAATTTTTCAGCCGCAATGAATCTTTCGAAACCGTCAGTGTTACAGTGAGCTACTCGGCTGTTGATGCTACAAGTGCTTCAATGCCCCGGTTGAACCAGGTCCGCATTTCTGATCCGCGCCCCAATCCCGCCCGCGACTTCACCGTGTTTGACTATAACCTGCCATTCGATACCCGGAGCGCCCGTCTGGTTATCAGGAACCTTACCGGTACCATTGTTATGGAAGCTCCGATGGATCCTTCGGGCAGCCGCATTCGTATTGAAACCACCTCACTTAACAATGGGGTTTACCTATACTCATTTGTGGTTAACGAGCAGGTTATCCTGACCAGAAAATTGATAATAAGCCGGTAAATAAAAAAAATAATGATAAAGCCGTTTTTTAAACGGCTTTTTTTACTTTTACCAGATTAGTTTTTTACAAACTTTCCAATTCATCCTGGTTTCATTTTATACCTAATCTTATGATGAAGAGATCTGCTATTTTTTTATTGTTTTTTTTGGCTGGTTTTTCCGTTTGGGCGCAAGTCAGCAGATCTGGTACACCCTATAGTTTTAGCTGGCCGGAAGAAAGGCTGCATTTGCCTATGGAAATCATGGCGCCCGTTGATGCAGTTAGCCTGTTGGCCGAAGACCTGATCTTCGATACCATTAAAGACATTCCCTGGCGCTTTGGTACACCCATTTATGTTGACATGGACATGAAAAATGCAGGGACGTGGCATGAATCAGAAAACGGTGACCGGGTTTGGCGGCTGGGCATCAAATCGCCCGGGGCATATGCCCTCACATTGATCTTCGACCGGTATATTCTTCCTGAAGGAGCAGAACTATACATATATAATACCGATCGCTCGAGTGTAATAGGCGCGTTTACCGATTACAACAACCAAGATGATCATTATTTTGCCACCACCCTGATTGAAGGCGATGAGCTGGTGATCGAATATTTTGAGCCTTACTGGGTTAGTTTTTCTGGCGAGCTGAAAATTGAAAGTGTAAATCACGCCTATCGAGACCCTTTGATGTATTTGAAGGCTTTTGGGCAGTCTGGTTCTTGCAATCTCAACGTGGCATGCCCCCAGGCCGAAGGCTGGGACCAGCAAATCAGATCAGTGGCCCTTATGCTTACCAGCGGAACCGCTTGGTGCACCGGAGCCTTGATTAATAACACCGCCCATGATGGCCGTCCATTTGTGCTTTCGGCAAATCACTGTTATCGCAATCCTGGCTCCCTGGTTTTCTGGTTTAACTGGCAGAGCGCTACCTGCACAAATCCCCCAAGTTCGCCGTCATACGATGTGGTTGGCGGATTGGTCAACAGGGCCCGAAACTCAACATCTGACTTCTGGCTCCTTGAGTTTACCAACCCCATTCCAGAGCATGTAAACCCTTACTTCTCGGGCTGGAACCGAACCCTGCAAAATACTATTGTCGAGACTATTGTTGGAATTCACCACCCCAGCGGGGATATCAAAAAGTTCAGCTATGCCACAGGCGGGGTTACAAACTCTTCTTATCTTGGCTCGCCCGGGTCAGGTACAACTCACTGGCGCATTACCTGGAGCGGAGGTACCACTACCGAAGGAGGATCATCAGGATCGCCCTTGTATGATGGCCAAGGTAGAATTATTGGGCAACTGCATGGAGGCTATGCTGCCTGTGGAAATACATCTCCGGATTATTACGGCCGATTGGGCATTTCCTGGACTGGCGGCGGAACCACCGCGACAAGGCTCAGCGACTGGCTTGACCCGATTGGCCTGAACGTGGAAGCCATAGATGGATATGATCCTTTTGGAGAAATTGTTGAAGATGTCACAAACTTTGAAGCACTCCCGCTCAGCCCTTCTGCTATTAATTTAAGCTGGGAGCAAAATGAAAACCAGAATCCCGTGCTCGTTGCATTTAACACAAGTGCCACATTCGGTAATCCCAGCGGGAATTATTACCTGGGTCAGGAAATAACTGGCGGTGGTCAGGTTCTCTATCTTGGTACCGGCGAAGGCTTAACCCACCAACCCCTGAATGCTGCCAGCACCTACTATTACAAAATATGGTCGCAAAGCGAATCAGGAAAATACTCCGAAGGAGTAATGGCTCAGGCGGTCACACTCTGTCCGATGTTTGACCTTCCGTTTACCGAGGATTTTGAAGAAAACACAATACCGATTTGCTGGGAACAAGAGTTTTTGGAAGGCACAATCTCATGGCAAACAGGCGCCGGAAATGGAGCGAACAACCCAGAAGGGTCTTATTCGGGCAACATCAATGCATTTATTAAGGCATCGGGTACGGCAGATTATGGTAAGAAAACCCGATTGGTCACCCCAATGATTTATTTGGGTGACTTTGACCTTGGAGAACTTGGTTTTTATCTTGCCAATGCCGCAAACGAAGAGTTGCAGGACACGCTAAAAGTATATTATCGCGCTTCCGCGGAAAATGAATGGGAATTGCTTCAAGTATTTTATGAAGATGAACAAGAGTGGGCAGAAGTCCTTATCCAACTTCCTGAAATACCTTCTCAGGTGCAGTTTGCCTTTGAAGCAACTCTTGCAGGTGGTTATGGAATTGCTATTGACCTTGTTGCGGTTAGTGGTTATTATGATACCGAATTTCCGGCACCTGTTAACCTGAACGCCACGGTTTCTGGCAACAGCAACGTTGATCTTGAATGGGCTGCACCCGAACTTACTGAAGATCATCCTGAACATACGGGATATAAAATTTACCGTAATGGTTCTCTGCTTGCCGGCATTGCCGAACCCGAAACAACCAATTATGTCGATACTGGACTGGCCATTGGTTCTTACGTTTATGAGGTAACGGCAATCTATCAAAACCCACAGGGTGAATCAGAAAAAACGGCCCCGGCCTCAGTAGAAATTGAACCCGAAGAGGAACAGTTTTCGCTGACCATTTCGGTTCAGGGTAGTGGCACAACCACCCCTCCACCCGGCGCTTACAACTTTAACATGGGCGCTGAAGTTTCCCTTAGTGCAATCCCATTGCCAAACCATTCATTCGTTAACTGGATTGAAAACGGCGAAGTGCTCTCTGTTGAATCCGTTATCAGTATTACCATTAATGAAGACCGGATTATTACAGCGATGTTTGCCATCAACCAGCATCAGGTTGTCCTTTCTTCAGTCCCGGAAAACGTCGGGGTCCAAAACGGAGCTGGTACATACAATTACGGGCAAACGGCAACCATTTCAACCACTCTGCCACAAGGCTATACCTTCAGGCACTGGAAAGAAGGCGAAACCATTTTCTCCACCAGTCCGGTTTTCCAGGCGGTTATTACTCAAGACCGTCAGTTTGTTGCTCATTTCGATGTTAATCAATATGAGATAACCCTTGTTGCAGATCCGGCAAGCGGCGGCACGGTTGCAGGTGGCGGCATTTTCAGTTTCGGCAGTGAGATTACGGTTACTGCAGAGGCTGCCGAGGGCTACGATTTTAGCGGCTGGCGCGAAAACGGGCAATTGGTTTCAAATCAGCCTTCATACACTTTTACTATTTCGAAAGACCGTGACCTTACCGCACGGTTTAATATCAGGTCCTATTTGGTCAGCACCCAGATCACCCCAGAGGGATCAGGAGCTGTGAGTGGTGGTGGAACCTACAATCATGGCGCCACCGTAAATCTTTCGGCAGCAATATATGCGGGTTATCAGTTTGTTAGTTGGGAGGAAAATGGAGAGATTATTTCTACCACCAATCCGTTTAGTTTTCAAATCACGTCAAACCGGAATATATTGGCTCGGCTCGAATCAACAGCCCGTACTCTGGTTATTGCAGTAAACGGACTGGGCACCACCTACCCGCCTCCCGGATCATACACCCATGCCCTGAACTCTAAAGTTAGCGTTGCCGCTGTGGCTAACCCTGGTTGGCATTTCGTAAAGTGGGAAATAAATGATGAGGTGGTCACAGAATCTGAAATCGAAATCACCATGAGTGAAAATGTTAATGCCACTGCATTTTTCGAAGAATCGGTTTCAGTTGGTCAACTGAACGATGAATACGGCATTCGCATTTACCCGCAGCCAGCCACCGGAATATTGCACATTGAATGGAACAAAATGGCTGGTGCGGCCGTGCTTGAATTGTTTAACCTTAGCGGTCAACGCATGGTCGTGGTGAACGAGGATGCTTCGCTTCAAGGCAACACAAAGACCACCATCAACATTGACAAACTGAAAAGTGGCGTTTACTTATTGAGAATAACAAGCAATGGCAATGCTGTTATTCGCAAGGTCATGATTCATTAGTATGATTATTAAAAAAAAGGATAGTGCCTGAGTGGCGCTATCCTTTTTTTTCAAAATCAGGTTAGAAATCTACTTTAACACCTGCCGTGATGATACGCGGCATTCCCAGCCGTATGCCTTGTGGGCGGCGGGTAACAATGTAGCGTTCGTTGGTAAGGTTTTTTGCAGCAATGCTAAAGGTGGTGTTCCACTTATGCAGGCGGTATGATGCACTGGCATCAAATACTCGGTAGGCATCAAGCTTTCCAATACGTCCGTTGTTTGAGGCTGCCACGGTATTCAGCACGTCGGTAAATTGTTCGCCAACATGGTTTGCCGTAAGCCTGATCATAACACCATTGTTGTGTTCAAAAACCAGCGAGGTGTTTACGATCCATTCGGGAGCGTATGGGGTTTTGTAGCCTTTTATGTTTACTGCAGAACTGCCGCTGCTAACAAACCGGTCTTCGCTGAAAAAGGCTTCGACCCGGGTTAGGCTGGCATCCCAGTTGATGCTGTAATTAGTGCTGTTCCACCATTGCGACAGCTCGGCCAGCATGGCAAATTCAACACCCCTGTGTAAGGTTCGGCCGCCATTGACCAGGCCTGCACCGCTGCCACCCGATGATTGGCTTACAGGTATGATCTGGTTGGAGAAATCCATGTAGAATCCGGTCAGCTCCCAGTCGATGCCCCAGGCTGTTTTTTGTCTTATACCAATTTCATAGTTCCAGCTGTTTTCGGCATCGAGCTCATAAACAAATCCTTCGTTTGAAATGGCGTCTTTTACCCTTGGAGGCGCAAAGCCGCGGTGGATTCCTGCAAACAGGGTGCTTGCCGAACCCACCAGGTAGTTAATGCCTGCGCCGGGAATTACCGAAACCAAATGGCTTGAAGCAACCAGCATGGTGTCGCGGGTAAGGGTTTGTCCGTTTATTTGAAAGCGGCCACGACGAATGTCGCGCTCATAGTCGTAATATTCAAGGCGTGTTCCTAAAGTGAAAGATAACCTTTGGCCTATTTGGGTCTGATTATGCGCGAAAGCGCTGTAGCCCAGCCCAGTGCGTATCTCATCTTCCTGCACGTTGCCCGAAGAAGCGCTGCCGGTTGTTCCGTTTACGCGCTGCTCATAGGCTCTTTCAAACAGGAAACGGCCGCCCGCTGTCAGGTGATTTTTTGTTTCACCCAAAGCCCATTCGGTTTGCAGTCGGCTTTCAATGCCCGCCACTTCGAATTGCCGGTTGCGGTTTCCGGTTGAATTGCGCATGTAAATGGCACCGTTAGGCAGGCTCTCATCGCCCCAGGTAACCCCGGTGTAATTTGAGGGCTTGGGGTTGAGATTGCCTTGTGCATCGAAGCTGTTGTAAGCAAAATCTTGCCGCTGCCAGTTGCGGGTGGTGGTATAGGCATAAGCTGTGGTTGATAGCCGGGTATTGTTGCTGATAAAGTAATTGTGGATCAGCCCCAGCGAATAGCGCCTGATGCTGAGGCGGTCGTCAGGAGCAACACGTGCAAAGTCATAAATGCCACCAGCATCATACATGGTTTGGGTTATTCCCACGTAAGTGGCATTTGAAATTTCATCATAAATACCC
>Ga0114946_10002841_pt1 | contig 11811 bp, 13 predicted proteins | sample WalLakDeSediment_FD_88676 | JGI IMG/M metagenome (GOLD analysis project Ga0114946, IMG submission 88676) | Lake sediment microbial communities from Walker lake, Nevada to study Microbial Dark Matter (Phase II) - Walker Lake 11/02/13 Deep Sediment | ecosystem: Environmental > Aquatic >...
TCTCATTCACCGAAGGAGGCCCTGATCCGGATCCGGTATATACCATAACGGGTAGCGTTAAGGCTGCAGAAGACAACAGCGCTCTGCCGGGTGCTAATGTGTCAATTGTTGGAACGAATTATTCGGTTATTTCAGGCAGCGATGGGAGCTTTGAAATACTCAATGTTAACGAGGGTAATTATTATATTACCGCTTCTTTGTCAGGATATATCAGTGAGACAAAAAGCATCACGGTTTCTGATAATACCATTGTAAACTTTGTTCTTGAAAAAGAGGAAGTCCAACCTCCATCTAACCAGCCACCTGTGGCTGATTTCAGCTTCGCGGCGGAGGGACTGACGGTAACCTTCACCGAAGAGAGCTACGATCCAGATGGTATCGTGGTGGCCTGGGCCTGGAACTTTGGCGACGGTGCCACATCCACCGCTCAGAACCCAACTCACACATATGGAGCAGCAGGGACTTATAACGTAACGCTGACCGTAACGGACGATGAGGGCGCGACAGGCAGCCAAAGTAAAAGTGTTGCTGTTACCGCCCCGCCACCAAGTGGTGACAACCCACCCACCATTACCACTTTCAATTTTAGCAAATCAACAGCGGGCGTCTGGCGCAGGGCCGACATTAACTGGGCCGTTGCTGATGTTGATGGCGACCTTGCAACTGTAAGACTGGAGCTTTTAAGCGGAACCACATTGCTTGATAGTGCAAACATCAGTGTAAGCGGGAGCAGCGCTTCAGGAAACAACCAACTGCGTTCAAGGACAAATCCAACTGATGTGAGAATTATTGTGACAGATAGCAATGGGAATTCAACTACAGAAACAAAACCTTATTAGGCTGATACATTAGTATCAACCAATATTGTGCGAATTTTGAAACCTCAGATGTATTCAAGCCGGCACAAGGTCTTATCGAAAGCTATAAGAAACCTTGTGCCGGCTTTATGTATTTTTAGAAAGTATCGATTATTCCTTAAATAGCAAGTCATTAGGTCACCAGCAACTCATTCTTATATCAAGGTCCTTCCTTCTGCCTGAGGCAGGACAAGCTCTCCAACCCTGACAGCCCAACACAGGCGGGTAAACCGTCAGGCTGGGTTAACCTGCATTCGTTAATCAAGGACCTCCCCCTCCGCTGGTGATCGGACACGCCAACTTACAAAGGGGGCTTTGTTGCGTAAACTTTGAACCCCAAACTCCAAACCTTGAGCCCGCTGGTAAGCGGAGACAGCCTCAAACCAGAATCTGAAACAACCTCCCCCCAGCCCTCACGCAAAAATAGCAGGACAAGCTTTCCAAAGCGTGTCTTCACCAGCTCAAGGAGATGTTCGGCTGGGTTGAATTCCCTGAAAAAGAAAAAGAAGTGCTGACGGGCCAACGACTAAAAAGCCGCAGCTGCTATCCCGCCACCAATCAGGATACTAGTAAGTATCAGGCCCACTACAATACTTACCCCGATCATCACCAACAAGCTAACTACAAAGTAAGAGGTGACTTTTTCCTGCGGAGTCTTCATCATGGGCTGCATGCCAATATATAGGATATATAGGCTATAAAGGCCGGCAAGTCCGGCAAGTATTGACAGTGCAGGAATAATGTAAAAAATACCGGCAACCAGACTGGCAGTAAAGGAATACACAACCAGCTGCATGGCCCGCCTCATGTCTTTCTGCGAACCGAATGAATCAGCCAGTGCATTGATCACAAAAGCAACGATAAAAACAGAGATCAATGGCGAAACAAAAGCAATCACTGCGTATTTAATCCCCCACGAAAAAGATGCAATGCTGCCATAAAAAGGCACCTTAACCCCAATCAGCCCATAACCAATCAGGCTGGCCACCGCCGGGATCAATGCCAAAATTAACAGATATCCCGTGATCAATTGAGGGATCTCGGTAGTTTCCTTGTCAATGACCTCCCATTCTTTCTTGGGATTGATCAGGATGTTCTTCACTCTTTCTACAATGTTCATAAGTTTCGGTTTTAAGTTTGAAAAAAGAGATTAAATGCATAAGCTTTCAGACTGCATAAAAATAGTAAAAAACTAATAATACCACAATTATTGCTTGTGATCTTTAAAAAAAGCCTGTCTGGAATGTCCGGATGCTTTTTTCAAGATGGCCTGTTTTTCTGCGCGTATCATGCCGGGCAGCCAGGCGAAGGCAGCCCGGTGTTTACCGAAATAAAAACCAGCTCGCATATATTTGCATCCTAACCGTGAGCGAAAACGACAAGCAAGAGCACATGATCAAGGTTTGGAACTCAAACTCGGCCTTGAAAGAGCTGGGGTGGTTGTTGTTTTTGGTGCGTTTATTGACTCATCTTTGGCCAAAAAAAGTTATCCTTTTGATGAAGTGAAAGATTCCGCTTTAGAAAAAATGCAGACGCACCTTTTGACGCGTCTGCAATTGTTTTAACTAGTTCAGCAAGGTAACGATCAGGTTTGATTGCCAAAGAAACAAACAGGGTTATTCAGGAGCAATCTCTTCTTCAGGCCACACTAATACCATTCCTTCCTGTATGTTCCAGGAAAGATCATTGTTGTTCGACCATATTTTACTGACCTTTCCATCAGCAAAATATATATAGCTAACTCCATCGCCCTTAATCTTTACCTCGTTGTTATTTGTTGCACTAATGGCGTAGCGAATTGCTCCTTCATCTCCGTCAATGCAAACATCAAGAATTTCGACATAAAAATCTTGGTAGTTGCTGCGGAAAACACTGATAATGTTTATCAGATCGCCCTCTCCGATTAAGACCCTGTTTAAATGCGAAAATTTTAGTTCAAAATCCTCCGCAATAACATCGGTAATCCCATCAAAGTTGCCAGTATTCCAAAGTTCAGTGTACTTTTCAATTAAAGCAATCTTTTGTTCTTTTTCCGCCTGCAGGTCTGCGCAGGCATTAAGCATTACTGTGGCCGCAAAAAAAACCACAACCGCAATCGATACAGTTTTCCATCTCATGGCTTGTTCCTCCTTTTTTGATAAGACTTAAATAACTACAATACAATTAACTACCAGAAAAAATTCTTGAAAAAAGAATTTAAAAAACCAAACATTTTATGTCAATTTAATACTGGTATTTGTGATTAATTTCAGAAAACTACCAGTTGGTAACACCTTGAATAATTCAGGACGAAACCGGGATGAACCCTTTTCAGAACCGGATAAGGACTAATTACAAAGACCTCCCGGAAAAAATCAACACAGACGAAAAAGAGACAGCCTTATTTAAAAAAGTAAGTATTATTTAAATTGTGTGAAAGTTACAAAAAAACTTACACTCATAAAATAAATAATTAATTTTTTTCAATATATTTTAAAAGTATCAACCATTGCGCCAGGAAGTTACGGTTTTTGAATCTGACATCGCTTAATTCTGTTTCATATTTCGCCATATCTCCCGGCAAGGCAGGGGTGAGTTCGTGCTAAGCCATTTTCTTAAAATTCTTAAATCAAAACCGATCCGCTGGCAAGCGGAGAGCTCACCGAAAGTAATCAAAGGCCTCCCCCCAACCCCGTTAGCTTCGCTGATCCCTGAAGTAGGGATTCAAAGGGGGAGTAAAACCCCAAACCTGGAACTTTGAATCCGCTGGTAAGCGGACGCAGCCTTGAACCTTAAATCCGCTGGCAAGCGGACACAGCCTTAAACCTTAACGTGTTTCAGCGCCTCCCTCCTGCTCAGTGGCGCCAGCTCATGGGTGTTTGCAAATTCGAGCACGGCCTCGGGGTTTGTGCGGGCATACTGCCGCAAGGCCCAGCCAATGGCTTTCTGGATGAAAAACTCCTTGCTGCCTAAGTGTGGTTTAATATATTTGAAAAGCAATTTCTGGTCGGTGTCTCTTTTGTAAGAAAGCTGAAAAAGTATGCTGGTGCGCACCAACCACATGTTCTCGCTGGCGTTCCATGGGTCTGTAACATGGTCGATGAGTGCCGGATACCTGCGGAAGTAATCTCCCACGGTGCCTGATGCAATGGCATCAACCGTATCCCACCACGAATGCGTAAGTATCATTTTCTCAAACAACTTCCAACTAACCACAGTCCATTGCTTTTTCATTTTCCCCGTAAGGGAGATGGCAAAATAATGAAACTCGCGCTGGGGCTGACGAAAAAGATCATCAACTATAGCTTGCAGTTCATCAAATGGTGGCAGACCATATTGAAAAAAAAATGTCCGATTGATTTGGGTGCGATCGGGGGTTTTGATGCCGAAAAACTCAAAATGGTTTTTCATGTATTTCTTCATCCAAAAGGCATTTTCGGTGTGAGCATGCTGCTGATAAGCCTGAGACAGGGGTTGGATGTAGGGGTGCATAGGTAAAATGAAAAATGAAAAATGAAAAATGAAAAATGAAAAAAATAAAATTTAAAACTAAAAGTGAAGTAAGAAAAATGCTTGAATAAATCCTGATTATCAAAGTTAAAAAATTCCTTATTTTCGCCAATGCTAGAAATTACTTTATGACCAAGAAAGAACGTTTTGCCTTTGTGCTCGATTATTTTGCCACGCATCAGCCGGTGGCCGAAACGGAACTGGTTTATGAAAACCCATATCATTTGCTGGTGGCTGTGATTCTGTCGGCTCAGTGCACCGACAAGCGGGTGAACATGATCACCCCGCCTTTTTTTGAGCGCTTCCCGGTGCCTGAAGTGCTGGCCGTGGCGCAGCCCGAAGAGGTGCTTCAGGTTATTCGCTCATGCTCCTATCCTAATTCAAAGTCGAAAAACCTGATAGGCATGGCGAATAAGTTGGTAAATGAATTTGGCGGCGTGGTGCCATCTGATATTAACGAACTAATGAAACTACCCGGGGTAGGCCGAAAAACTGCCAATGTGATCGCCTCGGTGGTTTATGACAAGCCCGCCCTGGCCGTTGACACTCACGTATTCCGCGTTTCGGCCCGCATTGGGCTTACCACCAATGCCAAAACTCCGCTGGAAACTGAAAGGCAACTGCTGAAATACATCCCTGAGCACCAAGTGGCAATTGCCCACCACTGGCTTATACTTCACGGTCGCTATGTATGCCAGGCCCGCCGCCCAAAGTGCGAAGAGTGCCCGCTTACCCAGGCTTGTAAGTTTTTTCAGAAGAAGTTGGAAGCAGGAAGTCAGAAGTCAGAAGTCGGAAAGTCAAAAGCTTTAAACCTTGAACCTTGAACCTTAAACCCTGCCTGCCGGCAGGCAGGTTTGAACTTTTAATCCGTGAAACCGTTTCTCTGACAAAACCAAACAAAAACCGCAAAGAGATGACACATTTGAAGCCCGGCAACAAAGCGCCTGATTTTAAAGGAAAAGACCAGAACGGAAACCCCATTGGGTTGAGTGATTTTAAAGGGAGTAAGTTAGTGCTCTATTTTTACCCAAAAGATAACACGCCCGGGTGTACTGTCCAGGCCTGCAACTTGCGCGACAATTATGATTTGCTGCTCAAGCAGGGTTACAAGGTGGTTGGCGTTAGCGCCGACAATGAGAAATCGCATGTGAAGTTTATTGAGAAATTTGAACTGCCTTTTCCGCTGATTGCCGACACCGAAAAGGAAATCCTGAAGGCCTTTGGCGTGTGGGGACCCAAGAAGTTTATGGGGCGCGAGTTCGATGGCATACATCGCACCACATTCATTATTGACGAAAACGGAGTGATTGCCGAAGTGATTGAAAAGGTAGACACCAAAAACCACGTGGGCCAGTTTATTGCCTGAAACTTGCTTTAAAACTTAATAAAAGATAAAAGGTTGCTCTTGCCGGCAGCCTTTTGTTTTTTTACATTATTTTTGCTGCTATGTATAAAAAAGTTGGTTACTTCAAGCGGCGCGAAATATTAAAGCACGCCAATTTCCTTGACCTCCATCCCCTTCCGCAGCATGGGCACGAAATGGAGGAGGAAGGCACGGTAAGGGTGCTGATCCCGCGTTTCAATGGGAAAATATCAAAATTGATGCTGCAATCCCGGCGCAGAAGCCCTTTTATTAAACTTTCGCTGGATGAACTTGGCTCGGCCACCTGGCTGATGATGGATGGCAAGAATGATGTGCGCACCATATGCCGCACCCTGCGCGAGCAGCTTGGCGAAAAAATTGAACCCGCCGAAGAAAGGGTTACCAAATTTTTATCACAGCTTTACAACCAGGACCTGATTATTTTTCGTGAAATCTTAAAAGAACAATAACATGAGCAGAGTACTTGAAAACCTCGAACCCAAACCCCTGTGGCATATCTTTGAAGATATCTGCAACATTCCCCACCCTTCAAAAAAGGAAGCAAAGATCATTGAATACGTAAAAAACTTTGGCGAGAAGCTTGGCCTTGAAACCATTGTTGACCATGTGGGCAACGTGATCATTCGCAAGCCGGCTACCCCGGGCATGGAAGACCGCCAGGGCATCATTCTTCAGGGCCACCTCGACATGGTACCCCAGAAAAACAATGACACCGACCACGACTTCGAGAAAGACCCCATTAAGCCCTGGATCGATGGCGAGTGGGTAAAGGCCAAAGGCACCACCCTGGGCGCCGACAACGCCATTGGGGCCGCTGCGGCACTGGCTGTGCTTCAGGACAACACCCTGCAGCACGGACTTATTGAAGTGCTGCTTACCGTTGATGAAGAAACCGGCATGACCGGTGCCTTCGAACTGAAAGGCGGTTTGCTCCAGGGCAACATCCTTATTAACCTCGACTCGGAAGACGAAGGCGAGCTCTACATTGGCTGCGCAGGTGGTATTGACACCTTTGCCACCTCAAGTATAAGGAAAAGGCGGTACCCGAAGGCCATGTGGGTTACAAATTGGAAGTAAAAGGCCTTAAAGGCGGCCACTCTGGTCTCGATATTAACCTGGGCCGCGGAAACGCCAACAAGATATTGAACCGTGCGCTATGGCAGGCCAACCGCGAAATGGGTCTGGAGCTTTCATCGTTTGATGGGGGCAGCCTTCGCAATGCCATTCCGCGCGAAGCCACTGCAGTGGTGACAATCCCGGCCAAGAATGCCGCTGAATTTGAAAAATTTGTTGCCGATCTTGAAGCAACTGTTAAAAAAGAGCTGGGAAATGTTGACCCGGATCTGAGCCTGAAGGCCACCAAGATTGACACTCCCGGGTTTATTATCAACAAAAAAACCACAAAAAGGCTTCTTGACGTGATTTACGCCAGCCCCAACGGCGCCATGCGCATGATCAGCGACATGCCCGAAGTGGTAGAGACCAGCACCAACCTGGCCATTATCAAGTCGGCCAAGGGCAAGATCGAGATCGCAGCGCTGCAGCGCAGTTCTGTTGACTCGGCCAAAGAAGACCTGGCCAACATGATGCGCGCCACCTTTAAACTGGCAGGCTTTAAGGTGAAGAACTCGGGCTCGTATCCCGGCTGGAAACCCAACGTGAACTCGCCCATCCTCAAGGCAATGAAAGAAGTTTACCAGAACAAATTCGGTAAGATTCCCGAGCAGAAGGTCATCCATGCTGGCCTGGAGTGCGGTATCCTTGGCGGAAATTACCCCGGCCTCGACATGATCTCTTTCGGTCCAACCATCCGTAACCCCCACTCGCCCGACGAAAAAGTGAATATCCCAACCGTGGGCCTTTTCTGGGAGTACCTGGTGGAAACCCTGAAAAACGCCCCGAAGAAATAAAACCATCCTGATTCGCAATGAAAGGATGCAGCACATCGGCTGCATCCTTTCTTCTTTTAATTAAATCAATCATTTTTTTCTGAAAAACCATTTGGAAGAAAAAAGAATTTATCTATCTTTGCAGTCCTGAAAATGAAGCGGGGCAGAAACCGTTTCAAAAACAAAAAAAAGCGCCAGTTGTCAGGCATTTGAATACGCACTGAAAAATATTTTGAATAATGAAACGGACATTTCAACCCTCGGTTAGGAAAAGAAAGAATAAGCACGGTTTCAAAAGCCGCATGGCCACTAAGAATGGTCGCAGGATACTGGCTGCCCGCAGGGCTAAAGGCCGCAAAAGGCTTACCGTGTCTGATGAAAAGACTCATAAGTAGGTTTTGGTTAAAAATTAGGTTTATTAAGGAGGTAACTCGTTCGCGGGTTACCTTTTTTTTTCCTTCTGAAGGGATTTTTTATCGCAAATAACTGTTTTTGAGAAAAGAATAATAATTTTACCAAATTCTGAAAAAACCAATGCTATGAAGAGTCTCATCCTTTCTTCCCTTTTTGCATTTCTAATACTCCTTTCTGAATCAAATGCCTGCACCGTAGCAGTAGTTTCAGGAAATGCAACACCTGATGGCCGCCCCTTATTATGGAAGCACCGCGACACCAATTCTTTCGACAACAAAGTGGTTTATTTAGGTGCGGGGAAATACAAAGCGATGGCCCTTGTTGATTCTGACGATGCAGTTCCTGAGAACATCTGGATCGGTTTTAATGAAGCCGGGTTTGCCATAATGAATTCAGCATCATATAACCTCAAAGGCGATGATACCACCAGGCTTAGCGACCTTGAAGGGGTTTTAATGAAAGCAGCACTTCTTAGCTGCACCACAGTTGACGAATTTGAGCAATTTCTGAAAAATCATCCTAAACCCCTGGGCGTTGAAGCAAATTTCGGGGTAATTGATGCTTTCGGCGGAGCTGCCTTTTTTGAAACCGCCAACTATTCATGGATCAGGATCGATGCGAACGATAAAGCTGTAGCGCCCCATGGATACATTGTCAGATCTAATTATTCTTTTACCGGCGAGCCAAACCAGGGTGCCGGATACATCAGATTCGAAATCGCGGAGAAACTGTTTTACCGCGCTTCCGGAACAAATAACCTGAGTGTGCCCCACTTGGTTGAAAATATGTGCATCGCCCTTGAAAATCCCTTCAGCAGGCAAGATGCGCGACAGGCGTTGACGCTTTCTGAGAGTGAAGATCATTTTTTTTATTTCCAGGACTGCACCAACCGCTATACATCCACCTCTTCAGTCATTATTCAGGGAGTTAAGAAAGAAGAATCTCCCTTGCTCACAACCATGTGGTCAATGGTCGGGTTTCCGCTTTCTTCGGTCGTAATCCCTGTTTGGATCACTCCAGGCGGCTCTCTGCCCTCCCTGATCAGCGCCCAGGGAATAGAAAACGCCCCCATCTGCGACAAGGCACTTAAACTGAAAAGCCTTATGATCCCATCTACACGCGGATCAACAAAATATTACATAAACGCCACAATGGTTTACAACGCAGATAAGTCCGGTATTACTCAGCAACTCATCCCCGTTAATCAGCATATCATTGAAAGGACCAACCAAATACTGGAACAATGGCGCAAAAAAGCACCCCAGCAAAAGGATGTTGACGAAGTCTATCGCTGGCTCGATCTCCACATTAACGAAACGTATAAGTCACTTTTTGGAATTTAATTTAAAAAGGGAATTATAATGAAGCTAGTCCGGTTATTTTTTATCCTTGTAATCTTCTTTCAGGCATGTCAGCCTGCTCAGAAAAAGCATTCGGGTACAAAAGTCTTTATTGAAGGCGAAAAGCACATTGTGGTAATGCACCCTACAATAAATAACCTGCGCACCTTTCTTTTCCTTACGGGAGAAGGTATCTTCCCGCTGCCCGAAGGTTACAGGGTGGTAGGCGTTTATCACGAAAGTGCAAACTATGATTACCAACTCAGCGCCGATTTTATCAGGGATGAAGGCCTGGAGCAAATTGTCCTGCTTGGCATTTCACCTGTTCTGGACACCGAAAGCCTTTACAGGGAAAATGATTGCACTCCCCTATTCAGGGAAATTTTTGAAAAGACTGAAGGGGTGGTCTTTTTTGGCGGCCCAGACATTCCGCCTGTCACTTATAGAGAACCGCTTAATCTGCTGACCGTCATCACTGATCCCAACCGACACTACCTGGAGCTTTCATTCATGTTTCATTTGCTGGGCGGCTCGCAAAACGAAGCATTTATTCCATTGCTGGAAGAGAAGCCCGATTTCCGTATACTGGGCATATGCCTTGGCATGCAAACCATGAATGTGGCCACAGGCGGAACCATGACCCAAGACATCCCTTTCGAGATCTACGGGATGACAACGGTGGAAGAAGTACTTGCCTCCGACCAGCAAATGCGCCACCGGAACTATTACACCAATTACAGCCTCGACCGTAATGTTACACCTGATAATTACCACCAGGTTGAAATTACTGGGGGCCACCTTGCCGCGATTAACAATGGCATCGGACAATGGCCCTATGTGCTGAGTTCTCACCATCAAGCTGCAAAAGACCTGGGAAAAGGATTGAAAGTTACTGCCTGGTCGATGGACGGAAAAATAGTTGAAGCGCTCGAACACGAGAAATATCCTCATGTAGTCGGCGTTCAATTTCACCCCGAGGTGAGAGACCTTTACAAGCCCGAAAGCAAAATCAACGTGCGTCCGTTTGAACCGGGCACTCACAGCTATCTCGACCTATACCCAGACGAGTTGGGTGAAACATTCCACCGAAATTTCTGGAAACAAATCGCAGCCTGGTATCCCGCGAAAGCGGATTAACCAATTAAGGTGTCCAAGGCTAAATTTTGTAACTTTGCCTTCTTGTTATCATTAAAGGCATTCAGCTGCCTGCCCATACCATTGAAGCATGCTTAGAATCATTGCCACCTTTGTATTTATTTACCTGATTTTCAGGGTATTTACGGCATACATTTTACCTTTGATCGTAAAATGGTATTTAAACCGTGCAAAAAAGAAATTTTACCGCGACAATCCACACCTGGCCAGAGATGAACAAAAAAAGGAAGGTGATTTAACCATCTCTTTCAAAAAGGACAAAACCCGCACAGACACTGAAAACCTTGGCGAATACACCGACTTTGAAGATATTAAGGAAGAATAAAATTCAAGAAAACCAGCCCATGGAAAGCAAAAAAAGCCTGATTCCCGGACTCAAAGAACTGGCCCCCTACCTTATTTCCATAGCACTTTTTGTGCTCATGACCATCATTTACGTGAGCCCACTGCTCGAAGGCAAGCGGCTGCTGCAGCCCGACATTGTAAATTACCAGGGCATGGCAAAGGAGATCAACGACTTTCGAGAGCAAACCGGCCAGGAGGCCCTCTGGACCAACTCCATGTTTGGCGGCATGCCTGCTTTTCAGATTTCGGTAAAATGGGCCAATAATGTAGCCAACCTTTTTCATAAAATACTCACGCTGGGGCTCCCGCGACCGGCCGACATGATCTTCTTGTATTTCGCCGGCTTTTTCATATTCCTGCTTTTGCTCCGGGTTAACCCCTGGGTGGCACTGGCAGGAGCCGCAGGGTTTGCATTATCGTCGTATCACTTTATCATAATTGAAGCAGGCCACAACTCCAAGGCCGTGGCCATTGCCTATATGGCCCCGGTGCTGGCTTCCATTGTTTTCACCTTTCGGAAAAGCCTGCTGGCAGGTGGCCTTTTATTTGCCATTTTCATGGGATTGCAGATATTTGCCAACCACTTCCAGATCACCTATTACCTGGCCTGGATCGTTTTGTTTTACGGGCTTTTTGAATTCTATGAACACATGCGCCAGGTGCGTGTCGCACATTTCGTGAAGGGCCTCGTTGTGCTTGTGGGGGGGCTTATTATTGCCGCAGGCATCAACATCGGAAATTTATGGGGCACCTACTCCTATACGTCAGAAACCATGCGTGGTGGTTCTGAACTGACCATTGGCGACCGGGAGCCTAGCAGCGGACTTTCGAAAGACTACATTACCAACTGGAGCTATGGGGTAGGCGAAACCTTTTCGCTGCTGATCCCCAACGTAAAGGGTGGCGCCACCGGTGCCCTGGGCGACAACCCCAGGGCA
>Ga0114946_10002842_pt1 | contig 11809 bp, 9 predicted proteins | sample WalLakDeSediment_FD_88676 | JGI IMG/M metagenome (GOLD analysis project Ga0114946, IMG submission 88676) | Lake sediment microbial communities from Walker lake, Nevada to study Microbial Dark Matter (Phase II) - Walker Lake 11/02/13 Deep Sediment | ecosystem: Environmental > Aquatic > Freshwater...
CACCTTGTACCGCACTCCAGCCATTGCCCCCTCCCAACAACTCCTCGTTGGGAGAAGGATACATCAACCGCACCGTCACTTCACGTGTGACATGACACTAGTCAGCATCGTAGGTGGTGCCTCAGCGACATACGGGGGCGGCACGATGGTGCTCACCGGCATTCTTGTGACCCTCTTGGGCCCGATTGGCGTGCGGATCTACTGCGAGCTGCTGATCGTGATGTTCAAGATTCTGGATACCCTGGGCGAGATCAGGGACAAGCTGGGAAAGGGCTAGACCAAGAGCTCTTGCGGAAAAGAACGGGGCCGCCGTCGGGCGGCCCCGTGTTCTGTCTCTGTGCTGTGTCTCGACTACGGACCCACCTTCACCTGCGGCGGGTGGTTCACGTTGAGGACCCGGATCACCAGGGTGTCCTGGGCGATGGCACCGCAGGGGTCCATCACGCACAGGGTCACCGTGACCAGGAGGTCGTCGCAGCCCGGAACATCGGGGGCGATGAAGATCGGGCACAGGGTGTCGGCGTTGATGAGCGTGCCCGCGCTGGCCCACCACGTCACGGTGAGCTTCTCGCCATCCGGATCTCCGGCCCGGCCGAGGATCATGATCTGCGCGTTCTCCGGCACCTGGAGGTCCGGACCGGCGTCGGCCCACGGAGGCCTGTTTACGTTACGAACGTGCACACGCATTGTGTCTTGCGCCACAGCGCCGCAGGCATCGGTAACGGTGAGGGTGAGCTCAACCGTCTCCCCCTCGCACCGGTCGGTGAGCGGTGCGGTGTAGATCGGCTGAAGGGCGCGCGGGTTGTCGAGCGAGCCGCGGCCGCAGGCGACCGTCCACAGGTAGCTCAGGGCATCGTCATCCGGATCGCACGCTGAGGAGAGGAGCTTGACCCGACCGCCTTCATCCACAGCCAGGTCCGGACCAGCGTCCACTGCTGGGGGATGGTTCACATTGAGGACGTGGAGAACGATCTTGTCTACCGCCCGTCCACCGCACGCGTCGACCGCGGTGAGGGTGATCTCGACCCTCTCCCCATCGCAGGCCTTGACCCACGGCGCATGGTAGGTGGTCACCAGTGCATGGGGGTCGGAGAAGTGCCCCCGCGGTGCTGACCACGTCACGCGCACCGGATCGCTGTCTGGGTCGTGTACGGTCCCCCGCAGGACGATACTCCCGCCTTCGACGACGGTCTTGACCCCCGGAGAGACCTCGCACACGGGGGCCACCGGCGCCTTGGCCGTGGGCGCCGTGGGGGCGACACAGGTCGAAGGACACGGCGGGGTGAGCGGCCTCGGAGCGCACGTTCCCCAGTCGTAGATCGTGTTCTTCCCTGGCCCGCCGTCGATCACGTTGCAGCCCGGTCCGCCGAGGATGATGTCGTTGCACGGGCCGCCGAACAGCTTGTTGTTCCCGGCCTCGCCCTCAATCCGGTCGTCTCCGTCCTCGCCGTAGATGATGTCGTCACCGGCTCCACCGAACAGGAGGTCGTTCCCCGGACCACCAAGGATAAGGTCATCCCCGTCGCCGCCCTGGATCAGGTCGTTGCCTGGACCTCCGATGAGGAGGTCGTTCCCGGCGAAACCGAAGATCTGGTCATCGCCGCCGAGCCCAAGTATGAGGTCGTTGCCCGGCGTTCCAAACAGCACGTCGTCACCGTCGGTTCCCACAATCACCTTGTCCGGTGGGTTCAGCTCCAGGAAGCAGAGGATGACGTTCCACATCGGGTCCGTGCAGGGATCGTAGGGCAGGTGCTTCAGGAGGAGGGCCACGATTGCCGGATCCACTTTGTATCCGGCCAGGCAGGCCGGGATCTCCGGCACCGGCGTCGGTGGAGGTGTCGGGATCACGAACTCCCGGAACAGGGGGAGGAGATCGCTCGGCTCGGCGACGACGATAAACTGGCCGCATCCGGCGGCTGCCACGGCTCGCAGCGCCTGCTCATCGGCAGGGGTGATGGCGAGACCCACCACGTCCACCGTGTACCCAAGTGCGCACAGGCGCCGCGCCTCGGCAATCGGGTCCCCGCCGCACGTCTCGCCACCGTCTGTAAGAAGGACGATCCGCGCCGGAGCAGGAACCCGCGCCGCCGTGAACCGCAAGGATTCGGCAATCGGAGTCTTGCCCATCGCCACCAAACCCGCGATCCCGGCAGTGAGGACAGAACGGTCTACCCCACCGTAGGTCCCGAATGCGGCAATGAGCTCAATGTCGCGGCATGTGGCCGGCTCCTGGGTTTTGGGGATCCGATGGCCGAACACCGTGATCGACAACGAAGTCTCCGCCGGGAGATCGTTTAGGACCAGGGTCAACGCTTCCTTCGCCCACGCGAACCGGGTGGGGCCACCGTCGAGAGCGATGTTCATCGAGTCCGATGCGTCCAGGATGAACGCCAGCCTCTGCGGGCCCGCCCATGCGGTCAGGGCGAGAGCACAGAACAACACGAACAACAGGGTCTTCCTCATCGTCGCCTCCCTTGCTTCATCTTCGGCATTCCTCTTCGTCCATCATGGACGGCCCACGAAGGCGTTGTTCGCGGGACACCCGGGAGCAGTATAGCGAGGAATCCGCTTCTGATCTGTAATGGAAGCTACACTTCACGCCCGGACGTACTTCCGTCCAGGAAGCTCGTGGACATGCCCGGACAAGGCAAGATCGAGAAGCACCTGAGACACCCGAGCATGGGAAAACCCCGTCCGAAAGACTATTTCCGACGGATCAAGTGGTTCTTGGGAGAGGAGGTCAAGCACCTGTTGGGCCTCCGGATCAAGGTTCGGCGACTGAGGAAGGCGCAGGGACTTCATCCCAATCTCAGCCAGGATGTCCGAGGTGGAGAGGACGAGCTTCGCCCCGTCCTGGATGAGACGGTTCGATCCCCGGGATGCCTCCGACGTGATCGGTCCAGGCACGGCGAGGACTTCTTTCCCTTGGGCCAGAGCGTAGTCGGCGGTGATGAGCGCCCCCGACCGCTCCGGAGCCTCCACCACGACCACGGCCTGGGCGAGACCGGCGACGATCCGGTTCCGACGGGGAAACGTCCACTGGGATCCTCGTGTCGCCCAGGGAAACTCGGAGAGGACAGCGCCGCGCTGGGCAATCTCGCCAACGCGACGCTCGCTGCCCGCTGGGTACACATTCCCCAGCCCAGTGCCGAGGACAGCGATTGTTCGCCCAGCGGCCAAGGCACCTTCGTGAGCTGCGGTGTCGATCCCTGGCGCCAGTCCTGACACCACCGTCACCCCCTGACCCGCAAGCTCGGCGGCGAGCTTCCTCGCCACCAGTCGCCCGTAGCTTGTGCAGCGGCGGGTCCCAACGATCGCCACTGCGCAGACATCCTCGGGTTTGAGGGCCCCCAGCATGTACACCACAGGCGGGACAGCTGGGATCTCGCGCAGCATGGCTGGGTAGTCCGAGTCGTCGAGGGTGAGCACCCGAACCCCGGCCTGTTCCGCCAACATAAGCTCCCGTTCCGGATCGGCGTGGGGAGCCTCGGAGAGGGCCTTGTCGCCGATCTCGGAGCGGAGGGGTTCGGAGAGTCCCCTCTGGAGTGCCTCCCACGCCTCGACCGGTCCCCCGCACCGCCGCAGCAGGAGATCCCGTCGCCGTGGGGTGAGGGACGGGAGGAGGTTCAATGCCACCCAGGCCAGCTTGCGATCCATCTCCACGATGGTAGCAGAACAGGGCTTGCGTGGGGTAGGATGGGGTGATAAGGAGGCGGACGATGGCGCGGATTGCAGGGATCGCTGTTCTGATGATGGTGCTGGCTTCTGGGCTTCTCGGGGTTGCCCAGAGTGTGGTCGAGGGACCATTCCACATGCATGCCCTGGCCGGGATCGGTGCGGACGCGTTTGCGGTAGCCCAGGGCCGGTCGGTGGAGATCCGATCGTGGGCGGCTCCGGATCGGGCAACCAGGAGCTTCACCGGCGCGAGGGCGGTCGTGGTGTCCCTGGCTGTGTCCCCCGATGGCGATCTCATCGCTGCCGGGGACATGGACGGAAACCTCACGGTCTGGGAGATTGCCTCGGGAAGCCTCGTGTTTCGGAAGTACGCCCACACCTTCCGCATCTGGACGTTGGCGTTCTCCCCTGATGGCACGCTCCTGGCAACCGCGGGCTACGAAGGAACCGTGCGTCTCTGGGAGCGAAGCACGTGGCTGGAGGTGGGGATCTTCTCGGATCCTGGCCTCACCTGCTCACAGCGGGAGGGATGTGCTCACAGCGGTATCGTGCGGTGCGTCGCTTTCAGCCCCGATAGCAAGACCCTGGCCACAGTCGGGTGCGACGGGTACATAGGGATCTACGATGTCGACACGCTGCGCCTCCAGTTACCCAGGATCCAGACCTGGACCAATGTCTACTCCGTCGCATTCTCTCCCGATGGCATGCGCTTCGCCGTCGCGAAGTACGGAGGAGAGATCAGGGTATACCGCACGACCACGTGGGAGGAGGAGATGCGCTTCCAGACAACCAGCTCTCTTTATGTGCTGGCCTTCTCCCTTGACGGGGCCAGGCTGTTCTCCGGTGGGTTCCCCAAGCGTCTTCAGGTATGGGACCTCGGCACGCGGGTGCTGGTATCTGAACACGGGGGACACACCCGGAGCATCTGGGGGATTGCTGTGTTGCCCGATGGGGAGAGGATCGTCACCACCTGTGGTGAATTCGGCGACGGAGAGGCGGGCGAGCTGCGGCTGTGGAGGATCCCCCGGTAGTGTAGTGTCCCGAAGATGCCTTTCCAATCATCTGTCTGGAAGCATCCGCCCACCCGCCAAGCGAATGTGCTCTTCCCATCACATGGAGAGGAGTAATAGGGTGATGGGGTGCGTGGGTGCAGGAATCGGCGGCGCACTGGAAAGACATGTTAGAGACACTACAGTAGCGCTGGCGCAGCTGAACAGGAGGGTGGTCGCCTGCCGGCGGTGCCGGCGGCTCGTCGCCTACCGGGAACAGGTCGCGCAGTTGAAGCGTCCCGCCTTCCGAGATGAGGCGTACTGGGGGCGGCCCGTCCCCGGGTTCGGCGAGCCCCAGGCGCGAGTCCTCGTGGTTGGCCTTGCCCCGGCGGCGCACGGGGCCAACCGCACCGGGCGGATGTTCACCGGCGACGGCCCGCGGGGGGCAGGTGGTTTCTTGATGGCTGCCCTCCACCGGGCAGGGCTGGCCAATCAACCCACGTCGCACAACGGGGAAGATGGATTGGAACTACACGGCGTCTACCTTACCGCCATCGTGCGCTGTGCTCCACCGCAGAACCGCCCCACGACAGAGGAGATCCGGAACTGCCTTCCGTACTTGGTTGAAGAACTGCAGACTCTACTGGATGTCCGTACCATGCTTGCCCTGGGGCGCGTGGCGTTCGATGGTTGCCTGAGCGCTCTGCGTTCTCTCGGGGCGGACGTTTCGCGGCCTCGGTTCTCCCACGGGGCACGTCTCGAGTTCGGGCAAGGGTTCCCTTCCCTGGTCTGCTCCTACCATCCCTCCCGGCAGAACACGCAGACCGGCCGCCTCACCCCAGCCATGCTCGATCGAGCAGTGGCGCAAGCCCTTACCCAGAAGCCTGGGTCAGCATGACCTGCTAATCCGCTGCCTGCGCTCAGGGAGCAAAACCTGCCAAGCTGCATCACGGCGGATCCCCTCAAAAAGGCCGCGAAGGGCACTCTTGGGGACACCACAAGAGTGGACTGCCTGCCCCCCTGAGCCCACAGCCGCTGTCTTCGTGCAGCCCGTGGCCCCCGTCCCTATGGGCACGCATCTTGCCGTCCCCGTGCCGGTGGGCTACGGTGGGGGCGTGAACTCCGACCGGCTCACCTCCCCAGATCGGCGGGTGACCCTGGGCTCTGATCGACGCCTCCGGATCGAGTTTCCCTACGATCCGCGCCTCGTCGCCCTCGTGAAGGGACTCCCGAGTCGGATGTGGAACAACGGGGAGAAGTTCTGGTCAGTACCGGTGGACCACGCGGTCGCGACGGTGGATCTCCTCCGCCCGCACGGGTTCGCGTTCGACGAGGAGACTCTCCGCCAGTACGACGCGGGGCGTGAGGCCGCCGGCGAACACCTCACGGTCTCCCAGCTCAACCTCCAGGTCCGCGAGGCCGTGCTCAACGCCTTCCCGGTCCCGTTGTGGCTGGTGGGAGAGGTGAGCGGGTTCAACCGGAACGCCCACAAGAAGTGGATCGGGTTCCAGCTCGTGGAGCGCAACTCCGCCGGTGAGACCATCGCCCAGATTGAGGCTGTTCTCTCCCCCGACGACCGCCGGAGTCTCGAGGCGAAGCTTCAGCGCGAGGGAGCCCCGTTCCGGCTGGAGGATGAGATCCAGGTCCGGGTGCTGGTGCAGGTGGATCTGCGCGCCGACTGGGGCCGGTACCAGATCGCGGTACGGGACATCGATGTCGCCTACACCTTGGGCGAGGTCGCCCGCCGCCGGGAGGAGATCCTCCGCAGGCTCACCGCGGAGGGGGTGCTCGAGCGTAACCGAGCCCTCCCGTTCCCCTCCCTTCCCCTACGGGTGGGCTTGGTGACAAGCCTCGGATCCGACGCCTACCATGACATCCTGCGCACGTTTCGCGAGTCGGGGTTCTCGTTCGAGATGACCGTGCACGGGGCGCGGGTCCAGGGGCCGAGCACAGAGGCGTCGGTCCTGAACGCGCTGGACTGGTTCCGGGAACAGGCCGGGGAGTTCGACCTCGTCCTCATCTGCCGTGGGGGAGGCTCGCGCACCGACCTCGCCTGGTTCGACTCGGAGGCCCTCGGCCGGGCGGTGGCCCTGTTCCCGCTCCCGGTGGTCGTGGGGATCGGCCACGAGGAAGACCGCTGTGTGCTCGACGAGGTCGGGTGGCGTCGGAAGACCCCCACCGCCGCCGCCCAGTTCGTGGTGGAGACGGTGAAACAGGCCCTCCTCCGCGCCCAGGAGGCCGCGGCAGCTATCCTCTCTCAAGCCAAGGGGCGTGTTGAAGAAGAAGCTGAGGCCCACCGTCAGCGGGCACGGCGGCTGGCGCGGGCAATCGAGGTTCGGGTGGGAGCGGAGGCGCGCGAACTCCTCCACCGGACCGGGCGTCTTCGCCGCGGCGTACGGGGCCTTCTGCTGGTCGGACGCCAAGAGGCCGCTCGATTCCGCTCTTCGCTCCAGCGATCCGCAGACGCTTTCCTAGGGAGGACGGACGCCCACCTCGCGGAGGTGGTGGGTCGGCTGTCCCGCGGGGCACGACGGGATCTCGCCGCAGCCCGCCACTACGTCGCACAGGCCGCCCCCCTCGTCTCCACGCGATCGAGGCGGCAGGCAGCCCGGGCTGTGGAGCGGCTGGAGGCTCAGGCCAAGCGACTCCACTCCCTCGACCCGCAACGGGTGGTAGAGCGGGGGTACGCGATCGTGCGCGCAGCCGAGGGGGCAGTGGTCACAGACGCTGACCAAGCACCGCACGGGACTGCGTTGCGGGTACAGCTCAAGCGAGGCGCGCTCCGCGCCCGCTCGGAGGGAGAGGAGAGGTGAGTGACCCAATGGCCAAAGAGAAGGCAACCCACAAGGATCGTTCCTACACCGAGGCCGTGTCCCGACTGGACGAGATCCTCGGCCTGATCGAGGAAGGGGAGGTGGACGTCGATGCTCTGTCCGGCCTCGTGGCCGAGGCCGCGGAACTGGTGACGCTGTGTAGGAAGAAGATCACGGCCGCCGAGATGCAGGTGAAGGAGATCACGGAACGCCTGGAGCGCGAGGCCACCGAGGAGGCCAAGACAGAGGATCCGCCAGACGAGCCCCCGTTCTAGAGGGGAAGACCGCCATCCGTAGGCCGTTGTCCGTTCTCCGTTCCCTCAAGAGGACCTGTGCGGACCACGGACTCTGGATCACGGGCCGGGGTTCACGGAACCGCGAGAACCCGGATGAGGTTTGTCGTCCCAGGCTCGTGGAACGGGAGGCCGGCGGTGAACACAACACGCTCGCCGGGGGAGACCACCCCCGCTTCTCGCGCCGCAGCGAGGGACGTGGCGACAAGACCGTCCACATCGCGCGCAGGGGGAATCTCCCGCGACAGCACGCCCCACACCAGCCCCAGCCGCCGCGCCACGTCTGCGTGGGGTGTGGTGGCCACAACGGGCACACAAGGGCGATGGGCCGCGACAAGACGCGCCGTCCACCCGGAGGTGGTGGCGCACACGATCGCTCGCGCCCCCACCTCGGCCGCCACCTGCCACGCCGCGTTGGCGATCGCCGCCGACACCTCGCCCACGAGTTCCCGCCCCAGGCCTGGAGTGCGGATCGGAACATCCCCGGTCTCCGCGGCCCGCGCGGCGGAGGCCATCGCCCGCACCGCCTCCACGGGGTGCTTCCCCACCGCGGTCTCCTCGGAGAGCATCACCGCGTCGGCTCCGTCCCACACCGCGTTCGCTACATCGGCAACCTCGGCCCGGGTCGGAACTAGGGAGTCAACCATCGAGCGCAGCATCTGGGTCGCGACGATCACCGGCTTGGCCTGGGCGTTGCACAGATCCACGAGACGCCGCTGGACGAGGGGGACCTGGTAGAGGTCCAGCTCCACCCCGAGATCGCCCCGCGCGACCATCGCCCCGTCACAGAGGGCGACGATCTCGTCCATCTGGCGCACCGATTCGGCGAGCTCGACCTTGGCCAGCACCCACAGGCCCTGCCCCACGAGTGCTCGCGCCTCAGCCACGTCCTCCGGACGCTGCACGAACGACAAGGCCACGCAGTCGAACCCCATCGCCCTCACCTCGGCCAGCGACTCCCGATCGAACGGGGTGAGTGCAGGCAAGGACAGGGCGACCCCAGGGACATTGACCCCCTTGCCTCCACTGAGGAGGCCCCCACGGATCACCCGGCACCGTGCACCGTTTTTCACCGGGCCGAGGACCGTGAGCTCGAGGGTCCCGTCGGCGAGGAGGATCCGCACGCCGCTGGGCAGGCATCCCAGAACCTCGGGATGGGTCACGGGGATCCCCCCCGCCCCGAGGACAACCTCATCGCCTACGGACAGGAGGATCGGCGACGGGAGGGGACCCACCCGCACCTTGGGCCCGCGCGTGTCGAGGAGCAGGGTCACCCCGCGGCCGGCCGCGGAGGCCGCACCCCGGGCGAGCCGCCCCAGGGAGGCGTGATCGTCGTGGTCGCCGTACGAGGTGTTGACGCGAACCACATCCACCCCCGCTGTGATCATCTCGGCGAGGGTCTCCTCCTTCGCTGAGCTTGGACCGACTGTGGCAACGATCTTCGTCCGCTTCATGGGCGAAACTAGCTTAGCACGGGCCGCACGATGAAACCAGTTGATGCCGGTCGGTGAACCGGTTATCTTTGTGGCGATGAGCCCAACCTTCGGGCGTGAGCACCGCCTTCGCCAGCGGCGGGATGTCGCCCGGGTGTTTCGGTATGGTCAACGTTGGGAGGCTCCTCTGTTCTCTTTCCGGGTCTTGCGCAAAGAGGAGCCTACACCACGCCTCCTTGTTGTCACCGGACGACGCCTCGGGGGGGCGGTGACGCGAAACCGCGTGAAGCGGGCGGTGCGCGAGGTGTTCCGCCTCAACAAGGAAGCGTTTGCTCACATGGACGCGGTTGTCATCCCCCGCCCAGGGGCAGCTTGTCTGCGTCCGTGGGAGTTGCGCGAACGTCTCGTTGAGGAATTCCGGGAGGTGAGCGATGGCCCGAGAAAACCTCCTCACAAAAGAGGGGTATGAACAGAAGAAGGCCGAGCTTGAGCGGCTCGAGCACCGGTTGTATCAGGAGATCCCGCAGCGCCTGAAGGAAGCGAAGGACCACGGCGGAGGAGATGTCCGCGAGAACCGGGAGTACCTGTACCTGAAACAGGAACAGGACATGATCGAGTCCGAGGCACGTGCGTTGCGCGATCTCCTCGAGACCGCCCGGGTCATGACAGAGGAGGACTTCCGCACAGACGAAGTAGGGATCGGATCTCGAGCTATTCTGGAGGACATCGAGACCGGTGAAGTGGAGACCTACACTCTCGTTCCCCCCGCAGAGGTCGACCTTCTGCAAAACCGGATCGGCGTGGATTCGCCCGTAGGTCAGGCACTCCAGGCGTACTCCAAAGGGAAGACGCTCACCGTTCAGACCCAAGGGAAGAAGATCAAGTACAAGATCCTGGGCGTCGAGCGCCGGTGACCGTGATCGCCCGATGCAGATAGCTCCCACGAGCCGCGCTCCAGGGAGGCGATGGAGGGTCAGAGGAGGACCCCATGTCTGAGGCCGATCTTCTCGCCTCCCGTCGAGAGAAGCTCCTCCGCCTCCGCGCCCAGGGCATTGCGCCGTACCCCTACAGCTACAGCCGGACTCACACGACTCACGAGGTGCGGGCGGCGTTCGGTTCCCTCGGCCCGAACATCCGCACCGGGGGGCACGTCCGAGTTGCGGGACGGCTCATGGCCCTGCGGCGAATGGGGAAGGCTGCGTTTGCCAACCTCCTTGACCGTTCCGGACGAGTCCAGCTCTACCTGTCGACAAACGGGCTTGGTCCCGAAGCCTACGAGCGGTTCATCGACCTCGACCTCGGGGACATCGTCGGCGTTTCCGGAGAACCGTTCACGACGAAGACCGGCGAGTTGACCGTTGATGTGCGGGAGTTCTCCCTCCTCTCCAAGTCCCTGCGGCCTCTCCCAGAGAAGTGGCACGGGCTGAAGGACGTCGAGACCCGCTACCGACAACGTGCGCTCGATTTCATCGCCAACGAGGACCCCCGGCGGGCGATCGAGGTGCGGGCGACGACGCTCCGCGCCTGCCGCGCTTACCTCGACAGCCAGGGGTTCCTCGAAGTGGAGACCCCGATCCTCCAGCCCATCTACGGGGGGGCCACTGCCCGGCCTTTCGTCACCCACCACAACGTGCTCGACCGCGATCTCTACCTGCGGGTGGCACCTGAGCTCTACCTGAAGCGGCTCCTCGTGGGGGGGTTGGAGAAGGTGTACGAAATCGGCCGCAACTTCCGCAACGAGGGGATCTCCTCGATGCACAACCCGGAGTTCACCGCGCTCGAGGCCTACGAAGCGTACGGAGACTACGAACGGGCAATGGAACTAGCTGAAGGAATCGTCGAGGCATGCGCGCTCGCCGTGGCCGGGACCACCCGCCTCCCGTACCAGGGGAGAGAGGTGGACGTCACCCGGCCCTGGCGACGGGCCGCGCTTCTCGACCTGGTGGCCGAAGGGAGTGGCTGCGACGTGGAGAAACCCCTCCCAGATCTCCTGGCGGAGATCGAGCGCCGAGGGCTCCCTCTCCCGCCTCCTCTCCGCAAAGGACCCAAAGGGAAGGTGATCGAACACCTGCTGGAGACGTGCGTCCAGGACTCGCTGTGGAACCCAACGTTTGTCCTCGACTTCCCACTCGACATCTCGCCCCTGGCCAAGCGCAAGCGCGGTCGGGACGACCTTGTAGAGCGGTTCGAGCTCTACATGGCGGGCCGGGAGGTCGCCAATGCGTTCTCGGAGCTCAACGATCCCGACGATCAGCGGGAGCGGTTTGCGATGCAGGAGGGGCTGCGGGAGGCAGGCGACGACGAGGCGCAGCCGTTGGACGAGGACTTCCTGCGGGACCTCGAGCTCGGGATGCCTCCTGCGGCAGGGATCGGGTTTGGACTCGACCGGCTGGTGATGGTGCTGGCAGACATGGCCTCGATCCGCGAGGTGCTGGCGTTTCCGCCCCTGCGATGACCGCCGTTCACGTGTTCCTATCCACGTTCAGGGGCATCGGTCGAACCCTCGATCGGGGGGTGGACCGGCTGTGGGACTGGGACGAGGAGATGATGGAAGCGGTGAGCTCGGCGCGGGTCCTCCACCTCCTCGACGCCGTGCTCCTGTCCGC
>Ga0114946_10002843_pt1 | contig 11808 bp, 13 predicted proteins | sample WalLakDeSediment_FD_88676 | JGI IMG/M metagenome (GOLD analysis project Ga0114946, IMG submission 88676) | Lake sediment microbial communities from Walker lake, Nevada to study Microbial Dark Matter (Phase II) - Walker Lake 11/02/13 Deep Sediment | ecosystem: Environmental > Aquatic >...
ACACTATCAGCGCCATGGAGAAAACCATAGGCAACCGGTATCGGATTGGGGGAAAACATAAATACACGCCTGCCTGCATTTTGTAAAGCTTCACCCAGAGCCAGTAAAGAACCGATACTATCTCCATCGGGCTGCATATGCGAATAAATAGCAAAGGATTGATCATTTTTCAGGTGCTCAATTATCGTTTTCAGATCTTTTTTTATCATCATTCAGCTCATCTTTTTTAAGCGATTTTATTATGTTTTCAATATGATTTCCATATTCGATCGAATTGTCAAGATAAAAAGAGATTTCCGGAACGTAGCGTAAACGTATCCTTCTGCTTATCTCAGTTCGAACAAACCCACTTGCTTTTTCTAAAATCTTCAAAGTTGTCGCCTGCTCATCGTTATCCCCGTAAATACTGACATATATAGAAGCGTAACGAAGATCTTTCGAAACTTCCACACCGGTTACGCTGGTAATTCCGGAAATACGCGGATCCTTTAATTCCGTTCTGATAATCTGACTGACATCTTTTTTAATCTGTTCAGCAACACGCCTTATCCTATTTTCAGACAATGCATTATACCTCCCGGTTTATTGCTATAAGACGTATCTGTAAATCAGGGCATTTAACGTTTTACTTCTTCCATGGTGTACGCTTCAATTATATCTCCTTCATGCAGATCATTATAATTTTCAAGCAGTATACCGCATTCATAACCGGTTAGCACTTCGCGAACATCATCTTTAAATCGTTTAATTGAATCTATGCGCAGCGATTCAATAACCACGGTTCCATCCCTGATCACTCTAATCATACTGTTACGATTAATCTTCCCTTCAATAACATGCGAACCAGCTATACTGCCAAGACGTGAAGCCTTGAACACCTGGCGAACTTCAGCCTGACCAAGGATTACTTCCTTCATCACCGGTTTGAGCATGCCAATGACAGCAGCCTTTATATCTTCAATTGCTTCGTAAATTATTCGGTATAAGCGTACATCTACCCGATCTTGTTCCGCTAATTTTCTGGCATTCTGATCCGGGCGAACATTAAAACCGATAACAATCGCATTCGAAGCAGAAGCTAACATTATATCCGATTCGTTAATAGCCCCTACGCCAGTATGAATTATTTTAATTTGTACTTCTTCCAAACTAAGTTTATGTAAAGCATCCTGAAGCGCTTCGACTGAACCTTGAACATCTCCCTTTAAGATTAGGTTTAAATCTTTTATTTCACCTTCCTGTATCTGCTTGAAGAGATCTTCCAAAGAAACCCGTTCAATACGCCTGGCCACTTCCTTAACCTTTGTTGTTCTTCTAGCCGCAACCTGCCGTGCGATACGATCATCGCTAACTGCCTGGAAATAATCTCCTGCCATCGGCACATCATTTAAACCCTGAATTTCTACCGGTGTAGATGGCCCTGCCGACTCAATTCTATCCCCTCGATCGTTAATCATACCCCTTATCTTTCCGGCTATGTTACCGCATACCAGGGACATGCCCACCTGCAAAGTCCCATCTTGAATAAGAATAGTGGCAACCGGCCCCTTACCGCGGTCCAGTTTCGCTTCAATAACCGTTCCACGGGCTGTCGATTTTGGGTTAGCATTAAGCTCACTTACTTCAGCCAGCAGCAATATCATCTCCAGTAACTCATCCAAACCATCTCCCCGGATTGCGCTAACCGGGACAAATATAGTATCTCCTCCCCATTCTTCTGCTACCAGTTCATGCTCAGAAAGCTGCTGCTTAATTCTTTCCGGATTAGCTTCCGGTTTATCGATCTTATTTATAGCCACTATGATCGGAACTTCCGCAGCCTTGACATGGTTTATAGCTTCGATGGTTTGGGGCATCACACCATCATCCGCTGCAACAACAAGGATAGCAATATCTGTGACCTGAGCGCCTCTTGCCCGCATGGCAGTAAAAGCTTCGTGACCCGGGGTATCAAGAAATACAATTTTTTTACCGGAAACATCTACCTGGTATGCGCCAATATGCTGGGTAATTCCGCCAACTTCTCCGGCGGTAACATTTGCTTTTCTTATAGCATCCAAAAGGGATGTTTTTCCATGATCGACATGTCCTAGAACAGTAACTACCGGTTTGCGGATAATTTGATCTTTTGTTTCGCCCTCTTCAATGGCTAGTAATTTTTCTTCAAAGGGATCTTCAATAAATTCAACAATAACATTCCGTGATTCAGCAATCAATTCTATTGCTTCAGGCTCTAAAACCTGGTTAATACTGGCCATTACACCCATTTCCATTAATTCAGTTATAAGCTCTGTAGCATTTATCTCCAGTTTTGTGGCAAGTCCGCTGACAGTAATATCGCCCTCAACCTTAATCACCTTTTTTTTAGCTTTCTTCAGCGCTGCTCTTTTTTCTTCCTGTAAAGCTTTACGTGATTTTTTCTCTTCAGTCGGCTTGGGACGTGCTTTTTCTACCTTCTTTTCTGGTTTTACTTTTTCTACAGTCTTACCGGTTTCCGTGCTTTTTACTTTAGCGCTTTTACTCTCTTTAGTTTCCGTCACTTCTTTTTTCACTTCGGTTTTACCGGACAGCGAATCCATTACTCTTTTTACGTCATCATCAGTTAACGTGCTCATATGGTTGGCAACACTAATATTCATACCTTCCATAACTTCAAGTAATTTTTTGCTGGTAGTCCCCAGCTCTTTTGCCAGCTCATATACTCTGATTTTGCTCAATTAGAACACCCCCGTCAGGCCAAATTCACCTTAAATTATCAATTAGCTGTAGATTCTTTTACTATCTCTTCCAGCTCGTTTATCAGATCATCATCAACAGGTGCTTCAAGGTTTCTTTCCAGTCTTTTCCCTTTTAATGCTTTTTGCAGGCAAACTACAGCCCTGCATATATAAGCACCCCGCCCGGACATTTTGCCAGTTAAATCGACCTGTAGCTTATTGTTTGTGTTTCTTACTATTCTTATCAGCTGCTTCTTTTCTTTTTTCTCCTGACAGCCGATGCAGATTCTAAGTGGTATCTTCCGTTTCTTTACCATCCGTCTCATTCACCTTTTCATCGTTATCTTCTTCAATACCCTTTATGTCACTTTCTTCAGGCGGGCTAACTGAAACGTTATCTCCCTCGCTGTTCAGGGAATCATCCGGTTGGGATGATTCATCAACTTCTGATTCCTGATCCGTTAACCCTATAGCTGATAAACTTTTTTCTGTATGCTGTGTCTCACTGGAAATGTCAATTTTCCAGCCAGTAATTTTAGCCGCGAGCCTGGCATTCTGCCCTTCCTTACCGATCGCTAATGATAGCTGATTATCGGGGACAACAACGTTAGCTGCGTTCTCTTCAGAGTTAAGCTGGACGCTGCTAACTTTTGCCGGACTTAAAGAATTTCCGATATACTCCTCGATTTCATCGTTCCACTTTATTATATCGATTTTCTCACCTTTTAGATCGTTACTGATAGCTTGTACCCGGCTACCTTTTGGTCCGACACAGGCTCCTACCGGATCTATGTCCTTATTATGGGAGTAGACCGCTAGTTTTGAACGATTACCGGCTTCACGCGCAACTGCCTTTATCTCAACAATCCCTTCGTAAATTTCCGGTACCTCCATCTCGAACAACCGCTTCAAAAAACCATTGTGTGTCCTTGAAACTATAACCTGCGGCCCTTTAGTTGTTTTCTTTACTTCTACGATATAAGCTTTTACCCGCTCTCCCTGACGGTATCTTTCATGGGGAATCTGTTCTTCAATCGGCAAAACTGCTTCCGTTCGACCAAGATCTATGATAACATTTCTTTGCTCGAACCTTCTTACAACACCAGTTATAACCTCTTCAACGCGATCTACGTAATTTTCATAGATTAGTTCCCGTTCTGCTTCACGAATTCTTTGTATAATAACCTGTTTTGCAGTCTGTGCTGCAATTCGGCCAAATTCTTTAGGAGTCACTTCCATTTCAATATAATCACCGATCTGGCAATGTGGATCATAAACCCTGGCTTCATATAGGTTCACTTCCTGCTGATCCGATTCAACTTCGTCTACTACCCTTAACTGTGAATACACCTTAATCCCGCCGGAAACCCGGTCAATTACCACGCTAACCGCCGGCGCATTTTGGAAATTTCTCTTATACGCCGATACCAGAGCTACTTCAAGCGCTTCAAAAAGGATTTCCTTGCTGATCCCTTTTTCCTTCTCCAGTAATTCTATGGCTTCAAACAATTCTTTATTCATGGCATCTTACAACCTCTTTTCATTTCATGTTTAATAATTAAACGCTAGCGGGATGTTCCTTACTTAAAATCTTTTAAATTTGCTTTATCAATATTGTTTAACATTAACCGCATTTGCTTTTTTAAATCTGTAACTACTGTTATTATGCCGTCTTGATGATCCGTTAATATACCTGTGATATTTATCTGGTTGTTCACTGGTTCTTTTAGCCTGATTTTTACTTTTTTACCGATAAACTGATCATAATGCTCTTTTTTAGTCAGCGGCCTTTCCGATCCAGGTGAAGAAACTTCCAGCATGTATGAGTGCTTTATCGGATCATATATATCAAGGTTTTCTGAAACAACCCTGCTAACATCGGCACAGTCATCAATTGATATACCATTTTCATGGTCAATAATTAATCGTAGAAGACCATTATTGCCAGGATTATATTCGATCTTGATCAACTCAAAACCCTTTTCTTTAATAACAGGCTCAATTAAGTTCCAAACTTCATTTCTGATATCATCGGCCAACATAATATATCCACACCTTAATTTAAACTTATTAACAGGAAAGAGTGGGAAACCCCACCCTTTTCAAAAATCTCGCCGCAATTAATTTAACATAAAATTAAGATAAACGCAAGCTATTTACCCGTTTCTTAAGGTTTAGGCCTTAGACGAAATATATACTTCAGTATTTCACCGTACATTTTCAACCTGGCCAATAATCCTCTGCCAACTCCTAATTTTTCTTCCTTCATTACGTGTGAAAGATCATGCAGATATACTTCCAGATAATCTATATTATTCATTTCAACATAATTATATAGCGCCATTTCCAGGCCAAACCTGCTTAAATCAAGATCAGATATATTCTGCAGAAATTCTCGCTGCAACGCTCTTTGACCGGATAAAAAGGGAGCCATTTTTTGCGCAAGGTCAGTAGCTGCCCTCCCTTTCTCAAATAATCCAACAGTCATCGGTGTTTGATTATTTAATACCGGTTCTAAAAGAGATTCAACATGCTCCCTGGTTAAACCGATTAAATCAGCGTCAAGAATAAGAACTATTTCAGAGCTACTGTGATCCAGTCCAGCTTTAACCGCCCCGCCTTTTCCCCTGTTTTCCAGCAGATCTATTAAATCAACCCGGCTGTTTTTCAGAACCTCTTTAGCAGTAGAATCTTCCGAACCATCGTTTACTACAATTATCCGATCAATCATTTCCACTGAAGTAAGTGTATTTACTACAGCGCCAATAGTTTTTTCTTCATTATAAGCCGGAATTATGGCTACAACTCTCAACCTGATATCTCCTCTTATTGATTACTTTATTGTTAGTTCAACTTTCTGATCTCCGCCTGGAAAGCTTTTAATAAGTTTTCAAGAGGAACTGTTTGAATTACTTTTCCTTTTTTAAACAAAATGCCGCTCTTTTTCCCCGCTGACAAACCCAGGTCAGCTTCTCTTGCTTCACCCGGTCCGTTAACAACACATCCCATTACCGCGATTTTAAAGTTCTTTTCCATATGGGACAACATACCTTCTACTTCTGAAACAAGTGTTACAAGATCTATTTCGCAGCGACCACATGTAGGGCATGATATTAATTCCGGTCCAAAACATCTTAACCCCAGGGATTGCAAAATCATTTTTGCCGCTTTAACTTCTTCCACCGGATGGGCAGTTAGTGAAACGCGGATGGTATCACCCAGGCCATCAGCCAAAAGCGAACCAATACCAATAGAACCTTTAATTATGCCGGATTTCCACGGACCGGCAGCGGTAACCCCAAGATGCAACGGGTAGGATGTTTTTTCAGCTATCATGCGATAAGAGAGTATCGTAGAGTATACATCAGAAGTTTTTAGCGATATAACAAGATCCTGAAAATCGTTCTGTTCAAAATAATTAATATAGCTAACAGCAGATTCAACCAGGGCCTGACTTGATGCCCAGCCATACTTTATAACAGTTTTCCGTGCCAGTGAACCGGCATTAACTCCTACCCTAATCGGTACTTTGTACTCCCTGGCTTTCTGGGCCAATATTTTTAAACCTTTTTTGTCTTTAATATTTCCGGGATTAACTCTTAACTTGGCTGCTCCATTCTCAATAGCCATATGGGCAAGAGTTAAATCGAAATGGATATCTGCTATAACCGGAATCGGGCTCTTTCCTGCTATTCTATCCAGAGCAGATGCCGCGTTCTTGTCCGGTATAGCCACACGTACTAACTCGCAACCGGCAGTATATAGTTCATCTATCTGCTCGAGAGTTGCTGCGATATCTGTAGTGGAGCTATTCGTCATGGACTGAATAACTATCGGCGAACCGTAACCTATTTTTACCCCGCCGACAGTTACTGTTCTTGTTTTACGGCGTTTTATAATCTCTTTATGGTTGTTTTTCAATTAACTATCCTTAAATATTGATATCCGACTTTAATTAGATGGCAGTATATTCCATCTTATCAAATCGTAATATGTAACAAAAAGCACCAGCAAAATTAAAATAGCAAAACCAATGAAATGGATCAAGCCTTCTTTCTCCGGATCAATTTTTTTACCTCTCACCGTCTCGACTAAGAGAAATAACAGCCTCCCCCCGTCCAAAGCAGGAATTGGCAAAAGATTCATTATCCCCAAACTCATGCTAATTATAGCTGTCAGGAAAATTAGATTAATTAAACCCGTCTGCGCTACTTCACCGATAACAATAAATATTCCCACCGGTCCGGCTACATCCAGTGGAGCCTTTCCTGTTACAACATGAGATAGCGATCTGATTACCCCTCCAAATTCAGCAGCTCCGGCCTGCAGCGAAGGGAAAAAACTAAACTTTTTCCGGGACTGTCCGATCCCAATCATAGCCCGCTCTGTTTCGGGAACTAATTTTGTAACAACACTTATATCCCGCAATTCACCATTTCGTGAAATGGATAAAGTAACCTCGTCATTTGGCTTGGCTGATATTCCGGCTATTATATCATCCCAATTTGAAACTGCTTCACCATCAATAGCTAATAATTTATCCCCGGCTAAAAGGCCCGCTTGTTCAGCTGGGAAGTCTTCCAATATATACCCTAAAACTGTGCTCTCATTATCGGCAACACCAAGAAAAGCAAAAAATATTAAAAAGAAAAGTATCAAAGCCAATAATAAATTCATTAGTGAACCAGAAGCCAATACAACGGCCCTTTTCAGTGGTGACTTTTGAGCAAAGCCATCTGGATCTTTTGCTTCTTCAGGGTTTAAACCCAATATGTTACAAAATCCACCCAATGGAAATACCCGGATAGAAAACTTTGTTCCCTTTTTTTCCCACCCAATTATTTTGGGGCCAAAGCCCATAGCTAACTCCAGAACTTTCATCCCGGATAATCGTGCCGCAAAAAAATGACCCAGTTCGTGGATCAGGATTAAAAACCCCAGCACTACTATCGAAGATAATATCATCTGCATAGATCTTCATCCTTTCTTAACTCGCCAACAACTGTCAATGCCTCTTTTCTAGACCACTGATCAGCTTTAATAATATCATTAACTGTCTCAATTTGGAATGCCTTATGTCTGTTCAATACTGCCTTTACTACATCGGCAATATCGGTAAATTTAATCTGCTTTTTTAGAAAACCATCAACAGCAACTTCGTTAGCGCCATTTAATACAGTCGTCATAGTGCCACCTGCTTCTGCCGCCCTATAAGCCAGACCAAGCGAGGGGAAATTATCAGTATCTACTGCCGAAAATGTTAAGTTTTTACCCACCAAGCTAAAATCACTGACCGCACTTTCTTTCCTTTCCGGATAAGTTAAGGCATATTGAATCGGTATACGCATATCAGTCGCCCCGAGATGGGCAATAATCGAACCATCAATATATTCTACCATGGAGTGAACTATGCTCTGGCGATGGATAACTACCTCTATCTGTTCAAGATTTAAATCAAATAACCATTTTGCTTCAATCACTTCAAGGCCTTTATTCATCATCGTTGCTGAGTCTATTGATATTTTTTTTCCCATACTCCAATTCGGATGCTTAAGCGCTTCTTCCGGGGTAACATTTCTCAACTGATCCATCGTCATACCAAAAAATGGACCTCCCGATGCTGTAAGAATAACTTTTTTTATTTTTTTACATGATGAGTTCGCCATGCACTGCCAAATAGCAGAATGCTCACTATCGATTGGATAAATCCGACTTGTATCGAGTAAGCCCATTTTCTGAAGAATTTCGCCTCCGCTTACCAGGGCTTCTTTATTAGCAAGGGCAATCACCCTTCCTGCCTGCAGGGCTTTTACCAGGGATTCAAAACCGCTAAAACCTGATTGGGCCATAATAACCATAGAAGCGTCCGGCCAACAGGCAGCCCGAATTATCCCCTGTTGACCTGAATCTATTTCTGTTATCTCACTATTTGCAAGGTCTTTTAATTTATCCAAACATTGCTCGTCGGCTATGGCAGCAAATTCCGGCTTGAATTTATTAATTTGCTCCGCTAAAAGCTTGTAATTATTAGCAGCAGTTAATGCTAACACCTTGTACTCCGGACCAAGGTGTTCTATAACTGCCAAACTTTGCCTCCCTATGGAACCGGTTGATCCCATAATAACAATTTTCTTATCCATGTAATTAACCCCAGATAATTTATTAGTCTACCCAAATAATAAGATGAAATAGTATACAAAAGGAGTAGCAAGCATAAGGCTGTCAAACCTGTCCAGGATTCCTCCATGTCCGGGAATTAAGGAACCGGAGTCTTTTACTTTTAGCTGCCGCTTCATTGATGATTCCATCAAATCACCCAGCTGTGAAAAGACCGACAACCCCAAACCTAACAGAATAGATAAAAATGGGCCGATCGGCATTAAATCAGGATATAATATGGAAAAAGATAAAAACAGGATCACTGTACCTAAAATTCCGGCTATCGAGCCTTCAACAGATTTATTTGGGCTAATCTCCGGGGCCAGTTTATTTAATCCCCATTTACTACCAACAAAATAAGCAAGGGTATCGTGAACCCAAACCCCGATCAGTAAAATATAGGTATATAGTAGACCCTGGGGATGTACTCTGAGTAGTATCATGTAAGAAAGGAAAATACCAAGATAAACGATACCCCACAACACTATGGCTGCATCTGTTATACTGGTTGTTTTTACCCGAAACAACACTGATGAGAAAAGAACCAGCATCACTAAAGTTAAAATGGGATAAAGAAGATTGATCTGTGCAAAATAGATGGCCGCTAAAATCATGATCACAGCCGGATAAGTAATTAAATGCGGTATCTTATGATTTCGTTTAATGAAAATGTTGTTATATTCATAGGAACCGATTATGGCTACGACTGTAACCAGTCCGGCATACCACACCCCACCCATGTAAACAGCCCCAAGTACAATAGGGATTCCCACCAGTGCCGATAGTACTCTTAAATAAAGCATGATAACACCCGACTTTCAAATTTTTCCGAATTTGCGTTTTCGGCTCTGGTAATCATAGATTGCTTCAAGCAGATGGTCAGGTTTAAAATCTGGCCAGTACACATCGGTAAACCATAATTCAGCATAAGCAATTTGCCAAAGCAAAAAATTGCTAATTCGTTTCTCGCCGCTTGTTCTGATCAATAAATCAGGATCCGGAATTTCAGCGGTATAAAGGTAACTGGAAAATAATTTTTCATCGATCTTCTTTATCTTGCCCTTTTCTGCTTCAGCCACAATTTTCCGGACAGCAGTCAATATTTCGGCCCTTGAACCATAATTAAAAGCAAAGTTTAATATCATTCCATCGTTTTCGGCAGTTTTTTTCACTGCTTCACTTGTAGCCCTACGCACTTTATCCGGTAACTTGTCTTGATCGCCAATAACTTTTACCACAACTTTATTCTTGATCAGCTCCGGCAGCTCTTCTTTTAAGTATTTTTCCGGCAAACTCATTAAATAGTTTACTTCGCTTAACGGTCTTTTCCAGTTTTCAGTAGAAAAAGCATACAGTGTTAGTGCCTTTAGATTTAGTTTACTGCAATAGCGAACTATTTCACGCACCACTTCTACACCCTGGCGATGGCCTTCATGTCGCGGCAAACCTTTTTCTGTAGCCCATCGCCCGTTACCATCCATGATAATGGCAATATGAGCCGGAATTTTATTTTTATCTATTTTTCCCTCTATATGATTTTCATTTGCCACTTTAATATATCACCCTTAACAAGAATAATGGCCCTCTCCGCCTATGAAGAGAGAGCCTTAGCTTCATACATCCTATGCTTTATATTTCCATAATATCTTTCTCTTTGGATTCAAGCAGATGATCTATCCCTTTGATTTTCTCATCGGTTAATTCCTGTATTTCATCCTGGGCTTTCCGGCGATCATCTTCAGTTAGCTCGCTATTTTTCTCCATTTGTTTAATGTTTTCATTAGCATCGCGACGTACGTTTCTTATGCCCACTTTACTCTCTTCAGCTTTTTTCTTGACCAGTTTCACCAGTTCTTTGCGACGTTCTTCAGTTAGCTGTGGTATCATCAGCCTGATAACTGACCCATCATTGTTTGGAGTTAAACCTAAATCAGATTTTAGAATAGCTTTTTCAATATCACCCAACGATTGTTTATCCCAGGCCTGAACAACAAGCATACGAGGTTCAGGAGCTGAAATACCGGCTAACTGGTTCAATGGAGTCAGCGTTCCGTAGTAATCAACTTCTATCCTGTCCAGTAATGCCGGTGAAGCGCGACCTGCACGGATCGTGGTCAATTCCCTTTGAAAAGCTGTAGTTACTTTTTCCATTCGTTCTCCGGCATCTTTTATTACCTTTTCGTACATTTATCACACATCCTTAATCATAGTTCCGATGTTTTCACCGAGCACTGCTTTTTTTATATTGCCCGGGTTTAAGCGGAAAACTATTATTTTGATCCTGTTATCCATACATAAAGATGCGGCAGTAGAGTCCATAACTCCCAGACCCTGGTTAATTACTTCGATGTATTTGATCTCATGATACCGCTGAGCTTTGGGGTTAATTAAGGGGTCTTCGTCGTATACAGCATCTACCTTGCCCTTAGCCAACAGTATTACTTCGGCTTCAATTTCAGCTGCCCGCAGCGCTGCTGTTGTATCGGTAGAAAAATATGGGTTACCAGTACCACCGGCAAAGATTACTACCCGACCTTTTTCAAGATGTCTTAAAGCTCTTCGCCGAATATAAGGCTCAGCAACCTGTTGCATCTCCAAAGCGCTCTGTACCCTGGTGTCAACATTATGTCTTTCGAGGGCATCCTGAAGAGCTAAAGCATTGATTACTGTAGCAAGCATGCCCATGTAGTCAGCAGTAGCCCTATCCATCCCTTTGGTGCTGGCATGTGCTCCCCGCCATATATTGCCCCCACCGACAACTATGGCGATTTGAACCCTGTAATCAATTAGTTCTTTAAGCTGAAGAGCTATACTTTCCATAACTTCAGGATCAATGCCAAAACCTTGTTGGCCGGCTAAAGCCTCACCGCTCAGTTTTAAAACTATTCTTTTATACGCCGGTAATTCCAAAAAGCACCTCCGCTAAACTTAT
>Ga0114946_10002844_pt1 | contig 11808 bp, 8 predicted proteins | sample WalLakDeSediment_FD_88676 | JGI IMG/M metagenome (GOLD analysis project Ga0114946, IMG submission 88676) | Lake sediment microbial communities from Walker lake, Nevada to study Microbial Dark Matter (Phase II) - Walker Lake 11/02/13 Deep Sediment | ecosystem: Environmental > Aquatic > Freshwater...
GGATCCGTTCAAATCACCACTTATTCTTGCCCTCCCTAATTGTAGGGAGGGTATGGGTGGGTCCTTTAAAATCCAAAAAATAATTGCCTATCTCGCTTCTGGCCAGCGGAGGGTATGGGTGGGTCCAAAAATCAAACCGTTCAAATCACCACTTATTCTTGCCCTCCCTATTCGTAGGGAGGGTATGGGTGGGTCCTTTTAAATCAAAAAAATTATAACATGATTTCTTCAAATGGTTGTCATTAGAAAAAAGTGGATAATGACAAATTTGGGTATATTTTTCAGCTAATTGACTTACCTTTGCAAATCTGAAAAATACCCTGTTTGTCAATAAATACAACCCATAATATATCATGCTCAGCATTGTAAAGAAACTGTTTGGAAGCAAGACCGACCGTGACTTCCGCGAAATTAAGCCCCTTCTCGATCAAACCCTCAAGGCATACGATACCATAAAGATCCTCGACAACGACCAGCTTCGCGCCAAAACGCAGGAGTTTCGCCAGCGCATTGCCGAAGTAGTCAAAGCCGAGCAGGATCAGATTGACCAGCTTCGCCGGCAGATGGAAGAGAACTATGGCATGGATGTGGAAGAGAAGGAGAGGCTCTACAACCAGATCGATGCCCTTGGAAAGGTGCAGGACGAAAAGACCGAGGATGTGCTGAAGCAGATCCTTCCCGAGGCTTTTTGTGTGATCAAGGAAACGGCCCGCCGCTTTAAGGAAGGCGGCGATGTAAAGGTTACCGCCACCCAGATGGACCGCGACCTGGCCGCCACCCGCCCCAGCATAACCATAAGCGGCAACACCGCCATATACCAGAACCAGTGGATGGCCGGCGGCAACATGATCACCTGGGACATGGTGCACTACGATGTGCAGCTCATTGGCGGTATTCACCTGCACATGGGCAAGATTGCCGAAATGGCTACCGGCGAAGGCAAGACCCTCGTGGCCACCCTGCCTGTTTATCTCAATGCCCTTCCGGGCAAAGGCGTGCACGTGGTTACCGTAAACGACTACCTGGCCAAGCGCGACTCAGAGTGGATGGGCATGCTGTTCGAGTTTCATGGCCTCAAGGTCGACTGTGTCGACAAGCACGAGCCCAACTCGGCCGAGAGGCGCCGCGCCTACCTGGCCGACGTTACCTACGGCACCAACAACGAGTTTGGCTTCGACTACCTGCGCGACAATATGGCCCGCAACCCCGAAGAACTGGTGCAGCGCAAACACAACTACGCCATTGTTGATGAGGTCGACTCGGTGCTCGTTGATGATGCCCGTACCCCGCTGATCATCTCTGGTCCGACCCCCCAGGGCGAGAAGCACGAGTTTCAGGAGCTGAAACCCAAAATTGAACGCCTGGTTACTGCCCAGCGCTCGCTGGTTACCAATATGCTGGCCGAGGCTCGCAAGCTGTTCAACAGTGGCAACCCTGACGACGAGAAAAAGGGCGGCGAACTGCTGCTGCGCTGCCACCGTGGCCTGCCACGCCACAAACCGGTCATTAAGTTACTGTCAGAGCCCGGCATGAAAACCACCATGCAGAAGACCGAAAACTTCTACATGCAGGAGCAAAACAAGCACATGCACATTATCGATGACGAGCTTCACTTCGTCATTGAAGAAAAGAATAACTCCATTGAGCTCACCGAAAAGGGCATCGACCTGATCACCAGTCAGACCGACGACCCCAACTTCTTCATCCTGCCCGACATGGGCTCGGAAATTGCCGAAATTGAAAAGTCGGGCCTTTCGCACCAGGAAAAGCTGGAAAAGAAAAACCACCTGCTTGGTGATTTCTCGGTGAAGAGCGAGCGCGTACACACCATTAACCAGTTGCTCAAAGCATACACCTTATTCGAAAAGGACACCGAGTATGTGATCATGGACAACAAGGTGAAGATTGTTGATGAGCAGACTGGCCGTATCATGGAGGGCCGCCGCTATTCTGACGGGCTGCACCAGGCCATCGAAGCCAAGGAAAATGTGAAAGTGGAGGCCGCCACCCAGACTTACGCCACCATTACGCTGCAAAACTACTTCAGGATGTACCGCAAGCTGGCCGGTATGACGGGTACCGCCGAAACCGAAGCCGGTGAGCTCTGGGACATCTACAAGCTCGATGTGGTGGTGATTCCCACCCATCGCCCCGTGGTCCGCCTCGACCGCGAAGACCTTGTTTACAAAACCAAGCGCGAGAAATACAACGCCGTGATTGATGAGATCGGAAACCTCGTCAGTGCCGGCCGCCCGGTGCTTGTAGGTACCACTTCCGTGGAAATTTCTGAGGTGCTCAGCCGCATGCTCAACCTGCGCAAGATCAGGCACAACATTCTTAATGCCAAGCAGCACCAGAAGGAAGCCCAGATTGTGGCCGAAGCCGGAAAGGCCGGCACCGTAACCATTGCCACCAACATGGCAGGTCGTGGTACCGACATTAAGCTGGGACCCGGCGTAAAAGATGCAGGTGGTTTGGCCATTGTTGGCACCGAGCGGCACGAATCGCGCCGCGTCGACCGCCAGCTGCGCGGACGTGCCGGACGCCAGGGCGACCCCGGCTCATCGCAGTTCTTCGTATCGCTCGAAGACGACCTTATGCGCATCTTCGGCTCTGAGCGCATCTCTAAGATCATGGACCGCCTGGGCCTGCAAGAAGGGGAGGTGATTCAGCACAGCATGATCACCAAATCAATTGAACGCGCCCAGAAAAAGGTGGAAGAGAACAACTTCGGCATACGCAAGCGCCTGCTCGAATATGATGATGTGATGAACGCCCAGCGCGAAGTGATATACCGCAAACGCCGCAACGCCCTCTTTGGCGAGCGCCTGGCCGTTGACATCGCCAATATGATGTACGACACCTGCGAGCAAATGATCATCGACGGGCAAGATCAGGGCGACCACGAAACCGTCGAAATGAACCTGCTGAAGACCTTTGGCATTGAATCACCTTTCGAAGAGAGGGAATTTCTCGACACCAAGGCCGAAAGGCTCACCGAAAAGCTTTATGAGAAAGCCGTTCAGAACTACAAAATCAAGAACGAAGGTATTGCCGCTTCAGCCTTCCCTGTGATCAAAGACGTGTACGAAAAGGCTGCCCAGCTTTACGAAAACATTGCCATTCCGATTACCGATGGTCAAAAACAAATCAACGTGGTAGCCAACCTTAAGAAGGCTTACGAAACCCAGGGCAGGGAGGTGGCACTGAGCATTGAAAAGAGCATTACCCTGGCCTTGATCGACAATTCGTGGAAAGAGCATCTGCGCGAGATGGACGACCTGAAGCAGTCGGTGCAGGGCGCTGCCTACGAGCAGAAAGACCCGCTGCTGATATACAAGTTCGAGTCGTTCGAGCTCTTTAAGCGTATGATCACCAAGGTAAACAAGGACATCATTTCCTTCCTGGTGAAGGCCCGCCTGCCCATTCAGAGCGCCGACCAGGTGCAACGTGCCGGCGCGCCCGAGCGTACCGATATGAGCCGCCTGCAAACCGGCCGAAGCGACATACCCGGTGCCGGGCAACGAAAAGCCGAACCCGTAAGGGTAGAGAAAAAGGTGGGACGTAACGAGCCTTGCCCTTGCGGAAGCGGAAAAAAATACAAGCAATGCCACGGACGAGGATAAAGTCTGATAACCCTTATTTTTATGTTTGTATCTGATATTCAATTAAGAGTGCGATATGGCGAGACCGACCAGATGGGATTTGCCTATTACGGAAATTATGCCCTTTACTTTGAAGTAAGCAGGGCAGAGGCCATGCGAAAACTGGGCATGACTTACCGCGAAATGGAAGAAAGGGGTGTATATATGCCCATTTCGCAAATGAACGTGAAGTATTTTAAACCGGCCAGGTATGATGATCTGCTCACCGTCAGGGCCATTGTCAGGGAAATACCAAGCGCCCGGATTAACTTCGACTATGAGGTATACAACGATGAAGGCACGCTGCTTTGCCAGGGAAACACCGTGCTGGCTTTTGTGAAATACTCAAACCACCGGCCCTGCCCAGCGCCCGACTGGTTTATGGAGAAACTGTTGCCCGTTATGAATCAATCTAAAGAATTATATTAAACAACCCGTTTGAAATATGGATATGCAAATTTATCTTGGTGAAAACCAAGGCGTTGAATCTCATTACAAAGGGTTTGTGGTAAAAACCGATCAGCCCGCCGCAGCTGGCGGCGACAATAGTGCCCCTTCTCCCTTCGACCTTTTTTTGGCATCCATTGGCACCTGCGCCGGATATTACGTGAAGGCATTCTGCCAGCAAAGGGGTTTGCCCACCGAGGGCATTAGCCTGGTGCAGAAAATGCATCGAAACCCCGAAACCCGCATGATCAGTGCCATTGAAATTGACATCATGCTTCCGGCCGATTTTCCCGAAAGGTATAAGGAATCGGTGATAAAGGCCGCCAACGCCTGTGCAGTGAAGAAACACATTGCCACCGCTCCCGAATTTATTGTCAACACCAAAACTGTATAGTGTTTATGAGCAAGAAAACCCTCGTGCTTGGTGCAAGCCAAAACTCGGCCCGCTATTCGTATAAGGCAGTGAAAAAATTATTGGAACATAACTTCGAGGTGGTGGCCATTGGGCTGCGCGAAACCACCATTGAAACGGTGCAGATTCAAAAAGGCATGCCTGACCTAAAAGGCGTGCACACCATTACTCTTTACATGAACCCCACCAACCAGGAAGAATACCTTGAATACCTGATCGGTTTGAGGCCCAAGCGCATCATCTTCAATCCCGGCACCTATAACCCCAAACTTGAAAAAATGGCCCGCGAAGCCGGCATTGAAACCGAAGAAGACTGCACCCTCATTATGCTCGATATAGATAACTTTTGATTTGAACTACTATACCTTCCAAAAAAAATGGATACAAAAAAAATGGGTTTCAACACCAAGCTGATTCATGCCGGCGCCTTCGACGATCAATTCGGCAGCGCTACCGTTCCGATTTATCAGACCAGCACCTTCAAATTCAAGAGCGCCGACCACGGCGCTGCCTGTTTTGCAGGCGAATCTGACGGATATATTTACACCCGTATTAACAACCCCACCATTGATGCGCTCGAAAAACTTGTGGCCGAACTTGAAAACGGCTACCGGGGGGTGGCGGTGAGCTCAGGCATGGCAGCCGTTAATACCATTTACATGGGATTATTGAGCAAAGGCGATCATATGATCAGCTCTGCTGCAGTATACGGCCCATCAAGAGTTGTTATGGAAAAGCACTATTCGCGGTTTGGCGTAGAATCTACTTATGTAGATACTTATAACCTTGGCAACATTCGCAAGGCCATTAAGCCAAACACCAAAATGATCTTTATTGAAACACCGGCTAACCCTACCATGGATATTACCGACCTGGCAGGAGTGGTTGAAATTGCCCGCGAGCATAAGCTCATTTCGGTGGTTGATAATACCTTTTGCAGTCCTTATCTTCAAAAGCCCCTCGATTACGGTTTTGATGTGGTGTTTCACAGCATTACCAAGTTTCTTAACGGCCATGCCGATATTGTTGGCGGTATCGTAGTTACCCGCGAAAAGCCGCTATATGACATTCTGAGGGCTATGATGATAAACATGGGCTGCAACATGGATCCGCATCAGGCTTACCTGGTCATCCGTGGCCTGAAAACCCTTTCATTAAGGGTTGAAAAATCGCAGCAAAGCGCTGCCATAATCGCCGAATACCTTGAAAATCACCCCAAAGTGGCCTGGGTAAAGTACCCCGGACTAAAGTCGCACCCGCAACACGAGCTGGCCATGAAGCAAATGGCCGGACCCGGAGCCATGATCAGCTTCGAGGTTAAGGGCGGACTGGATGCCGGAAAAATTCTTATGGACAATGTGAGGCTTTGCATCCTTGCGGTGTCACTGGGCGGAGTAGAAACCCTGATTCAGCACCCCGCAAGCATGACCCATTCAAAGATGAGCAGGGAAGACAGGCTGAGCTCGGGTATTACCGACGGGCTGGTGCGCTTTTCAATTGGTATCGAGAACGTGGAAGACATCATGGCTGACCTGGAGCAGGCAATGGAAAAGATCTGACCTCGCATTTTTATATCTTTTTCTTATTTGCGCAATCCTTTGTTTAATAACTTTACATGTCAGGAAGCATAATGTTTAATCAACTTCCCGGGTGTTAACATGCGTTACATTCTTCGCCTAATTCTCATATCTTTCTTTCTTTTGCTGGTGCATTTCTCTTTTTCCCAGCGGGTAGGGGTGGTGCTCAGCGGAGGGGGTGCCAAGGGCGTTGCACATGTTGGCTTACTCAAAGCCCTTGAAGAACACAATATTCCTATTGATTACATTGCCGGCACCAGCATGGGCGCCATTATCGGAGGCATGTACGCCAGCGGCTTCTCGCCCGACAGCATTGAAAAAATTGTAACAAGCCGGGAGTTCCAATCCTGGGCTTTGGGCACCATTGATGAGGAATACAACTTTTACTTCAAGAGGCTGCCCGACAATGCTTCGTGGATATCGACCAGGTTTACCATTGACTCGGTATGGCAACACAGGCTGCCTGTAAGCCTTGTTTCTCCGGTGCAAATGGACTTTGCAGGCATTCAATACCTCTCGGCGGTAAATGTTGTTTCGGGGGGTAATTTCGACAATTTGTTTGTTCCCTTCAGATGTGTGGCTGCCGATATTGAGCGCAAGGAACAGGTGGTTTTCCGAAGTGGCAAAATTTTCCCGGCCATAAGAGCATCCATGACCTATCCCTTTGTTTTCAGGCCCATCAGAGTCGATGGCAGGCTGCTATTCGATGGTGGCATTTACAACAACTTCCCCGTTGATGTGATGCAGCATGATTTCAACCCGGACTATATCATCGGCAGCGTAGTGGCTCAAAATTTCCCCCCTCCAACCGAAGACAATATCAGGTCGCATATTGAAAACCTGTTGGTTTTCCATACAGAATATTCCATTGCTGAGGATGAAGGAATTATTATCAGACCGGATATTCCACAGGTTAGCGTAACGGATTTTTCGCGCTCGCAAATGATCCTCGACAGCGGCTATGTGGCTACCTTGCGCGTTATTGACCTAATCAGAAAGAATGTCGAAAGAGAGGTGTTGGCTGAAGAGCGGCAGGCAAGCAGGCAGGCTTTTCTCTCCAGGAAACCCCCGATGATCATCGACCGGATCTTTTTCCGCGGGGTGAATGAAGCCCAGATGGACTACATGTATAAACTGCTATTCGAACGGAAATCAATACCAATTGAGCAAATCAAGGTGGAATATTTCAAACTTCTGGCCGAGGATCATATTGAACTTCTTATGCCATCAGTAATGTTCAATCAAAATACAGGGTTATTTGACCTTTACCTTGATGTTACATTAGACAAGAACCTGGTTATGCAGTTTGGGGGCAATATTTCGAGCAGTCCTGTAAATCTGACTTTTATTGAAGCCCAATACCGTCATTTAGGTTTTAAGGCCTACACCAGTCTTGCCAATGCTTTTGTTGGAAGGTTTTACAATTCCTTTCACCTGCTTGGCCGAATGGGTTTTCCCACAACCATTCCTTTTTTTCTTGAAGGGAGCTACACGCTGAATATTTTCAACTTTTTTCAAAACAACACCTTATTTTTTCAGGATCAGACACCTGCGTACCTAAGGATAAACGAGAACTTTCTGAATATCAGGGCCGGCTTGCCTGCCCGCAATAACGAGAAGATTTTGGTTGGGGCAACAACCGGACTTACCCGTTATGATTATTATCAGACCAACCAGTTTTCGCGCACCGACACCACCGACCGCACCAGTTTCAGCTTTTTCAGCCCATATGCCCTGTTCGAACGAAACACCCTTAACCGCAAACAATATGCAAACCAGGGAACTTTTTTTTCAGTAAAAGGCCGTTTTGTAACAGGCATTGAACAGCACAGGCCGGGTTCTACCTCACCGCTGGGTTTTGGATCAAGAAATGAACATAATTGGTGGCAACTATCGGCCACCTACCTGAATTATTTCACAGGCAATAGAAATGCCCGGCTGGGGTTTTACTCCAAGCTGGTCTTTTCAAACAAAAAGCTCTTCTCAAATCATGCCAGCAGCTTACTCACGGCACCCAGTTTTGAGATGGTGCCCGAATCGCGCACCATCTTCCTGCCGGCATACAGGGCCAATACCTTTGCAGTGCTTGGCATCCAGGGTATTTATTCTTTATCAAAAAATACCGATTTAAGGCTTGAAGGCTATATTTTTCAGCCTTACCGGCAAATACTTGCCGATGCCAGCAGGCTGCCCTACCTGGGGCGGCCCCTTGAAAAAAGGTATTTCCTTTTGTCGGCAGCCGTGGTTGCAAACACCAGGCTTGGCCCCGCTTCCATTACCTTTAATGTTTACGACAGGTACGAGGTACCCTTTTCACTTTCGCTTAACTTTGGCTACCTGATTTTTAACGAATCACCACTGTAATAGAATACTAAATGGTTAAAAATGAATAAAAAACATTTTCGACCAAGTTAAAATATTTATAATTTTGTGGGCACCCGTAAAATCGGGGCATGCTGAATACCGGAATTTTGGTAATCACACTTTTTATAAGTGTTTTTAGCGACGTTTTGCTCAATTACTTTAATTAGTATTAATTTTTAATCATTTCTTGATGAAAAAGAAGGAACAACTGAACCCCGATGCTGAAAAGATGCAGGATCAGCAGGGGGATGAGACTCTGAAAGCTGAAGAAACAGCACAACCCACTGAAAATAAACCAGCAGAGCCCACTGCTCCTGAATCGGAAGTAAAGGCCAAGCCTGCAACAAAAGGCAGGAAAAAAGCGAAAAAAACTGAGCCGGAGACTGCCGAAGCAGAACCAACCAAAACCGAAGGTCAGCCCGAAGCTATAGAGAGCAAACAACCGGCAGCCGAAACATCTGTTAAGGAAGTCGCTATAGCCCTCCCTGCAAAGCCTACTATAACCCGAAAGAAAAAGCCGAAATCTGAGCCGGTAGCTGAAGAAGTTGTTTCTGAAGCAGTTGCCGAGGCTGAAATTGCTAAGCAGCCTGAAGAAGTGTCCCCTGAAGCCACTGCTCAGCAAGCAGAAAAGCCCGCTGAAGCCCAAGCAGATTCATCAGCGCCAGAGCCTGAAGTGCCTGAACTGTTGGTAACAGTAGAGGCCGATGAAGACATTGATGAAGAGGGCGATGGCGAGCACGTAGGTGAAGAAGCCGATGAAGGAGAGGATGACCTTGGAACCAAATACGGCAAAATGTCGCGCGAGGAACTGGTACAGGTTCTTGAAGCCCTTGTCATGCATGAAGATGTCAATTTCATTCGCAAGCACATAGGTTATATCAAGGCTGTTTTCAGAAAACTTCTCAAAGACGAGAGCCTTGACCATTTCGAAAAAACCATCTCGGCTGAAGGAGAAACAACAGAAACGCAGGAAACCCAGGAAATACCGGTTGATCCGCTTGTTGAGCGTTTCGATGCAGCCATGAACACTTACAAGGATAAAAAGTTGGTGTTCGATCAGGCCATCGAGAGGCAGAAACAAGAAAACCTTGAAGCCAAGGAGCGCATACTCGAAGAATTGCGCAACCTGATCGAATCGGAAGAAGAACTCAAAAAGACTTACGATCAGTTTCGCGACTTGCAGGAGCAATGGCGAAGCATTGGGGCAGTGCCGCAAAACGCCAAAAACACCCTATGGAATAATTACCATTTCCTTGTTGAGAAGTTTTTCGACAAGGTGAAGATAAACAAGGAACTCAAAGACCTTGACCTGAAGAAGAATCTTGAACTCAAGACAGAGCTATGCGAGAAGGCAGAGGAGCTTCTCCTTGAACCCTCTATTGTAAAATCATTTCAGCGTCTTCAGAAGCTGCATGAAGCATGGAAAGAGGCCGGCCCGGTTCCCAACGACAAGAAGGAAGAGATATGGGAGCGTTTCAGGGCAGCCACCGAAAAGCTCAATAAACGCCGTCAGGATTACTACGAAGGCCTGCGCGAAGAACAGCAAAGGAACCTCTCTGCTAAAATAGTCCTTTGCGAAAAGGCCGAAAATCTGGCCGAGATAATCCCAGAAACCCCGCGCCAATGGCAGGATCATACCAATCAGATCAACAAGCTCTTCAAAATGTGGAAGTCTATTGGTTTTGCACCCAAAAAGGTGAACAATGAAGTTTGGAACCGTTTTCGCTCAGCCCTCGATAACTTCTTCAAAAACAAGAAAGATTACTTCCAGAAATTCAAGGAGAACCAAACAGAGAATTACAACCAGAAGCTGAACCTGTGCCTTCAGGCTGAAGCCATTAAGGACAGCACCGACTGGCGGCACACCACTGATGAACTGATCGCCCTGCAGCACGAATGGAAAAAGATCGGAACGGTGCCCAGCAAGTTTTCTGACAAGATATGGAAACGCTTCCGGGCTGCATGCGATGAGTTCTTCAAAAGAAAAAGTGATTATTTTTCGAACATCGGTGAGATGCAAGACGAAAACCTCCAAAAGAAAAAGGAGGTGATCGAACTGATCAAGAACCACCAATACTCTTCAGACAATGCCGAAAACCTGAGGATTATAAACGAGTTCCAGAGACAATGGATGGAAATTGGACATGTTCCAATAAAGCAGAAAGACAAGATGCAGGCCGAGTATCGCAACGCCATTGATGAGCAGTTCGAAAAGCTGGGCATCAGCAAGAGGGCTAAAAGTACACTGTCGTTCAGATCTAAGATTGAGAACATTAAAAACACACCCAATGCCGAACATATCATTTACAAGGAAAGGAGTTTCCTGCTGAACAAGATCAGTGCCCTGCAAAATGATATCAAAGTGTGGGAAAACAACATTGGATTCTTCGCTTCGTCTAAAAAAGCCGATATCCTGAAAAATGAATTTGAGGATAAAATTGAAAAGGCAAAACAGGAAATCACCATAATAGAGGAGAAACTGAAAATACTCAGGGAATCTTAATGAAGTAGCCGGGTTTTTGCCCGGCTTTTTTTTGTTTGGTAAAATAAAATGTGGCCTGTAAAGTTTTTAAATAGGATGTATTTACCAAAAACCATGAAAATTATGAAGCGACTGATTGTAATTGCAACCATTTTGTTTTTCACCGCAGGTTATTCGGTTGCTCAGCAAAATTCTTTCGGCCTGAAAGCCGGTTTGAATTTTTCGAGTTTGCCTTCAACCCAAATGGGTGCAACAACCGATTATATCGTTTCAGCCTTCGATGATAGTTATACCGGTTACCACCTTGGTTTGTTCGGCATTTTTGTTTTCAGGGGTGGTTTCTTTCAGCCCGAGCTGCTTTACACTCAAACCGGGCGCGATATGCGCATTGAGTTTGTTAGCTTAGAGCAAGAAGATGAATTTTTCGTACAGAAATACAGCCACCTGGTGCTGCCGCTACATGCCGGCGCCAAATTCGGGGCATTTAAAATCAGTGGTGCGCCCGTTTTCTCATTCCTGATAAACAACTGGAACGATTTGGGTATTGAAGAAAGCTTTGAAGCAAACCTGAACAAACTGACCCTTGGCTACCAGATAGGTGCCGGATTGCAATTAGGAAACCTGCTTCTTGATCTCAGATACGAGGGTAATTTTTCCAAACTCGGAGAAGGTGTTTCAGTGGGCGGCCAAAACATTCAATTCGACACCAGGCCGCAACAGTTCATCATCAGTCTCGGTTTTAAATTTTAGATTGATTACCTGAAAATTATTGCCTTAACTGGCGATATTCGTGTAACGATCATCGATGGAATTATGAGCATTAGCATGCACACTGCAAAAGTTCCGGCATTAAGCAGCAGCACATGCAGCAGTTCAAGGTTA
>Ga0114946_10002845_pt1 | contig 11808 bp, 9 predicted proteins | sample WalLakDeSediment_FD_88676 | JGI IMG/M metagenome (GOLD analysis project Ga0114946, IMG submission 88676) | Lake sediment microbial communities from Walker lake, Nevada to study Microbial Dark Matter (Phase II) - Walker Lake 11/02/13 Deep Sediment | ecosystem: Environmental > Aquatic > Freshwater...
ATACACAACTCTACAACGAACTGTCATAAACGCTTAGATAGGTTTGACAGTTCAATCTCTAAGTTAGCTTGGATTGTTGTAACATTTGCAGTGTTAGGTATCTTAGGTGCTGTTGTAAACTTTAACGTGTTATAATTAAATAAAGGAGAGAAATATGTTACCTACTACGATTGAAGATATGTTTAATACAGGAAGAATAGAAGATAAATCACTATGTCCTATTATCCCTAGAGTAGAAGAGAGGATACATGGTGGTATGTACCTTAGGGTAACAACAATACCCCCTAATACATTTATAGAAGGAGCAACTCATAAAAAAGATGCTATCTCTATACTGTTGAAGGGGACTATAATTCAAATAGATGGTAAGGAAAGGTATCAAATATCTGCTCCTTCTTTTGTAACAACTAATGCAGGTACTAGTAGACAGGCTTTTAGTTTAACAGAAGTCTCTTATGCTACTATAACAGCTACAGATGAAACAGATTTAAATAAAATAGAAGAAGTCTTGTATGAAGAAGAATCAATTAATACAAAGGCTAAAAAAGATTATGACGCATTACTCCTAGAACTTGATATGACACAAGAACAAGTAGAAGAGGATATGAATAAATTTCCTGTACTACTTACTTCAATGGAAGGGTTTAAACGAGACATATCTGCTTTAGGTGGGTATGGGATGTTTACTACCAAAGAATTTAAAGAAGGTGAAATATTAGGAGTTATGTATGATGGGGAAAACAAAACATTGTTAGGGAGATACACTAATCACGCTCCTACCCCAAATGTTACTTACTTAAGACAGGACGGTAAAGTATATATGAAAAGTAAATATGACCTACCAACAGGTGTAGAGTTGTTCTTAAATTATAGGGAGAGTCTTAGATGTCTTCAGCAATAACAGCGGTAGCAGTGTCAGTGGGGGCTTTAGCTGTCTCCTACTCTCAAGGACAAGAGGCTAAGAAACAGGCTGACAAGCAGTATGCCGCCTCTCAAGCAGCCTTTCAAAACGATATACAGGCAGCTGTAACTAACGCTAGATGGTCTTATAAAGACAACGAACAAGAGTTTGCCTTTACTCAAGCAAAAGCTGATAGAGATATTAACAATCAGATTAACACTGCTTGGGAGATACTAGGGTCAGATACAGAGTACCAACAAATGACTGCTGTACTTAAACAGATTATTAACAATGAAACAACAACTGAAGAATTGTTAAAACTAAAAGACGGTACGTTAACAGATATTAGAAGTATGCTATTATCAGCAAGTATTGACTCAGCTTATTCTTTGGCTATGGCACAGCACTCAGCAGACTACTACACAACTAAAGCAGCTATTGATGCTGCCCAAAAAGAGCAAACACTTCAATCCCTTGTTGCTTTCTTAGACCAAGACATTAATACTATTCGTACAGCTTTACAAGAAGCTAAAGAAATCTTTAATGTTGAGAAGAGTGAAGAAATAGGTAAACAAGTATTAGCTTCTTCTCAAAGCTTAGCAGTAGGTAACAGCACTACTAGACAGCTTATGGCAACTAACAATAAACTAGATATGTTACAACAACAACGTACTAGAGAAATGGAATCAGCTATTGATAAAGCATATGCTACTCAAACAAGAGCAGCTCAAGATACATCAGCCGATATACAGAATATCTTTAATACGTCTACTACTATGGCAAGTAGAGAGATTGAACAAGGCTTAACACAAGTTAGTAGAATTATTAATAGAAGTAATGTAGATAGAGAGACTGCTATGCAACAGCTACAGATAGGTAGTGAATACATTACTAATATTACAGATATTGCTAACAGAAACATTGCTGAATCTGCTAACCTAGATATTCAACAGAATGTAGACAAAACTGTAATTAATGTTAATGCTGCTTTAGAGAATAAGTTCTCAGATGACTTAGCTCGTTACGACCAGTTCCAGCAATCTCAGATGATGACTGCTCGTTCATTACTACAATCCTTAGAGACTCAACGTAATGAATCTAAAAATAAAGCAGGCGTAGATACTGAAATTAGATTACTTCTGACAGACCCCGAGATGCGGCAAACCTTTGCTGCTTTACAAAAGTCTGGTACATACGATATAGACAAGATGGCTACAACTGTTGGGGCTAATGTAAACTTTACAAGGACATAATATATGGCAATAGGTACAAGTGGTTATATTGAACCAGTACATACACGTGTAGCTCCTATTAAACCTAGTGAGAAGATGCACACATTAAATATGATGGGTACTTTCCTACAGGCAGCACAGCTTGGGCTACAAGCATTTGACCAGTACCAAGCTAATAAACTAGGTAAACTTCATACACAGTATGAAAGAGACTTAACTCTTATTACTAGTTCTGGACTATCTGCTGAGCAGACTAGACAAAGTATTGAGGCTCTAAATAAGAACTACACTTCCCCTGACTTTGTAAGAGAGTTTGGGGACTTAGCTAGTAGATATGCTGCTAATATGGATAAGGCATATACAGTAGCAGCGGTTAAAGCTTCAAAAGAGCAACAAGACCAGTTTAATGCTAGTGTAGCTAGAGGGTTAGGCGTGGCTTTTATCAACGGGGCTACTCTTGACCAAGTAGAGCAAACAATAGCAGCTACAGCAGGTGATAAAAAACTACTCTCCCAACAGTTTCAGAATGAGGTAGTAAACCAACTGGCTCTAGATGTAAGACGACAAGCAGCTATAGATAGTCCAGAAGCCTTCTTAGCTAAAGTAGAAAAAGCAGAAGCTGTGATGGATAATCTACGTAGCAATCCTCGCTTCCTAGGGGATACTTCTGAGCAAGGAGCTAAGAGTGCTAGATACCAAGAGAACATCTTTTCTCAGGCTGTAAATCAGTCTAAAAAGGATATGGTTGATGGTCTTAGAGAAAAGGTACTATTACAATTAGAGGGGGGTATGGGTAAAGAAGACTTACCTAATACACTACGACAACTAGAGCTTGATTTTGATAACTTAGATAAGTTAGGGGATAGTCCTTTTGTTCGACAATTAAAAGAAAACTTAAATAAAAAGCTACAGCTAATGGCAGAAGTAACTGCATTTGAACAAAACAATGGGGCAGATGTATACACACCTATTAACCCTGCTGCTGCTCAGGTTATGGAAAACAACTCAGACATTAAAAAACTAAGAGAAAATCTTGTATCAACTGAAATGGCTACTTTAATTGCCACAGGCGATTTCTCAAAAGCAGAGCAGCTTGTTAATGCAAACCAAAGTTCTTTAAATAAAGTAAGAAATGTAATGAGTTCTCAGGTAACTGGAGCTACTACGATAGAGGAACTAATTCCTCATCTAACTGCTGCACAAGTGTTAGGTTATAGTAACTCTGAAAAGGTTTATTCTCCTGAGGCTAGACAAGTTCTTATTGCTGCTCCTATTTTAGCTAATATGTCTGGGGAAGATTTCCTTGATGTTAAAAGACAGATTATGCGTATGGGGGATGCTTCTACACAACTATCTTATGATGATAAGGCAGCTATAGAGAAGTCAATTCAAAGTCTATCTAAAGCTTCTAGAAACAACCACAAAGTTGTCCAAGACTATACTATAACTGCTAGAGCTTTAGTAGCTTTAGGAGGTACTGGAACATTACCAGATTTAGTAGAGTATTTTGACAATGTAACATCTAGAGATACCGTACTAACTAATATGTTTGGGATGTCAGTAGGGGCTTCGGTGTATACTCCCTTTACTCCTAAACCTGAGCCTTTTGAAATAGAGAAGGTTATGGCAGCCTCTGTAATACTTGCAGAACAAAATAATGTAGACTTTAGGCAGGAAGATTTAAAAGATGCTATTATAAGCCAGACACCTTCAGGGCTGTGGGTTATTAGTAGAAATATTCCCGGACTAAACGCTGTAGAACCTATGATGTATTTTACTCAGGATGATGTAGATAATGCTCCGGGGTTGTTTGACGTTTTAGCAAGTCCTAGAGAAGGTGTTGTAGATAGTATGTTTGGGTCTTCTAGAGATTTGAGAGATAGGCGAGAAATGCTAAGAGAGGCTCCACAAGAACTAAGAGATGCTTATAACGAACTTGAAGCTTTGCGTAAACAAAAACAAGACCAAGGATTATTAGGTAGTAAGCCTATAGACATTGGGGGTGTTAAAGAGCAGGAGATACAGAGCAAAATAGATACGCTAGAACAGAAGTATAGTATTACTGAACCTACTACTCGTTCTCTTATAGATAATATTATTCCGCAAGAAGCTATGACTAGTGCTGTTCTTAAATATAAAGATACAGAGCTAAATGCTGCTACTCAGCTAGAGTTGTTTTCTTTTGTTCAAGAAAACCTAGACTCTTACTTAGAAGAAATGGGTTATGATGATATTAGTGATACTGACTACTTGATGACTATTGAACATATAGTTACTGATATTGGAAATAAAGCTAATATTAAAGGTGACCTATTAACTCCTAAGAGAAGAGGCATACCGGAAGAGATTATTATTGACGACTCTTTAGAAGAGGAAGATATGTTATGAGCCTAGCTGTAGATAAAATAGTAGATTTTATAGGTGTATTGGAAGGTACTTCTGACCATGTTGACCATCTAGGTATTAAAACTAAGGCTTATGGTCTTGTTAATGATATGGTCAACAACCCTTCTGCTACTAGAACTAATCAACAAGCAGCTAAGTCTTTAGGACTTGATTTAGATACAGCTACACCTGAACAAAGTAAACAGATAGCAAAAGCTATTTTTACTTCTTTAGAAAAGCAGCTACGAAAAGAATTACCTAACTGGGACAACCTTTCAGATGAAGGTAAAGTTTTAGTACTAGATGCTAAATATAATACAGGTGTTACGTATAAGAAACTTACAAAAGCGATAGAGGACTATGAAAGTCTTTTACCTGCTGTTGTAAGACAAAGTAGACGATTATCAAATGGCTCTCCTCACAAAGGACTAGATAATAGGGTTGCTAGGTTATTAACTCAGATGGGGTTCTTAAACAACCCTATGGAAGCTAAAGACCTAGGACTTAGCTTAACAGACATTTAAAGGAGGGGTAATGACATCCTTTTTCACAGGCAGTCTACCTGATAGACACAGACTAGAAAGGGAAAAACTAGAAGCAGAAGCACCAGACAACATTAGTTGGGATAGTGCTATGCGGATAGGTAATACAGTAGGTACGGCTGTTTTAAACCCTGAGTTATACGGTGCTGCAAGAGACCGTAATTTTAATTTAGGGGAATATAAAGAGTACTTAACTTCTCTAACTCCTGCTGAACAAGGGGTAGCTGTTACGGCTATCTCTGAACAAGATATGTACAATAAGGTTGAACGCTTCAGAGCAGACCAAGAAGCCTTCTCAGAGGCACAACAGGTAGGTCTGCTTAACTCACTACCTAAAATCCTTGCAGCGGGGCTTACAGACCCTCTAAACGCTATTCCTTTAGGGGGATTAGCTTATAAGATGTTTAAGCTGGGTAAGCACGGTGATAGGATTAATAATATAGCACGTAATACTTTAGCCTTTGGTGGGGTAGGTGCTACCTTTGGTGTTCTATCAGAAGCTGTTAGAGATGATATGGAACTTGAAACAGATTATGGTAGTTCTATTTTATTTGGTTTCATCTTAGGGGGTGGTCTAGGCTCCCTAGGGGGTGCTTTACAACGAACAGCTAAACCTTCTGATGCTCTTTTAGCTATGACAGCTAAAGATGATATTATAGATGAAAGAAACTTTCGTATTGCTAAGGTAGACCCAGATGCTCCTATGGTATCTGCAACAGGTGTTCCTGCCCAGCTAAAGAAAGCAGGCCCTGAAATCTTTAGTATTGAAACTCCGGGTCAGATAAAGAAGACAGGGGGTTGGGCATCCTTTATGCGCTCTGATGTACTAGAGGCTTATGGCTCAGCTTCTGGGGCTTTACGTAAGGCTGTATCCTACTTTGTAAACCCTCATGTAGGTGTTGGTATGGTAGTTAATCGTAATGATGGCTACACTAACATTAAGCGACTAGATGGTCGTACTATGAATACAGCAGATATTGAACTAGGCACTGCTTATAGAGAAGCTAAACTATCTGGAGAGTTTACAGGAAGTAGACAAGAATATATTGATACAATAGGTAAAAGCTACGCTACTAAGGCTATGAAGCAGGAAGAAGCTGTACATAGTGATGCTCAGTTTATTCAAGGTCGGGAAGAGTTTAGAAAGCTTGAAGCAGAACTTAAAGCTAAAAGAAAAGAAACTAAAGATGCTAAAGAAATAAAAGCTATTGAGGAACAACTTGCTTTAGCTAAGAGACAACTACGTGAGTCTGAAGGTGACATCTGGAAAAAGTATATGCCTGAAAGCATGACTAAAGGTGAAAGGGTTGTATCCGATTACTATAGAAAGATGTTAGAAGAAGGTAAGCGAGTAGGTGTATTAGAGTTTGAAGGTATTTCATCTTCTCGTATGTATATTCCTAGACAAGCTAATATTGAAAACTTACGTAAAATACCTGCTGAGAAACAGAAGCAACTAATTGAACAAGCTATTGTTACTCACCCCTCTAACAGATGGATGAATGAAAAAGATGTTAAGGCTGCTGCTGAGGCATACTGGCTATCTTCTTTCTCTAAAGCATATAATACAGCATTTGATATAAATTCTCGTAGTATGGCTTTGGGCAAAGAGATGGGCAATGACAGAAGTTTAAGAGGTCGTAAGTTTTATCTAAACACAAATGAGATGATAGACTTGTTAGATACTTCTGCTATGGAAGCTATGGGTAAGTATCATTACTGGATGAGAGGGCAGATAGCTATACGTGAGGCTGTACCTGAGCTACGTAATACAGCTTCAGACCAGTTGTTTAGTAAATACGAAGAGCTTATCAAGACTCCTTTAGTAAAAGAGATGCAGAACCTTAGTCCTGCTGAGGCAGCTGTACGACAGACAGAGATTAATGCTTTAGATAATATTGTCAATGATTTAATAGGTACGCTACGTATTGCTCAAAACAATAAAACAGCAGGGTGGGTTACTTCTCGTGTACTAACACAAGCATCTGCTCTTACTATGAGTGGTATGATGGGGCTTATTCAAATGTTTGAGATACCTGCTGCTTTGTGGGCTACTAACTATAATAGAATCTTACATAAACAATATGGTTCGTTTATGGCAGATACTATAAAAGCTATGTCTACTAAAGAGTATACTTCTTTCCAAAAAGAACTAGTACAGATGGGTTATCTATCTACAGCTATGATGCAGGCAGGTATTAACCGACTAACTGACACCTCTTCTACATTCAATGTAGGCAAACTAGAAAATGCTTTGATGGGGCTTAACCATAAAACATATGCTTTAGTAGGTATGCGTCCTATGACAGCTTGGTTAGAAACTGTTGTAGCAAGTAATGTTATTAATAAACTACGTGACTTTAACCCAGCTAAGGTAAGTAAGAAAGACCGCAATCTTTATAACCAATGGAGTTTAAAAGATGAGGATATTCTTAGTATCCAAAGACAGCTGAAAGAGCATGGAGATATTAGACCTGATGGTACTATTGTTACACTAGGTTTAGATAAACTAGATGATACTGCTAAAGAAGCATTATCAGTAGCAGTTAGTAGAGGTATAGAAACTGGTGTGTTACAAGGTACTACCTTTAACGTACCTACTTGGATGAAAGTACCTACACCCTTTAAACGTCTTATGACACAGTTTTGGCGATTCCCGTTAACTGCAAATGAAAAGTATTTACAGAGAGGGTTAGCTGAAGATAAGGCAGGTCTGCTTGCAGCAGGTTTAGGTGGTATGTTAATGTCAGGCTCTTTGTATTATTTAATAGAGCAAGCTGAGATAGGTATGGGTATTAGGTCTCCACTAGATGCTCGATTTGACCTTAATACAGAAGAAGGTAGAAAGGCTTTAACATTACAAGCTTTAACCTACTCAGGTGTATTCTCAGGTCTTATGTTACCCCTAGAGTTAATGCAAGGTGTATTCACAGCTGCTGGTAAAGATACACCCTTCTCTCAATACCAAGGTAGAGAAACAGCTAGTTTCCTATTAGGTGCTGGTGGTTCTCATGTTGAAAACATCCGTACTATACTAGACCAAGGTGTGAAGGGACAGTTCGATAGTGAAGCTGCTTGGTTAGCTTTTAAACGACTAACTGTACCAGCAGGTAATGCTCCTTTCTTAGGAAGAGAAGTAGATAACATCATTAAAGAAAACACTATTAAATATAGGGATTAAACTATGGGTAAAGCTAATAGACATGATGTAGAGTCATTACATAGTCTTTTAGTTGGGTATTACCAAGAGCAGTTAGCATCAGGGGAGGAACTCTCCTCTGGTACACTAGCTGCTATCAATACCTTTCTAAAGAACAATGATATTAAAGTAGATGTAGTAGACGCTAATCCACTACAAGATTTAACTAGAAACTTACAAGAATTAGTAGAGAGGACTCACTAAGTGGCAATTATTAATACACTACTAAACAATATTACAGGTCTGTCTTTTAGACAAACACTAAATGAAAACTTTGCTAACTTAAATGCAGACAAAGCAGAACTAAGTGTAGTAACTCCTTTAGCTAATAGACTTACAAATACAGAAAATGATATTACTACACTACAATCTGATGTAGGACAAGCACAATCAGATATTAGCCAAAATACAACAGCATTGGATACTAAAGTTGATAAGACAAGTCAAGGTATTTTAGCAGCCGCTACTACCGTTGTAACTACACAACCACTAACCACTTCCTATCAAAAAATAGGTTGGGTAGACTCTGTGTATGTAAATGAAACTAATGGTCACATGGCTTATGATAACCTTAATAAACGTCTTGTGTTTAACACAACAGGTATCTATCAGATTCAAGCACAAGCTAACGTAGCAGCGGGTAATGGAAGAGAATTAACTTTTAAATGGTATCGTAATGGTGTAGAGTTTGAAACTACACTACCTGCTGTGTACATTGCAAAAGGGGCTAACAGCCCTATTCCTGTATCAGACAGTAGAGTCTTTGTAGCTACAGCAGGTGATTATCTAGAAGTGTTCGCTAAAGCAGACAGTGCTACAGATTTAATTATTAAGTCTTCAGGCTTATCTGTTATTAAGTCTTGTTGTAGCGTAAGCTAATATAAAAGCCATACAGCGTATTTAAATAGTATAAGGTATGTTTGGATATACAATAATACTAAGTACGCTGTATGGGCTTCTAATTACGTTTAAACACTATTCCTAGAGGAGAGATATGGATAATACAGAACAACTAAAGAAAATACTTAACCACTTTCCTACCTACCTAGCTTATGTATATAGTCATATACAACTACCTGCTCCTACACCTTTACAGTACAGGATAGCAGAAATTATAGGTATGAATGAAAAGAGGTTAATACTACAAGCAGCACGTGGTACAGGTAAGAGTTGGATAAGTGCTATATACACCACATGGCGTATCCTACGTAATGTAGATGAGAAGGTATTGATTGTATCTGCAAGTGGGCCGAAGGCTATAGAGATAGCGTCCTTTGTACGTAGATTGTTCGAGGAAGTCCCTCTACTGCATCATCTTAACCCTAGACTAGGGGAAGGTAGGGATAGTGTACTATCGTTTGATGTAGCGGGTTGTAAGCCCTCTATTGCACCTTCTGTAGCTGCTGTAGGTATAACAGGACAGCTAACAGGTAAACGTGCTACTCTTGTACTTGCTGATGACGTAGAAGTTCCTAACAACTCACTTACTGAGATGATGAGACAGAAACTACTACAACAAGTAACTGAATTTGAATCACTACTTATACCAGACCAACCTAGTAATATATTGTTCCTAGGTACACCTCAGTCAATGGAAAGTATCTACTCTAAGCTAGAATACGCTACTAAGATACTACCTGCTGAAGTACCAGAAGACCCTGACATCTACAGAGGTAAGCTAGATGATTGGATACTAGAACAGGGGGCTGCTAATGAGCCTACTGATAAGATACGTTTCCCTACAGAAGTATTACTAGAACGTAAAGCAGGTATGGGTCTAGCTAACTATAAGTTACAGTTTCTACTTGATACTACACTCTCTGACTCAGAAAGATACCCTCTTAAGTTAAAAGACTTTATACTTACTTCTCTTGACAAAGATGAAGCTCCTTTGTCTATTACTTATACAGGGAGTAGTGATTACGTATACAAAGATATTACTAACTTAGGATTTACAGGTGACTACTTTAGACGACCCCTTAGAACGAACAAGGACTATGGTTCTTACGATGTTAAGGTAATGTCTATAGACCCATCAGGCAAAGGGAAAGATGAGGCTACCTACGCTATCCTAGGAGTCTTAAATGGATATGTATACATACTAGATGTAGGTGGTACAAAAGAAGGCTTCTCAGAAGAGGCATTAGTATTCTTTGCTAACAAAGCTAAAGAGTATAAAGTTAATGTTATTGTACCTGAGGCTAACTGGGGTGGTGGTATGTTCTATAACCTACTATCTAAAGTAGTAGCTACTATTTATCCTTGTACTATAGAAGAAGACTTTAAGGTTAAGGGACAGAAGGAAGTACGTATTATAGATAATATCGAACCACTCCTTACTAACCATAAACTAGTTATGAATCATGAAGTAGTACAAGCAGATGTAGATATGGTACAGAAAGACCCTACTAGTTTAGTATACAGTCTTATATACCAACTTACTCATATTACTAGAGATAGGGGTAGTTTAGTACATGATGATAGAGTAGATGCTTTAGCTATTGCTTGTCAGTATGTAAAGGATATGATTATGGTAGATACAGATACTGCTATTGAAGCTGTGAAGGCTAGAGAGATGGAAGAGTTTTTGTATAATAAAGTATATGGTAAATACAGTGTTAAACACAAGAATTATTTAAGCAATTATTAGGGTAAAAATAACCCCCTTGCGCCTATACAGTATATGGGCTGGAGGCTGTTTTTAATGCTAAAAGTGTACGGTTATGAAGGGGGGGTTTAATATAGCAGATATATACTGTTATAGTACCCCTCCTTAGAGAAGTATTAAGAGGGTATATAAGGTACTCTTATAGTATTCCTTAAAGGGGCGTATGAGGTACTCTTATAGTACCTACTACTTCTATACTACTCCTACAGTAACCTACTACTACAGTACCTACTAATAGACACTACACTTAATAGTAACCGAGAAATACTACAAAAATCTTAGGGTAGTAACCGAGAAATACTACAAAAATGTGAGGTGTCACAATCAGTAGGCGACCCCCTAGTTTCCCCCATAGCCCCTCCCTAAATGATAACTACTCTCATTATCATTCTCACTAACACCCTCAGTTCTGGTGTACTCAATCCAAATGTAAACACAAATCATTATCATTACTACTATCATTCTTCTTATTAACATTTAAAGCTTTCCTATAGGGTTACTGTATTATATATACGGTAGCCCTTTTTTTTGTTAAGTTGGCACGATTCTTGCATTTAGTTGTATCTAATCCCTTTTTTAGCCTAGACTAATTAAAAGTTTAGCCTTACCTAAATATTTTTTTATCTTTCCCTTTGATTTCCCTTTGATTTTTATTAGGTTACCCTTTGATTTTTGTTGTAATACCCTTTGTTTTATTATTACCCTTTGATTTCCCTTTGATTTATTTTATATTTTTTGATAAAAAGGGTTGACAAGCATAACCAGTGGGTTATAATGAAGCCGAACACAAACAAAAGGACTACAAAGATGACTATATTAATTAATGACTTTATTTACTTGCTAAGACTGATTATACAGGGTGCGGCATTGTTCGGTGTCAT
>Ga0114946_10002846_pt1 | contig 11806 bp, 14 predicted proteins | sample WalLakDeSediment_FD_88676 | JGI IMG/M metagenome (GOLD analysis project Ga0114946, IMG submission 88676) | Lake sediment microbial communities from Walker lake, Nevada to study Microbial Dark Matter (Phase II) - Walker Lake 11/02/13 Deep Sediment | ecosystem: Environmental > Aquatic >...
ATTGTACTCATACAAATCTCCTTTCCGCACACGAAGTGCGTGTTTCGTTTGTGCTTTGATAATCCTTATTCACCCTTTCATTTCCTTATCGTTAGGATCACCATACCTACTATATAGATCAGACAGAACTACCAGACTGACCATCAGCCGATGAGAGCGATCAGTGATCTCTTGCCATAGGACAGGTAAGCCTATTAGACTATTATTAGCCTAGTAAACAAGAGCAGTGTAAGCTCACCGTGGAAGTGGTATCTGATTGTTGGGATGATGCTCGTTCCAGAATCGGATCAGCTTCCGCAGCAGCTTCCTGTTGGTTGCATTACGCTTTCTGCCGTATTCGGAGGCGCATGCTTTGCACCAATCACGATTACCATGATACCCTTTCTTCTCATCATAGAACTCCGACGGTAGCTTGTTTGACTTACAGACCTTGCAGTACTGCGTTTTCATGTGATTACTCCTTTCCTTGGTTCGTTCCTGGAGCTAGTCTAGCCTCAGCATTTCTGTAGAAGCTAGACCAGCTCCGTACACTCCGGTGACCTAAGAAGCCGCTTCGCTGTGTGCGACAACAGCTTTTCCCTTGCGGGTAGTCTGACCGGCTTGAGCATATACACTGATCTCTACTGTGGTCTTACCTTTGTCTACACGCGTGGAGACCTTGACCTGCTCGTTGCCAGTCTTCTTGGTCTTCGCTTTTTGCTCCATACTTCCTCCTTTCCTATGTATCTACAAATCTCGGCCGAGATATTGCCTACGTATGCCTTTGCTTCAACCCATTCACATTCTCTCCCCTCCTCGCGCTTTCAGCATTCACACAATCTCCCCACCCCACATTTGTTGCGCTTTCACATTCGCTTAGCATGACACTCTTCATAATACACTGTTACATTCTCCTGTCAACTACCCCAATCTGGTACATAATTGATGACCTTACTGAGACTTTTGGTGAATACTCTTAAGATATACCTCGGATTTCTGACCTAGATTTCGGGAGTTGCTCCGAATTCTGGAGCAGCATGAGAGATGTAACCCCTCTTTTTTCGCAAATTCTACGTTTGGCAATCACCTGCACATATCCTCTGAAGAGTGCTTCTGAAGGGGCGTTGACAGGTGACTGTAGCGATAGTAACATATTGTTATCACTTGTTAAGGAGGGTGCGATGGTCAAAATAGATTACGTCCCCATAGAGGAAGCAAAGGCACTGAGACGCAGCAAGAAGAAGAGTGCGGTCATTGAGGAGTATGAGTCCCTCTTGCTGAACCTACCGACAGGGAAAGCAGGGATGATTGACTCGAAAAAGGAAAAAGAGAAATCGCTGACGATACGGAATCGGTTGCTCCGAGTAGGGAAAACCCTGAACATGGATGACTTGAACGTCAAGAGAGCCGGGGACATCGTGACGTTCTGGAGAGAGTAGAAAACTCTGGAAACTGCTCACCACATTTCTGGGGAACACACCATCGCTTTCAGCGGGTAAGCTCACGTTTTATCTGGTCACGGGCGGGGGGTGTGGCGGTAGATACAGTCCTATAGTGGCGACTTCACAACTCTACGCTCACATCAAGGGCATCAGAGAACCGCGTCGATGGATGACCAGGCAGACGGCACAGCGAAACGTGCTGCCTTAAGCTGGGCGTTGACTTATCTGAGAGCAGGCGTTAGGCTGAAGATGACTACCTACTTTCAATGAAAACGAAGGAGGAGAACGTAGAATCCGTGTGTGGGGTGAGTTCAGATTGCATACCTGCTTGGAAGGCAGGAACTCTACCACTGAGTTACTCCCGCATAGGTAGTTACACTTGGATTTTACGTCAAAACAAATGGAAAAACAAGCTGTAAACTCCCTACTTCTTGAATCTCTCGTCTCAACAACAAGCCTCGAATCACTGGCAAAGGGCTACATCCTGAACTGCAGGACAGAAGGCAAGTCGGCGAAGACCATATCAGGTTATCAGATGGCACTCAACAACCTGACCTGGTACTGCAGAGAGCAAGGCTTTCCAGCAGTGCAAAAACTCACGGCAGTGCACATAAGACACTTTCTGTGGTATCTGGCGAGTGAACCTCACAGATGGAACAGCACCAGTCCTGCAGCCAAGAGGCAGGTGAGTTCCACGACGGTCAACTGCTACTTCAGAGCACTTCGCACCTTCTTCAACTGGCTTGAGCGTGAGGAGTTGATCATTGAGAATCCATTCAAGAACCTCAAAGCACCGAAGATCAACAAGACGGTGGTTCAAGCACTCTCCACAGCCGAAATCGACAGGCTGTTCAAAGTGTGCTCCGGAAGGTCTCCACTGGATGTGAGGAACACGGCTATCCTATCAGTGTTCCTTGACACCGGGTTGCGTGTATCTGAACTGACAAACCTGACGATCGATGATGTGAACATGGACGATGGCACTCTGCTGGTCAAGCATGGAAAAGGGGGCAAGCAGAGGATTGTGAGGATAGGAACTAAGGCTCAGAAGGCGTTATGGAAGTACATAACCCTGTATCGTCCAGGTGAGAAACATGGTTGTAGGTTGTTCATCAACAGGTCTGGTGAATCTCTGGGTCTTCTTGGGATCAAGATTCTGATCAGAAGGTTAGGTGATAGAGCAGGAGTGAAAGTACACCCGCACAAACTAAGACACACCTTCGCGATCAGTTTCTTGCGTGCCGGTGGTGATGTTTTCAGTCTCCAGTACCTGCTTGGGCACAGCACGCTGTCCATGACTCAGCGTTATCTCCAGAGTCTCAACGCAAGTGACGCTGCAAATGCTCACAGGAAGTTCAGCCCGCTTGATAACCTGGGGAAGCTGTAGCCCATAGCCATCAGGCTACTGCGGTGGGTCGGCGATCTGAGCGTCATTGAGCGCCCATCAACCTAGAGGCGTATCGATATACCCCCCTTGTGAGATAGCCCATTTCATCAGATATGACTGAGCCCGTTTTGAGAAACTCATTACGAACAACTGAGCCGAAAAGCTGGGGATCTTCTGAACAGCCGCGCGCCACCGTAGTGTTCGTCCACAATGAGAGGCTATGATCGCAGGGGTCAGCATTGGAGATGCTACTTAGCTCATCAGCCACAATGCCACTGGGTCTGACGGAGGTATCCGGGATGAGTGTAGAAGCAACAAGAGGACAATGCCGCTGCATCGTTGTATAATGCACGTCACCCAGAACTCGAAGAGAGGAGGTTCAGGATACGAGCGTTCAGGACAACCTCAAGGTGCTTCTCAGGCGAGAACGCAAGCGTTTGGCCATATCTGGCTTGCTGGCACTCCTGCTGACTCTATGTGTAGCTAGTTTCACTGAAGAATCCTATGACCCTTATCATGCGGTGAGTTCGTACTCAGCTGAGGCGAATGCTCTGCATCTAGTATCAAGCAGTATCGATCATAACACCAACTCGCTGGAAATGCGGCTCATAAGGCCGGTTTCTGGCCCGGATATATCAACCCCTATCAGTGATACAGTGCCTGCGGAGTACCTGGTATTGGTTGTAAAATCCGATATTACATATTCCTGCGGATATGTCTTTGAGGCCAACTACCACATGAGTGATCCATCCAATCGCTACAGCATACCGTTGACAGGTGCAGCCAAGTATAGCCCTTTCAACAGTTATCAGGTTCGGATTGGACTCGGCAAGACGCGTCTGTCCGCATATGACTTCTGGACTGGTGCTGGATACGAATTCTTGCCGATAGTTGTTAGTATGAGAAGCGATGTCCCTAACTACAGGTTAAGGCTTGTTCAGGATGACGAGCACTTTGTGTCAGTGCAGTTCAGGCCCAAGGTTTCTGCAGTCCTTCTTGGAGCATTCTTACCTATTCTTGTCATCTGCGTTGTCGCAGTCTACCGGGCGTGGTGGAGCACAGCTATTGCTCTTCTGGGTGCGATTCCGTTTAGGCTGGTCTTAGTGCCACCGGAGTTTCATGGTTTCGCTCTTTTCGACATGCTCATGCTGTTGGCTCTTGCAGCGGCAACGTATTGGCTACTCTGGAGGCGAGAACCGGAACGACCTACAGAACAGCAGGAGATCTCTGCTGACTGACGGCCGTCCTCTCTATTGCTGCCCCCTATAGGCGAGCGGCTACTGCCCAATCAGCTTCTATCAGCGAATCCTGTATCAGTGATCGCTGATCCGTTAGGTGCTCTACACCACTGCTTTGCTTGAAGAGGGGAGCATGAGCAGTAGGGGTTGCCAGGCGTGTAGGTAGGGGCTATACTGTCCTCCAAAGCGATAGGAGGACGGCTATGGAAAAGCTGGATGACTTGAAACGGCGACTCATCAGTGTGAAGAACATGGGTTTCGTGAGGACGCACAGAGTCCACGATACCGGGATCGGTAAGACGCTTGAAGACTTGCTCGGTGTAGCAGAGAACAACATGAGACTACCAGATGTTGGTGATGTTGAACTGAAAGCCAAGAGGATCAGCTCCGGAAGCATGCTCACGTTGGCCACGAAGTCTCCTCTGCCTAGAGGAGTCAACAGAGTTCTCTTTGACAGGTACAGGTATTTGGATGACTCTGGTCATCACTGCCTACACTCAACTGTGTACGGATCAAGGCCCAACAAGCAAGGCTTCAGGATTGTACCAACACATGATAGGTTGATCCTTGAGAACCCGCAGAATGTCACTGCCTATTGGCTTTCCTCGGTCTTCGAGGAAACCTTGAAGTCCAAGTCGGACAGAATCCTGCTGGTTCTTGCTGAGACGAAAGGCAGAAGAAAGAGTGCCGATGAGCACTTCCATTTTACAGAGGCCTATCTCTTGTCGAATTTGAACGAAGCGAAATTCCTGTCTGCAATCGCAAATGACAAGCTGAAGGTTGACATTCGCATAGGTCTCTTCAGGAGCGGTGCGAGAGAGGGCCAGTACCACGACCACGGTACAGGGTTTAGGATAGGCAAACTAGATTTCCTGCAGATATATGACAGCTACGAACCAGTGATTTCTGGCTCTACGCATCTACTCGGGGGGTTTCCAGAAGTCAAGTAAGTACTCAAAGGTTGTCCCGAGCTTTATGAAGTTGTTAGGATAGCCGAAGATTCCTACGTTGTTGACCAGATTCCTTCTATCCCAGATCAGTATGTTCCGTAGGTCATAACCAACCTTGATCATCTCCTCCACAATGTAGACGTGAGTTGGTATGCGTTTGTTCTCCCACCAGAGGTCATTTATGTCGATTACGCAGTGCGCTTTCGGTCTAAGAAACGGAAGCATACCCTTGAGAATCTGAGCTAGTTCCTTGCTGAATACGCTAGGCTCCAATGTGCCGATATCCTTTGGATCTTGAGAATACTGTTGCACCTCTTGATAGTGCTTATTGTTCCTCAGATTACCTCTCATGCTCTTGTTCAAGCGAGGTTTGTCCAAAAACCTTGAGTAAGGCGGCGATGTAACAACCAGAGCGACTGTATTCTCACTTAAGTACTCTGGAATGCTCCTTGCATCATCGCATATCTCTATCTGCCTTGAACTGCCGAACATCTCGGCTTGGGCGAGTCTTCGCTGGGCAACTTCAACATACTCCTGTTTCAGGTCGAATCCCACTGCATTTCTACCCAAGTCGCGTGCTGCTAACAAGGTACTACCGATACCAGCGAATGGGTCGAGCACCAGCTCACCTTCATGTGTGAGTAACTTGATGAACCGTGCCGGCAAGGCGATCGGGAACACAGCAGGATGAATACTCTTGTCTCGGATATCCCTCTTTTCATAAGAGAACTCCCATATTCCGACCATTGAGCGAACCCATTCCTTACCGGTCACGCAGCTAATGTGATTGGAGGGGCAATCACAGGTCTTCTCAAATCCTAGCTCTAGAGGTATCTTGATCGTCTCTGATTTCAGCACCATCTCACACTCCGTCCATATAATACACGATAGTGCCGGAGACCGCCAACAGCAGCGATTGACACCCACTGCTGCGGGGGGCAAGACCTAGATGACACCCATTGGTTGCGGGCAGCAAAAAACCGAGAGACGGTCAAATCTCCCAGCTTCAGATTGACCTGCGATACTGCTGGGAAGCAGAGATTGAACCATAGCAGCCTGCCAGGTTAGCTAGGTGTGAGGACTGCCACGTTAGGAAGAGGTTATAGTGGGTGTTTGCCACCCCAGTGAATAGACCAAGTGCCATCATCGTTCTGAAATACCTCCCCTCTTACGTACCCAACTTTCTTTGTGTCCTCGTCCAGTCTCGCCTGAGCCTCTGCCTTGCTCTGTGTGTCCTCGTCCAGTCGCTTCTGCGCTGCCTCCTTACTCTGTTCCTGATGCAAAGCCCTCATTGCTGCCTGTCCTTGTGGTGTGAGAACATCGCCCCTGAACATGGTCGGTAAAGCAGTCACTTTCTTGTCCAGCATGGTCAGTAGATCTGTGTGTCTCTTATCCGACTTCGCCGACATGCCTAGTGAGGTGAAACCTAGCCCAACTGAGATTAGCGCAAGTCCTAATGCAAACAGGGTGACATCGCTCGGAACGCCAATGAAAACCAGAGCAAACCTCAGAACTACGAGTAGCCCCCCGATTATCAAGAGCGGGAGTCCTATGTCCTCTCCTCTAGCTTTTGCTCCGTCCCTCAGCTTTCTAAGCGATTCTTTCATTGGGGCATACTAGCTGGCTCTGTATCTCCTACTCATCAGGCTGAGTGTACATCGTAATCGTGATTCCTGCACTTGCAGAGGAATTACCTGCCTCGTCCAAACCACCAGTTACCTCATCATCGGGCAGGTCAGCATCAGCAACTGAGGTGGGAGTCTCGCTAAGCCAAGTACCCCCAACCCCAACACCAACGCTGCAAACGCGATCAGGGTGACCAGCTTCTTCACTTGAATACCCCTAAGTACATTGTACCACCGCCCAATCTTTGAGCGAAGAGCAGCTAGACGGAGCGAAGCAGTCTCGCAGCGATTGACACCCACAACTGAGGGGGATAGAATTGAGTACAAGCTAACTGCGCAGATAGTGAGGGTATTATCAGGTGATCAAAAGGATAGTCATTGAAAACTATCGCTCCATCAAGCAAATGGAATTCGTGCCCAACAAGTTCTGTGCCCTTGTCGGAGAGAACAATGTCGGAAAGTCCAACATTCTGTCAGCCATAAACCTGGTACTTGGCGAAAGATGGCCGCCAAATCAGGTTTCGATTGATGATGTGCGCGATCGTGATGAGCACCTAACCCTTTCAATCCAGATTTACTTCGATAGTCCCGTTACTCACACATACTACGGTAATGACCTTGATATTGCTGGTTTTGGTCTTGAGTACAATCAGAATACGGGCGGCGTAATGCACTGTCTAGACAGTGGAGGTTCCAGTGTGCGAACACAGTACGATCGCCCCTTGCCAATGAGTAACGCTGTCAGGGAGCGAGTCCCTAGTCTTCTAATCGGGGTCACGAGAAGTCTTACAAGGGAGTTGTCCGGATCACAGTGGACTTTGCTTGGTAGAATCTTGAAGGATATTGAGGCCGAATTTCAGCAGGATGCTGGGCGAACAAGAGATTATGACACTAGAGTTCAGGAGGCTTGTGATTTGCTTAGGACTGCAGGCTTTGTGGAGCTTGAGAATATCTTGAAGGAGCAAGTACAGCGACTGACAGGCTTTGTGAATGCAGACCTAGGGTTCAAACAGCCCAAAGTGCTCAATCAGTATAAGAGTCTAGAGCTAACAGTCCAGGAATCCAGCCACTACAGCGAGTGTCTGGCACTGGATATGGGGTCGGGGATACAGAGCGCAATCGTGGTTGCCCTAATTCAAGCATATAGACAGCTTAAGAGGACTGGGGCGATTCTACTCATCGAAGAACCAGAAGTATATCTCCATCCCCATGCACGAAGGTACTTCTATAACTTGCTGAAGGAACTAGCAGATCAAGGCAACCAAGTCTTCTATACTACGCACTCGACTGAATTTGTCTCTCTGCCAGACTTCGAGAACCTGTGTATTGTAAGAAAGACACCAGTTGGAGGTACTGGACTTAGCCAAGGTGAGGGTCTAAGTGTAACACCAGCTTCGAAAGAAGAGCTAAAGCTATTGACTCAGTTTGATACAAGAAGAAACGAGCTATTCTTCGCTCGGAAAGTCATGCTAGTCGAAGGTCAAGATGAACGAGTTGTTCTGCCCCATGTATTTGCTTTGAAAGGAATTGATGTTAACAGAGACTGCATTTCGATTGTAGATGTCGGTAGCAAGAACAACCTTGAATTCATGATGAAGATGGTAAAGGGGTTTTCTATACCGTTCGTCACTCTTCATGATGAAGATCGAAATGCCACCAATTACGCAACCTATCATGCTGGGACAGACGGTCTCAATGCTAGGATTAGAGCATCGGCAGGTGATAGTTCTATGGTGTTCTCACTGGATCCTGATCTTGAAGGTGTTCTCGGCTTAGAGAACAAAGACCTTCGTGGAAAGATAAGCAAACTGAAGACCCTTAATGCAGACTCGATTCCCCAAGTTATGAGTGACGCTATTGACAAACTAGTTAGCTTGTAGACAAGGACTACAGGTACAACAAGAGGGAGAACGCATCCTGGTGCTCTCTTCGAAGTCAACCCCATCCCTGATAATGCTCTACTGTCGGTGCTAACCTATGCTCCCCTTCAAACTCTCCAATCTCAAACTCGTCACCAAGGTAGTAAAATCATTGACTCAGCCTCCAGTAGAACAACCTCGTGCTGCGGTGATCGAAAGGGCTATTGACAGTCTTGTGCGCCGTAGTGTATTCTCGTCGAAAAGAGGTCTGTAGGAGATAATATGTCGAGCAGAACACGTAGAGGAGTTCGTTGGTTCTTCGTAGGGCTTCTGATAGTCTTAGCTATTGGGGGGGTCTCATACATGGTTGAGTATGTTTCTCTTCCGCCGGAAATGATGACCAAGATTGCGTTTGTGAGGGCATTAAGGAAGATGGATCCTTTGCTGCAGCGGGCAATCGCAAGTCAACAAGGCAAGACCGTTGAAGAGGCCCTGGCAAGTCCATACGATTTTCGGTCTGTGAAGGTGTTCATTGGGCTGCTGATTGCGTATGGCGCCGCATGGGCCATCTACCTCGCAACTAAGTTCTTCAGGTTTGTGGATAGAGAAGAGCCTAGCCAGACACCCACGCGGTGATGTCTATTGTGATGAGGTCAACTCCAGGTGCTCCCTTGTCGGCACTAACCTATACTCACGATCAAACTCCCCGACCTCAAACTCGTTGCCGAGGTAGATCAACTGCTCATCCTTCAACGCCCGTCTTCTCTCACTGCGCTCATGATTCACGCAGCAAGTAACCCAGGGTTCTTTGTTCATGATGGCATCATGCCACTGCCCCCAACACCGTCTGCAGAAGTGCTTCCTGGGGTTGCTGGTGAATATCTCTTCTCCACATATCGCACAACAGAATCTCAATGATCAACCTCATGATGGTCGTGCCCTTAGATTTCTTGAACTCCCAGACAGATTTGAGCTATCAGGGAGCACCGCAAAGCTAAATGACGCTCCGCGGTTAAGCTGAGAGCGTCATTTCGGTCTATTTGTGCGGGATTCGTCAAAGCTAGAGGTGCAGATTCACTGCATAGAACCCCATTTACCCACGCCTGCCGTACATCTCAAATCGCTGTCTTACCTCACGTTTCTTGGGTGAACGGCTGCAATGGGAGGGATATAGGTAGGAATGAGCCACCACACCATGTGGCCCAAGCTGCAGGAGAAATCTAGTAGCCTAGCAGGTATCTTAGAAGTGAAACTCTCTTAGAGGAGGTTACTGGTCGTTCTTTCCATACTACCCTCTCCTTGGGTACTTCCCTGTACTTGGTTACATCTCGGTATTTCGTGACTTCTTGTCTCTTTGTCACCGTCTCTTGCCATTCCAAGTTAACATCGAGCTTGATACTGCCCCTTGGTCTGGCCTGATAGCACTCAGACCGGAAATAGTACATCCCGGTACGCCTTGGCACAAATGAGAACGTGTAACTACCGACTGGCCCTGCTGCTACAATCGGATTCTTTGGAGTACCAACACCGAAGCTTGGATCGGTGTCGTCAGAAACGTAGAAGTAAACCTCTGGGAAACCACTGTGACGTGTCAACTGCCCATTCACAAGAATGTTGCTCTTGTCCTTTATGTCTATGTAGGTCTGGTAAGACCTAACGCCATGATAAGCCGTGAAGAGTTTATCTAGAAGCACTGTGCTTTTCTGCTGTGTCACTGTTTGCTCCTGTACTTCAGTGTACTCCTCACGCACCACATAAGGTTCGCGCTCATAGTAGACCTCAGTTGCTTGATACCTCTCTGTTGTTGGATAGGATATCTGCTTGATAGGTGCTATGCAGAGTACCAGTACTGCAATGGCAAGCAGAGACATAAAAGCGACCTTGGGAGTCCTCCTAGTCTTTGGCATTCTTACCTCCTGGTGCATTGCTTGTGACGACTCACCACTCTTCTCTGTAGCAATATCCTCTGTTTGACCACTGACCCCTTGCACGACATGTTTGACCTTTCTACGCTTATTCATACCCATTGCTGCCAATGCTATTAAGCTACCTACTGCGGCAAGAGAACCAATGATGAAAACGGCTTCCGCAATCAACTGCCCTGAGGGACTTCCGAATCTATCCTGGATAGCAGATATCAGAAGCCACACCATACAGGCGGACACAGCAGCCAGTAAAAAGGTTCTTGGCCTCATCTCAGACCAAACTCCGCTGTTTCAAACTGTAGAACGCCATCATCCTGGGAGAGCACAAGCTCAGTAACCACTCTGTCATTGCCTGGACACCTCTTGTGACACATCTAGTCGCCAAGAATATCCGTGTTAGTTAAAGCCTTGATGAGCTAATGCATAGTAGCATCCTGCCACAAGCCGGTCAAGGGTGTCTGTTCCTGTACCGCCAGTTGATCAAGTACCTGCGGTCTGGATGTTTCCTCGTCCACTCTGAGTTGTAGCTCAGCCTGCAGACCTTACAATAGTGATCGCTCCCGTAGAATTCCTCAATTGTCTTCACCCCGCCACAACGGGAGCACGCCCTTATGCTTATCGGACTACGCCAGAGTGTCATCGTGCTTGACCTCTTTCGCTCTCAACCATTCGGTCACTGATGCTGTCAGGAATACCTTCCTTCCATCACCCAACAACACGCAAGGTAATCCCTGCTGCGTGAGGCGCGTGAGCTTATTGCCCGTAACATTCAGGACTTTTCTCAAGTCGTCGAAGCTTATAATTTCGTTTGTCATGGTTCACCTCAAATCGTTCTTTCCACACTGGGTCATCTCGGTCTTGCCTGCAGCCTTGACCGGCCTGTTGCCAATAGGTTCAGGTCTACAGCGGCTGCATTCGGAGTCCACATCTTTCACGGTCTTACCACGTTCCTTGAGAGCTAGGTAATACTCCTGCAGATGCTGGGGAAGGTGCTCAGCGATTACATCGGGATTCCTTTTGTAGTCTTCCGAATTGACCACTGAGCGCAGAATCAGATCAGATTTTGATTCGACCAACATTTGAACTCTGACGCAGCACCCTCCGCACAAAACCCCAAGTGAGGCCATTCCTGTACCTTTCCTTTCAAACAATGGACAATACACCAGGGTGTCACGGAACTGCTTCCGCACATCACCGTGGCCAATTTCATTTTCAAGCGGACATTTCATTCATCACCTCCGAACTGATACTTGACAAGCGCAGATAATCGCTTGTCCCGATGGGACGGAGCTTGGAGCTAACTCCGCCCCTACGACTCTCAAACTCCAGTCGTCAAGTCTTCAAATAGTATGCCAATTCTAAGGAGAAAGAGCGCACCATTACACTGGTTAGAGTGCTGGA
>Ga0114946_10002847_pt1 | contig 11804 bp, 12 predicted proteins | sample WalLakDeSediment_FD_88676 | JGI IMG/M metagenome (GOLD analysis project Ga0114946, IMG submission 88676) | Lake sediment microbial communities from Walker lake, Nevada to study Microbial Dark Matter (Phase II) - Walker Lake 11/02/13 Deep Sediment | ecosystem: Environmental > Aquatic >...
CCGGACGCTGGCGCTGGCTGTTCGTCTTTTTGGCAATGTGATGAGCGGCACCATGATTGCCGCCGTGCTGCTCTCTATTGTGCCCCTCTTTTTCCCGGTGGTGATGCAGCTGCTGGGGCTGGTAACCGGCCTTATTCAAGCCTACATTTTCGCTATCCTGGCCATGGTGTACATCGCCTCGGCTACTAGAGTGCATGGAGAAGATTGACGAAGGGCAGGCAGTGCCCACTGGCGGCAATTGGCCTCTCGTCTTCAGAAGGAGTTCAGTATGGAATTAGATCAAATTAGTCTGGTTGGTGCGGCTTCGATTATTGCCGCCGGGTTGACGATTGCCATTGGCTCAATTGGGCCGGCCTTGGGCCAGGGGCGCGCTGTGGCTCAGGCTCTCAGCGCCATTGCCCAGCAGCCGGATGAAGCCAACACCATCACCCGTACTTTGTTTGTCGGCCTGGCGATGATTGAATCAACGGCTATTTACTGCTTTGTCATTGCCATTATCCTGATCTTTGTGAATCCGTTTTGGAATTACATGGTCAACCTGATCGGAGGATAGTGCGGTGCTTATCGAATGGTTCACCGTTGTCGCCCAAATCATCAATTTCCTCATTCTCGTTTTCTTGCTGCGCCGTTTTCTCTACCGGCCGATTGTCACCATGATGGCCAACCGGCGGGAGCGGATCGAAGCCGATCTGGCTGCGACCGAGCGCAAACGAGAAGAAGCGCGGGAGGAGATTGAAACTTACCGGCGCAAGAACGAAGAGCTGGATGAACAGCGACAAAGCCTGCTGCAGGAGGCTAAAGAATCGGCCGAATCGGAGCGGCATCGCCTGCTGGCTGAGGCGCGCGAAGAAGTCGAAAAGGCGCGCAGCCGCTGGCAGCAGGCGCTGGATGAAGAGAAGGAGGCGTTTCTCCTCGATTTACGCCAGCACGTTGGCGAACATAGTTACCAGGTGATGCGGCGGGCGCTGGCGGAACTGGCAGATTCGGAGCTAGAAGAGCGGATTGCGGCCGTCTTCCTCCGCCGCCTGACTGATCTTGGCGCTGAGCAGAGACAACTGCTGCAGCACGCCAATGGCGCTAATTGGACCATCCAGAGCGCATTTGAACTGTCGCCAGACACGCGCGACCAGATTCGCCGGCAGCTGGCGGAGGCGCTCGACTACGAGGGCGACCTCCATTTTAGCCGCAATTCCGACCTCATCTGCGGTTTGGAATTGCAGACACCCGATCACAAAGTGGCCTGGACAATTGGGAGTTACCTGGATGAATTGGAGGAAGCAGCCCGCCAGATGGTTGCTTAGTCGTGTAGTCATTTGGTCCTGTAGTCGCGTGGTCATTGGAACTGCCTCTCAGAACTGTCTTGGCTAACGGCTAGCAGCTAGCCGCTAACTGCTAGAAAAACAGCTATAATGTCTCTTTCCAATACTCTTGACGATACTTTTGCCCACCTGGCCAAGACGGCCGAGGAGAAAAAGCCCCGTTTTCAGGTTGAGGAGTTGGGCTTTGTCACCTATTTGGGCAATGGCATAGCCCGCATTAAGGGGCTGCCCGGCGCGCAGTCGGAAGAAATGCTGCGCTTCCCTGGTGACCTGTACGGCATGGTGTTTAACCTCGACGCTGGGGAACTGGGCGCGATCCTGTTGGGTGACAGCACTGGTCTGGGGGCCGGCGCGCAGGTACGCCGCACCCGCCGCACCCTGGATGTGCCGGTTGGGTCGGCGATGCTGGGTCGGGTTGTGGATCCCACCGGACGGCCGCTTGACGGCCGTGGTCCGATTCACACCAAAGAGCGCTGGCCGGTGGAGCGGGAGGCGCCGGAAATCATGGCCCGCGCTCCGGTCAACGTACCGTTGCAGACCGGCATCAAGTCGATTGACGCTCTCATTCCCGTGGGGCGTGGCCAGCGCGAGCTGATTCTGGGCGACCGGCAAACCGGCAAGACAGCCATTGCCCTGGATACCATCATCAACCAGCATGACAAAGATATCGTTTGCGTATACTGCGCTATTGGCCAGCGTAGTTCGGCCGTGGCCGGAGTGATTGCTGACTTGCGTCAATACGGCGCCCTGGATTATTCCGTAGTGGTTGTGGCCAGCGGGGAGCAGCCGCCGGGCCTGGAGTTTATTGCTCCCTATGCGGCGACGTCTATAGCCGAGTATTTCATGCACCAGGGCCAAGATGTCCTGATCATCTATGATGATTTAACCCGCCATGCTTGGGCCTACCGTGAACTCTCCCTGCTGCTGCGTCGACCACCTGGCCGCGAGGCCTTTCCCGGCGACATTTTCTACATCCATTCCCGCCTGCTGGAGCGGTCTACCCGGCTACGCTCCGAACTGGGCGGTGGTTCGCTCACCGCCTTGCCCATTGTGGAAACAGAAGCGCAAAATGTTGCCGCTTATATCCCCACCAACATCATCTCCATTACCGACGGACAGATCTATCTGTCGCCTGATTTGTTCCAAAAAGGGGTGCTGCCGGCGGTGGACGTAGGAAAATCGGTCTCTCGTGTGGGTGGCAAGACTCAGCTGCCGGCTTACCAGGCGGTGGCCGGCGATCTGCGGCTGGCTTACTCCCAGTTCGAGGAGCTGGAGAATTTCGCCCGCTTTGGCACGCGGCTGGATGAAGCCACCCGCCAGACGATTGAACGCGGCCGCCGGGTGCGGGAGGCGCTGAAGCAGCCTCAGTATGAGCCAATTCCCGTGGCCGAGCAGATGGCCGTTTTGCTAGCAGTCACCTCGGGCCTGTTTGATGAGCTGCCGCTAACCGCCGTGGCTGACGCCAGCCTCGCCGTGCGCCAGGCAGTCATGGCGGAGTTGAAAGGCGTGGTTGAGCGCATCGAATCTGGTGAACGGCTCGCTGACGAAGATCGGGAAGCGCTGATAGAGTTGGCCGAAGCGGTCATTGCCCGTCTGGACGAGGCCCGTCCAGACGGGGCCCGTCAAGACGGGGCCAGCCAGGGCGGGTAGCTAACCGGGCATGGAAACGATTGCCGATGTCCGGCGGCGGCTGGAGAGCGCCCAAGATTTAAGCGCCATTGTGCGCACGATGCGTGCTCTGGCTTTGGCCAGCATTCGCCAATATGAGCGGGCGGTTGAATCGCTGGCCGACTACAATCGGGCTACTGAACTGGGGCTGCATGTGGTTCTGACCGAGGCGTTTCGTGAGAATCGTGCCCTGCCGCTAGAAAGCCGGCGGCCGCCAGCAGAGCGCACCACCGGCATCATTGTTTTCGGCAGCGATCAGGGAATGTGCGGCCAGTTCAACGAGCAGATTGCCTCCTTTGCCCTGGAGCAGTTGGCCGAAATGGCCATTCCGGCCGAGAAGCGTCAGGTGTTGGCGGTGGGGGCGCGGGTGACGGGCCATCTGCTAGATGCAGGGGAGTCGGTAGCGGCCGTTTATGATGTCCCCGGCTCAGTCATTGGCATTACGCCGGTAGTCCAGGAGCTGCTGCTGCGCAGCGGCCAGTGGCGCGTTCCCCAATCGGGACAACCGCCCGTGGAGCAGGTATTTCTCTTTTACAACAAGCTGATTTCGGCAGCCGCTTACCGGCCGATTCAGCGTCAGCTTTTGCCCATTAACCGCCGCCGTTTGCAAACATTAGTCACCCAGTCGTCGTCCGATCTGGCTAATGGGCACGACGCTCCCGCCCATTCCACCGACCTGAAGAGTCATTTTGACTGGCCTTCCCGTTCGCTGCCTACCTTTACGATGGAATGGTCGACCCTTTTCTCAGCCCTGCTACGGCAGCATCTATTTGTTTCGCTGTTTCGGGCCTTTGCCGAATCCCTGGCCAGCGAGAATGCCGCCCGACTGGTGGCCATGCAAGCGGCCGAGCGCAACATTGAGGAGCGCGTTGACGAGTTTCAGGCGCTTTACCATCATTTGCGCCAAAATGCGATTACCAGTGAGCTGCTGGATATCATCTCCGGCTTTGAAATGTTGACCAAGCCGTAAGATGTTAGACATTATTGGTTTGTCCAAGCAGTTTGACGGCCAGCCGGCCTTGCGGGGAGTTGATTTGACGGTCGTGGCGGCCGAGGTTGTGGCTCTATTGGGCGCCAGTGGCTCGGGCAAAACAACCTTACTGCGGATTATTGCCGGACTGGAGCAAGCGGATGCCGGCCAGCTGCTGCTGGACGGCCGCGCCCTGAGCCAGATTCCCGTGCATCGCCGTCAGTTTGGGCTGGTATTTCAGGATTACGCCCTTTTTCCCCACAAAAATGTGCGCGATAACGTTGCCTTCGGCTTGCGTATGGCCGGCTGGTCGGGTGAGAAGATAGCCGCGCGCGTGACGGCCGTTTTACAATTAGTTGGTTTGGACGGTTTTGAAGAGCGGGACGTCTACAATCTTTCCGGCGGGGAGCAGCAGCGGGTGGCCCTGGCTCGTTCGCTGGCGCCGGCGCCCCGCCTGCTGCTGCTTGACGAGCCGCTGGGCTCGCTGGATCGCGCCCTGCGCGAGCGGCTGACCCTGGATCTACGCCGTGTATTGCGCGGTGATAATGGGGACGAAGCCCTGGCAGCGATGACTGCCATCTACGTCACCCATGATCAGGGGGAGGCCTTTGCCGTGGCCGACCGGGTGGTTCTGCTGCGCGACGGGCTGGTGGAACAGATTGGCCGTCCGGTTGAACTGTATCGCCGCCCGGCAACGCCCTACGTGGCCCGTTTCTTGGGTATGGAGAATCTGCTGGAGGGCGAGGTTGTGGCGCGGGAGCCGCTGACCATCAGTACCCCTCACGGCCGTTGGCAGGCCACGGCCGACGCCCCGCTGCAGAGCGCCCAGCAGGTGACTGTCCTGGTTCGTCCCGGGGCAGCCCGATTCTGGCCAGCGGATGCGGCGGCACCCGACTCGGCTGCTGCTGATGGCCCTAATCGGCTAACGGCCGTCCTGCGCGATCTCTCCTTTCGCGGCCGTTACCAGATAGCCACCTTTACTGTGGAAGACACTCGCTTTCAGTTTGAGTTCGAATCAGATCTGGACATGCCCTCCCCAGGCACGGCCGTTACGCTCAGTCTTGATCCTGCTGGACTGGTTGTTTTAGCATCCGGTGAGGATAGCCGACTCGGGTTGCTCCCCCAGTCCGCAGAAGCGTATAATATTCAATAAGAGTACCGGTGGCTGGATGGTGGCCACCACACACAATGATGGCTTTCACAATGGTGGGCATCACAATGGTGACCATGACATTGATGGCCATCACATTATCTGGAGAGACGCTATGACAGTTCTGTGGGCCGTAGGCGCATTTTTCCTGGTTCTAACGCCGATAATCTTGGTGCATGAACTGGGTCACTTTTGGGCAGCGCGCAAGTCAGGCATTAAAGTCGAAGAGTTTGGGCTTGGTTTTCCGCCGCGAGCGGCCGTCATGTTTGAACGTGGCGGCACCAAGTTTACCTATAACTGGATTCCGCTGGGTGGTTTTGTCCGGCCGGCCGGCGAAGATGACCCTGACGTGCCCGGCGGTCTGGCTTCAGCCTCTAAGCGGGCGCGCCTGTTTGTCCTATCTGCCGGCGCCCTGGCTAACTTTGTCTTTGCCTTCTTTCTCTTCTGGCTTGCTTTTATCATCGGCGCGCCTGGTTTTGACGACAGCCGGGTGATGGTGCAGGGCGTTATGCCCGATTCGCCGGCGATGGTTGCCGGGCTGCAGGAAGGTGACCTTATCGTGGGGATCAATGGTCAAGAGGTGGCTGGCGATACCGAGATGCTGATTAGCGCCATTCATGCCAACGTTGGTCTACCGGTACAGCTGCTTGTGGAGCGGGACGGCCGTTTGCTGGAGCTGTCGGTAACGCCCCGCTTGCCCGGCGAATATGGAGCCAATCAGGGTCCCACCGGCATTGCTTTAGGCTTCCCTTCTACTGGCCGCCAACCAATGGGGCTGCTGCCAGCTTCGGCCGCGGCCGGGGGTTCAGTCTGGCAGGTTATCTATGGCACGGTCACCGCTCCGGCTATGCTGATTCGCGGCCAGCTTGATCCCAGTCTGGCCCGACCGGTCAGCGTGGTCGGTATCAGCCAGATTGCCGGCCGCGCTGCCGAAAGTTCGGCAACGACCGGCGATCCCTTCCAGATTCTGTTCTTTACGGCCATCATCAGCGTGGCCTTGGGTTTCACCAATTTGCTGCCCCTGCCGGCGCTGGACGGCGGACGGATTATGTTTGTGCTGCTGGAGGCAGTCCGCGGCCGGCGGATTGAGCCAGAGCGGGAAGGAATGGTGCATCTGGTGGGGATGCTCTTCCTGTTGGGGTTGATGTTCTTGATCATCATCCAGGATATTGTGAATCCCATCGTGCCCTTCTAATGCCGCAGGTACCAGAGAAGCAAGCCTATTTTGACCACACCAACCATGAGCAGCCTTGCTGATTTACCTTTCGAGCAGGTTTTGGACAGTCTGTTTGGCCCCGCCCCGGTCTCGATACCTCTGTTGTTTCGTCTTTCAGACATGGCTCCTGAAGAGATGGACGCCTTCTGTCGTTTTTGGCCTCAGCAAGACGGCGAGCGCCGGCGGGTCATTATCCGCCATCTGACCGATCTGAGCGAAGAGAATTATCAGGTCGATTTTAGCCCTGTCTTTGCCTTCTGTTTGCAGGATGAGTGGCCGGATGTCCGCCTGGCAGCCCTGGATGGACTGGACGAAACGGAGAATCCGACCTATATTCCGCCAATTATCGCTCGGATGACCGATGATGAGGATGAAGAGGTTCGCAGCCTGGCCGCGGCGACGCTGGGTCATTTTTTGCTTTTAGCCGAGTGGAAGCAGCTGCCGGCTCAGGCGGTGCAGCCGGCTGTTGAGGCTTTGTTGGCCCAATACCAGGCGGCCGGGACGCCGGCGGCCGTCAAGCGGGCGGTGCTGGAATCATTAGGCAGTACCACTGATGACCGCATCCCGGCCCTGATTCGGGACGCCTACCAGAGTGGGAGAGAGCGTTTGCAGGTGAGCGCTATTTTTGCCATGGGGCGCAGCACTGACAGCCAATGGTTATCTATTATTCGCCAGGAGCTAACCAACCCGCTGGTGCGCATGCGTTTGGAGGCCGTGCAGGCCGCCGGTGGCCTGGGGGATGAAGCCTTGGTGCCGGTATTGATTGATCTGCTGTCGGATGAAGAGTTGGAGATTCAGTTGGCGGCCGTGGCTGCCCTGGGCCAGATCGGCGGCGACCTGGCTTATGACTATCTTACCGAACTGGCCGACGACCCGGAGGTGGAGGAGCTGCATGAGGCCATTCAAGAAGCGCTGGAAGAAATGGATTGGTTAGGCGGCAACATTGATTTGACGCTCTTGGGGTAAGTATTTCCTCTCTCCTGGCTCATTGGCGCTGAAGGTTGCCGCCGCTTGAACACCGTTTTTGAAGTCCTGACCTACAACATCCTGCCCATCTTCGTTGTGGCCGGTCTGGGTTTTTGGCTGCGCCGCTACTTTTTAGTGGATAAGCAGACTGTCTCCAGTATCGTTTTCTACGCCCTAAGCCCTTGTCTGGTTTTTTCCTCGTTGATCAACTCTGCTTTGCCCGTGGCCGAACTGGGGCAGCTGGCCGGCTTCACGGTTATCTTTGTACTGGCCTTGGGTGGCCTGACCCTGGTGGCCGGGCGTCTCCTCCGTCTCGATCGGCGTGATACCGTGACCCTCATGTTGGTGGTGATGTTTGTCAACAGCGCCAATTACGGCATCACCTTTAACCAATTGCGCTATGGGGATGAGGGGGTCACACGGGCTATTGTTTACTATTTCACCAGCACCGTGCTGATCTTCACGCTGGGTATTTTTATCGCCTCCATGGGACAGATGGATGCGCGGACGGCCTTGCGGAACTTGCTGCGGCTGCCGCCCCTGTATGCCGTGGCTTTCGCCTTGCTGGTTTACGGCTTCCAGGTGACGCTGCCTTCGCCGCTGCTGCGAGCGGTGGAAATTGCCGGCGCCGGGGCGATTCCGGTGATGCTTTTGCTCTTGGGTATGCAGATGGCTGACATGCCTGGTTGGGGCGGTATGGGCTTCATTGTCCCCGCCGTGACGCTGCGTATGGTGGTGGGGCCGCTGGTCGGTTTTGGCCTGGCGCTGCTGCTGGGGTTGGACCAACTTGGTTTGGCGGTGTCGGTGGCGCAGGCGGGTATGCCCACGGCCGTGATGGTCATTATCCTGGCCACGCAGTACGATCTGCGACCAGCCGAGGTGACGGGCACCGTCGTTATCACCACCCTGGCCAGCGTGATCAGTTTGCCCTTGGTCATTTACTTTTTCGGGTTGTAGAATAGGTGTATCTCGTTTTTGCGGAATGAGGAATTGATGCGACGCTTTTGCTTGGGGCTGATGGTTGTGTGGCTGCTGTTAACAGTGGCACGGCCGTTGTCAGCCCAATCCGTTTCAGTAATTCGTGGTGAAGCGACGGCCACTTATCGCTTTGGCCAGGTGATGGAGTTCCGATTGGCGCTCGATAGCCGGCAGCCGATCACGGCCGCGACCCTGTTCATCACCACCCACGAACTGGCGCAGACGTTGGCCATCGATCTCGAATTTGACCCGGCACAAGAGCTGGAGCTGACCTACCAGCTAGATTTGACCCAGCTCCGTTTGGCCCCTTTTAGCCGGGTCACTTACTGGTGGGTGGCCGTCGATGAACGGGGTTACGAATGGCGGGCTAACGAGCAGGAGTTAGAATATGCCGACGACCAGTTTGCCTGGCGCCAGCTTTCCCGCCAGGATGTGGCTATTTACTGGACCGGCGATGACTTGTCGTTGGGCGAGACCGCGCTGGATATCGTCAGCGAAAGCCTGCCCCGTATTCGGGCCATTATTCCGGTTGAAGATGGTTTCCCCATTCGCGTCTACATCTACCCCTCTCTGGCTGATCTACGGACGGCGCTGCGCCTTTCTGGTCGCGACTGGATCGGCGCTCACGCCCAACCTGATCTGGGGGTGATTCTGGTTGTGGCCGCCAATCCCCGGACGGCTGGGGTGGATCTACGCCAGTCGATTCCCCATGAGCTGAGCCATTTGCTGCTCTATCAGGCGACAGGTATGGCTTACACGGCCGTACCCCGCTGGTTCGATGAGGGTTTGGCTACCCTGTTTGAGGCCGATCCTAACCCGATCTATGGGCAGTTGGTGAATGCGGCGGTCAGCGGCGGTACGATCATTCCTGTCGCCGATCTCTGCCGCCAGTTTCCGGAGACGGAGGCTCAGGTGGCGCTGGCCTATGCCCAGAGCCTGGATCTGGTCCGTTTCATCGAGGTGGAATACGGCCGTCAGGCGCTGCAGGATATGATCCTGGCTTTTGCTGATGGCGCTGATTGCCAGACAGCCGTGCGACGCACGTTGGACCTTTCGGTTACCGAACTGGAACAGCAGTGGCTGCGCAGCCACCAGACTGAATCCAACCTGTACCGCTTCTTCCAACAGAACGGTCTGCTTTTGCTCCTCTTGTTGGGCGGCTTTGGCCTGACCGTACTCCTGCTGCGGCCAACCAATCCCGAAACGGCCGCTTGATCACGGTCCATGATTGAGTAATTGCCAATAACCAATATCGCTTAATCAGAATTGCTGGACGCTGTTGTAGGATTAGTTTATGAGTGATGAACATTCACCGGCAGAGGCCGGCCAGACTGAATTTGATCGTCTATACCGCCAGGGTGCGACCCTGCTTCATCAAGGGCAGGCGGTAGATGCCACGCCCTGGTTGGAAAAAGCGCATGCGCTGGATTCTGACCATCTTGATGCCGCCATTAATTTGAGCGGCGCCTACATTCTCTCCGGCAAGTTCAAGTGGGCCGTTCCCTTGCTGGAGGAGTTGAGCCGCCGCGCGCCAGATAATGCCATGATTTGGACCAATCTGGGTGCGGCTTACCTAGGCAACCCAGTCTTAGCCACGGAAGAGCAGCAGCTGGCGGCCATCGCCGCCTTTCGCCGCGCTCTGGATGCCGACCCTATTGCCCCCAACGTGGCCTATAACCTGGGCCTCATCTACCGGGATCGCCGCGAAGTAACAGCGGCCCGTCACTGGTTTCAGCAGGCGATCAAGGCCAATCCCCACGATCGTGACGCCCGCCGGAGTCTGGAGCGGTTAGCTGTTAGCGATTAGCCGTTAGCTAAAAGCTAACGGCTAATCGCTAACGGAGTGAACTGTGACAAAACGACTGATTGTTATCGGAGGGGGCTTGGCCGGTTCAGAGGCTGCCTGGCAGGCCGCTGAGCTGGGCGTGGCCGTGGACCTGTATGAAATGCGGCCGCGGAAGCCGACGGAGGCTCACGTGACCGACAAACTGGCCGAGCTGGTTTGCAGCAACTCCCTTGGCTCCCTGCTGGTGGAAAAGGCACCTGGCCTGCTGAAGGCAGAGCTGCGCGGTTTAGGCTCCATGATTCTGGACTGTGCCGACCAGGCGGCCGTGCCTGCCGGTTCTTCTCTGGCCGTGGATCGGGAACGGTTTGCCGAACTGGTTACCCAACGGGTTGCGAACCATCCTCGCATCCGCCTGATCAGGGAGGAAGTCACCGAACTGCCCGGCGATCCCTGCATTGTGGCCACCGGACCACTGACCTCGGCGGTGCTGGCGGAGAAGATTGCCGCCTTATCTGGCCAGAAATACCTTTACTTCTATGATGCCCTGTCACCGATTGTCAGCTTTGACTCGGTTGACCACAGCATCGCTTTTCGCGCCTCCCGTTATGACAAAGGCGAGCAGGAAGATGGCGACTATATCAATTGCCCGCTCAACCAGGCTGAGTATGAGGCCTTTGTGGCCGCCCTACTGGCGGCGGAGACGATTACGCTGCGCGACTTTGAGCGGGAAGACGCCCATTTCTTTGAGGGTTGTCTGCCGGTCGAGGTGATGGCCCGGCGCAATCCCGACAGCCTGCGCTTTGGCCCGATGCGACCGGTAGGCATTGTTGACCCCCGCACCGGCCGGCGGCCGTATGCCGTCATTCAGCTGCGTCAGGACAACATTGCTGGCACGCTCTACAATCTGGTTGGCTTTCAGACCAATCTCAAATGGGGCGAGCAGCGGCGCGTGCTGCGGCTGGTGCCCGGCCTCGCTCAGGCTGAATTCATGCGTTATGGCATGATGCACCGCAACACCTACATTAATGCGCCTGAGCTTCTCCAGCCGACGATGCAATACCGCGCCCGGGCCGATCTCTTCTTCGCCGGGCAGATTGTGGGGGTTGAAGGCTACGTGGGCAACGCCGGCACCGGTCTGGTGGCTGGCATCAATGCCGCCCTCTTGCTGACCGGCGTACACCCGCTGATATTTCCACCGCTGACGATGCTAGGCGCCCTCTGCCACTACGTGACCCATGCCGATGCCCGCCACTTCCAACCGATGAAGGCCAATTTTGGCCTGTTTCCGCTGCCGGAGCAGCGGTTGGGCAAGGCGGAGCGGTATCGCTACTATACCGAACGAGCGTTGACGGCGCTGCGCCGTTTTGCCCGGGAACGGCGGCTCAACTATACGCCGGCGGTGGTACTCTGATTGCTGCCTGCATACGGCACTGCCGGGCGCTGTCTGGTACCATTTGATCGTTTACCTCACCTGTCATTCCAATATGTCTACATGAAACGATTTGTTCTTCTTTTGCTGACCATTTTCTGCCTGTCTGCCTGCCGGGCAGTCACTGACGACCTGACGGCCGTGCCCCCCACGCTGCCAGCCCCAGTAGAGCAACCTGGCGCGTTTGACGGCCAGCGTGCCTTTGCCTACCTGGAGGCGCAGATGGCGTTTGGCCCCCGCTGGCCCGGCAGCCCAGGGCATACGGCCGTGGCCGATTACATTCTGGCTGAATTGACCGCCCTGGGTTGGCAGGCCGGAGAGC
>Ga0114946_10002848_pt1 | contig 11804 bp, 17 predicted proteins | sample WalLakDeSediment_FD_88676 | JGI IMG/M metagenome (GOLD analysis project Ga0114946, IMG submission 88676) | Lake sediment microbial communities from Walker lake, Nevada to study Microbial Dark Matter (Phase II) - Walker Lake 11/02/13 Deep Sediment | ecosystem: Environmental > Aquatic >...
AAAAACGAAGGAGCCAAAGAGGTTTCTAAGATTGGTGCCGCTGGTAGTTTGTATTCCAACCTTGTCTCGGGTTTCTGGTCTTAGATTTACTTGACTATAATTAGTAAAGAAATATTTTCTTAATAACATGTCTGGAACGGGTATCGCTCCTAGTGATGACTATTTTGATATTAATAAGTTTCAGCAGCTCCTTGAGCGGCTTGAAGCATCAAAAGGTCGTCAACAGCGTCAAAAGTCTCTTGAAGGGCGTCGCGACATCTTTGCGACCGGCCTTGGTAGCATGATGTCTAATTTCTGATTTTATGGAATCCTCCAGGGAAGAACAGCAATTTGGTGCTGACTTTAACCTGGAGGGGTACCGTAATTTACTTGAACGCCTTCAGGCGTCTAAAAGGAAAGAAGTCCAATTAAACAAAAAAACTTCCCCTAGGCCAACACAGGCACAAACGTGATTTGTTATCATGACCAGTAGCGTCCCCTTAGGACAAACCGATGCTGACGATTGGTTTGATCTAGACAAATATCGTCAAGCAGCGGGTGTTGCTTACGAGTTTTCAAAGAAAAAAATGGAAACTGCTGGTGAACAAGAACGTGAAACTATCGGTAAAGGAGCATCAGAGCAACGCACATCTGCCGAGCAAAGGCAAGATTTCAGCGAAAAAGATGAAGCCCGCGACTACGCCCAGGCCCAACGAGCTTATCGATATTGAAATTTTTGATCAGTGGGTAGATAATTTAGATTCAGCCACTCAAGAAAGTTTTATTGAGTTTGCTCGGACAACTTATTCAATTATTGAAATTTATCTCTACGCTCGTTTCCTTAGCTATAAAGGAACAATAATTGGCTGTGAAGGCTGGGTTTTAGATAGGTATCCCAAACCTGACCACAGAAAACTCCTTCTTCAAGAAATTGATGAGATGCGAGAAGACATGCGTAAACTGCGTGAGGATATTGAAAATCTGGCAGTTAAGCGTGATGTTGGTGTAGCCAGATTGGCGGGCATGGCCAAGGAGTTACGTGGGACCATAAGCCAAGTAGAAAATTACACAGGTGCAAGGGATCGACGGGGACTGCTCCTTGCTGGAGCTGACCAAGCCATACGTGAGTTATTAGCTATTTTCAAGGAGGACCCTATTGAAGGTCCACTGGGAGAAGCGTCAATGTCTGTATGGGCTAAGATGCAATTAAGTGAATAATCACTATTCGGTAATGCCTGCACAACAAGAATCCCTGAACACCCCTCCCTTAAGGCCTGGGATTATTTTTGGTCCTGGTCGATCCACTCGAATTCCAGAGTCTGGGACTCTTGAGTATCAAAAAATGGTTGAGCGTATGCGTAATATCACCACACAACAAAAATGAAAAAAGGTAAGATGCCGCCTCAGTTGGTGGAATACTTTAAAAAGAAAGAAGCCAAGAATGAAGATGGCTCAGAAATGAATGATAAAGAAAAACGTTTGGCTGCATTAAATAAGGCGCGAACTTATCAAAAACAAAAGAAAGACAAGAAATAAGCTAGTATTACTTTAATTACTGGTTCTCTTGTGCCTGCGTATCTACATCAAAACTATCGACGGAACGCACAGGCTGCTGCTAAAAAACATCGAGTACGTCGAAATGATGACGAAGTATTGCTTGAAAAAGCAAGAGAAGATTTTGCATATTTTTGTGAGTATATTGATCCCAATAAAAAACCAGCCAAACACCATCTTGAATGGCATCGTCATCTTATAACTGAACAAGATACTAATTGTTTAATTAAAATTGGCGGCCCAAATGTAGATTTATTGGCTCCTCGTGGGTCTGCTAAAAGCACTCTTTTGGGTTTATTTACGGCCTGGTCAATTGGCGTACACACATTAGCTAAAAAACCTTTACAAATTCTTTATCTTTCTTATACCGTTGATATTGCTAGGTCTAAATCAGCCACGATTAAACGCATTATTGAAAGTAAAAGATATCAAGCTATCTTCCCTTGCGTAAAGCTACTAAAAAACGTTACCAGTAACGAATATTGGTCTATTGACCATCGCTTCGCTGGTATTGATATCACCGGTGATGAGCAATTTACTTTATGTGCTGCGGGACTAAAGGGCTCGGTTACATCTAAACGTTCTCATCTGTGTATTATTGACGACCCTATTAAGAGTTCGTCGGACATATCTAATCCAGATATACGCAAAATGATGCAAGATAACTGGAATGCTGTCATCTCTCCAACTATGTTTGAAGGCGGCAGGGCCATTTGCCTTGGCACCAGGTTTAGACACGATGATATTCATACGACAACTTTTAATCAACAAAATAATTGGAATCAGATTGTTCTTTCTGCTATCTACAACAATGAAGAAACGGGAGAAGAAGAATCTTATTGGCCTGAAATGTGGTCATTAGATTATCTTAAAGAGAAGAAACGACAGGCGCCAATTGCTTTTTCTTTTCAATATATGAATCAAGTTATCAGGCAAAACGAATTATCGTTGGCTCCTGAATTACTTATTAAAGCAGAAATTGCGACTGAATTTGATGCGTTAGGTGTAGGCGTTGATCTTTCTGCTGGAATTAAAGAAAAAAATGACTACACAGTTATGGTTCTTGGCGGACGAATTGGGGATAAAATTCACATCATTGATTATCGCCGCATTCGGGTTATGGGAAATCTTGAGAAATTAGACGCTCTCAAGGAACTTCTTAATGACTGGTCCATTTTAGGTAAAGATGAAAATAACAATTATTTTCCAACGTATAACACTTGTGATGTATGGTCTGAAGCAGTTCAGTACCAAGCTTCTTTAGAGGCTGACTTTAGGCGAGTTTGCTTGAACAATGAAAGTTTGTATAATATTCTTTGGCATCCTGTTAAAGGATTTCGAGCTGATAAATTAGCACGCTTTAGGGGTATTATGGGTATGTTTGAAGATCGTAAAATTATTTTTAATCGATATCGTAATTTCACCTCAATGTTTGAAGAACTTACTAATTTTGGTGTGAGTAGTCACGATGACTGTGTTGACTCACTTGTATGGCTTGTTACTGGATTGGCCCGTAAGGGGCAGTTGCATATTGATTATTAACAGTAGAATGGTTAAAAAAGTTTAACCGTGGGTCCAGAGTATTTAGCCCTAGTTCTAACAGCTGGGATAGCAGGGCTATCCGGAGGATCCTGGACAGCCAATAAAATTCTATCTAGAGTACACGAGCGCGTTAAGCAGCTTTCCGATTCAGTACACGATCAACAAAACAAAGTGGATAGCTTAGAAACTCAGCTGAATCGTTTGCCTCTTGACTACGTATTGAAAGTTGACTTTCTTAGAGAAATTCAACAGATGCACGACAACTTTAAACAGATTAATAGTAAGCTGGACAAAATGATGGAACGCCTTTTGAAATGACCACTTACATTATTGAAGTTCAAGAAAGCGAAGATGGTGAGCTTTTTATTGAATTTCCAGATGAGGTAGTTGAAGAGCTGGGCTGGAAAGAGAATGACGTTCTTTCTTGGGATGTACAAGGAAACGGTATTGTCCTTTCACGTGTGAATGAAGAAGGCGGCTACGAAGTAATAGAAGAGTAAAATAAAACAACACGACTATTGATACATGTATCGTTACGGCGGAGAAAGTAATGTTCCTGGTGCTCCAGGAAATTTAATGGCAGGAAACCCCTTTGGCTCTAGTTTTGTAATTGAGCAAAACGTACCTAAACGCAACCCAGGCCAAGGTCCGCAGATTCCAAATATGTACATGCCAACACGGCCCTTTAGGCCTGGAGAGCCTGGGCGCGAAGGTGCTATTGATGTACAGTTCCGTCAAGCAATGATGCAAGGAATGCCGCCAATGGGTAATGCTGGTTTTTATATGGGACCCCAATACGGACAACAAATGCCCCCTGGATTCCACAATAAAACCGTTTCGTAAGCCAGCTCTGTTAAACTAACTAGATAATTGGTAACTAATAATTAATGGCTGCCGACGCAAAATCTCGACTCAAAGAAATTGTTGACTCTTATCTTGAAAAAGATGGGGGTGCAGGTGTTGATACAAGCGTTGTAGCAAGCCACTTGGCTCAGATGAAAATGTTTGGCATCCGTCAGGGTGTTGAGTTTTTTCCCGGCCAAGATAATTTTGGCAGCCAACGTAAAGATTTTATTGACCGTGTAATTAAATACAATCAGATTGACACCCATCTTGATTCAATTTGGGAGTATTTTTTATGTGATGGTCAAAGTCTTTTTTATATTCGGCCAACTCAAAACAATTATCGTCTTTATTTTTTTCGTAAACACGAGTATCGAAGCTATTACAACATTGATGGCGAACTTGACGAGGTTGTAATTATTTACAGCTATAAAGTGAAGACTGGATTTGGTTATAATCAAGACATAAATCAAACTTCGCTTTCCGGTCTTGAGTCTCTTGGGGGCGGAGGATCAAAGCGCTACATTCGTCTGTCTATTAAAAAAAGAACAATCGAAGAAACTCACTCCGAGGGTGAGCTTTCTTTTGATCAGCCCATGGGTACTATCCCCGGCAAAACAAAAAGTTATCGCAACACTCTTGGTTTTATTCCTTGTGTTGAAATCTTTAATAACCCTAAGGGTTTTTCAACCGAGGGTGTTGGTGAGTTTGATGCCCTCGCCAATCATATTGTTACCCACGACGAATTAATCCGCACTATGCGGAAAAATATTCAATTCTTTGGTAACCCAACTCTTCTTTCTTCTCGCCCCAAGACCGACTTAATTGAGTCTGGAGGTGATGGCGTTGTACAGCGCCCCTCCATTGCTGCTAATTCTGGTTTCAATAGTCCTGCTTCTCTTAGTCGTTCCTCCTTCAAGGCGGATCCTATTAGTCGAGGTGTCGATGGACAAATTCGAGTTCCTCGTATTATTGCAAACCTAGAGCCAAATGACAGAGTTGGTTATATTGTCCCAGACGCAATTACTGGAGATCAGAACTCTTTTTCGCGTCAGTATCGAGAAGAAATTAGAACTGCCTTGGGCGGTGTAGATGAGCTTTCTATTTCTGCCGGTGTAACCGCAACAGAATATAAATCTCTATTTGGACGTGTTGCTGCCACATCTAAAAAGAAAGCAAATGCAATATATACTTACGGAATTTGTCGGTGCCTTGAATTAATTATTTTCCAAGAAGAGCGTTTGTTTAGAGATACTTTGGCTGCTGCTGCAGGTCTTGAAAAGCCTGTGGAACCCGAGGAAAATGCTTCCCCAGAAGAAATAGGAATGTACAGGGAAGCCCTAAGTGAATTTGAGGAGCGGATTAAACAATTAATGATGGCCTGTGTTCAGACACAGCAAATACCGCCTGGTGTTTTAGGTTTAATTCCGGATGGTGATATTACAATGCAATGGCGTTGGTTGGGTCCTGTGTATGAGGACTCGACACAGGACATCCTGAACAACTCCATTGTGGTACGTAACCTACAAGAATTAGGTGTTGATAGCATTGAAGCACTGAAATACCTCTTTCCGGCTAAAACGGATGAGGAACGGGCCGAGATGTTATCTGGGTTCCCGTTCAGGATGGTGGGCGAATTGCAGAATGCTTATTCTTCATTCGCTCGCTTGGTGGGGGGCATGATGCAGACCCCTCACCCGCAATCACCGGACTTACCGATGGCTGCGGATCCCAGATTGGACTTAACTCCATATCTGTATCGAACTCTCGAAGCATTACAAAAGGAGATGAGTTATGCAGGACGCTACCGTCCAATCGATCCCACAGACGAGCCAAGCACCAGTATCAGTAGCTCCCAGCAGCTACGTGGTGGCAGCTCCGACCAGCCAGACGGCCAGCTACCAGGCGGCACCGCAGGCGTATCAGGTGGGTATGAATTACCCCCAACCAGTACCACAGGCGGCCCCCAGTTACCAATCAGCCCCTACTCAGTACGCCCCCCAATCCCAACAGATGGACCCCCAGGGGAATCCATGGGAATCGGCGTTCAACAAGGTAGTGAACCTGCTGAGCGCACCAGTCCAGTCCCCGTTCCAGGGTCAACCCTCCGCACCGACCCCGCAGTACGCTCCGGCGAACTACGGTCAGAGCTACGGCCAAGCTACGCCACAATCGGCTCCGCAGACCTCGTATCTCAGCCAGGAATCCTCGCCCAACTCTTCCCCAACTTCCTCGAATCCCTCCTGGGACCAGATCGCGGATTACGTGGGGATGGGGCCGGAAAGCCGCCAGGTGATCGAGGCGTTCGGGGTGGAAGCCCCGGCGATTCTGAACAACTACGCTCTAAACCTGGAGCAAATGCTGGACAGCGCCGTCGCGTGGGGCGGAAGGGCCGCTGAGACGATTCAAGGCTACGCCAACTTCGCGGTCAATGAGCACCAGGAGAACCTGGCTTACAACGAGATTCTGACCAATCCCGATGTGCTCAGCGATTACACGCTGAAGTTCTTCGGTCCTGAAGGTCCGTACCCCGTGTACGAAAGTGAGCAGCAACTGGAAACTCCTGGTTACCGCACCGAGCCTGTTGAGCCCCAGTACGGACAGCTTCCCGCTCCTCCTGCCGCAGCAGCTCCTCAACAACCCGAAAACTTCTGGGGTTCGTTTAATGATGTGATGGCTCGCGATCCTCAAAATGCCTGGCGCGTCATCAATCAAGCTCAGCCTCAAGTCCTGGCGAACAAATTGTTTGTGATGGAGTGAGGCGATGCGGCCACTCCTTAAATATGGTGTACCTGCCGCCGCTGGTTTAGCGACTGGTGGGTACGCCCTTTCTCAAGGCGAAGACCCCGGCTCTGCAGTTCTTGCAGGATTAGCTGGCGGTGCTGGTGCATATGGAGGTTTGCTTGGTGGTCGCATGGCCGGTAAGTACGCTCCAGAGATTGCGCAAACACTTCAAGAGAAAGCAGTTATTCCACTAGGAAATATTATGGGTGACATCGCTCGTAAGATTCCCAAGGAATCAAAAGTACGTAGTCGTATGGCGGGGGGCATTGCTGATGTTCTGGCCGCTGCCGAAGGTGCTGCTGTTACTCCGCGAGGACAACAACTGGTCGCCGGAATGACTGCTGGTATTGGTGTCCCCGCCGCCGCTGGTCTTGCTGGTCTTGGTGGTATTGCTGCCGGTGCAATTCCAGGCGCAATGGGCATCCCTGGTTTTAACCAAAATGTAATTACTGATCCTGAATTAATCGGTTCAAGTAATACACAAATGGCTCGGACTTATACCCCGACCTTGAAGTATATCAGTTGATAAATTATCAACTGCTAAAATTTGTTTTAGATAAGACAATCTTGTCTAAATCTTTCACCCGATAAACCTAATCCTGCGTACAGGAGGATAAACAAAAGTGTTCCTTGATACTGATTTTCCCAAGATTCTTGGCGCAGAGCTGTATCGTCCCCACCCGGCTTACATCTGCGAAATGGCAGTTGAGCCCGTGGTGGTCCACGACTTCACTCGCCAACCTGGTCAAACCGTCCAACTCGATCGCTACAAGTTCTGGGGTAACCCTGGTACGAAGGATAGCCGCGAGCGTATTGCCGACCAAACCATTGGTACCGCCAACAGCCGCAACATCACCAAAGAGAAGGTGCTTGTTGTCCTGAAGGAGTACACTGGTCCTGCAGACCCCGGTGATCCGACCCAGCCCAGCACCTTTAAAATTGCTCGGGAAACCTTGATTACCGCCCAGCGCATGTTGCTGGATACCGGTAACCTCAATATGTTCCACCAGTCGATCGGTAGCCTCACGCTGCTTGATGACTACCGCCGCTGGCGTGACCGCGTCTTTATTGACGAGCTGTCCAAAGCCGAAGCCAACGGTGCTGCTTCCTCTAGCCAGGGCGGTTACTTCTTCCCTGGTGGCAAGACCAAAAACAATTCCGGTCAGATTGCCTACACGGCTGCTGAGTTTACTGGTCAAGTGCAACAGTTCTCTGTGCGCACCGATCTTCTGACCGTGGTTAAGGATCTGCGTAAGCGTAACGTTCCGACCTTCGCTGATGGTCTGTATCGTTGCATTTGCGATCCGACTTTCATGATGCACCTGCGTCGTGACCCCGACTTCCGCGAGATCGCTCGTTACTCTGGTAATCCTGGTCAAGGCATGTACATGGGTAACCCCATGATGCCCAACAACTCCAGCTTCTTCCAGGGTCCTCAAGCTGGTCAGGGCTACTTCATTGCTGGCGAACCGGTCATGCCGACTGGCGTTCAGTTTGAAGGCGTGAAGTTCTTCGAATCGACCAACTTCCCCAACAAGACTGTCCAAGCTTCCTTTACCGATATTCCTTCTTATAGTGCTCGGGAAGTTGCTCAAGGCTTCTTCTTCGGCCCTCAGGCCGTTGGTGTTGGTATCGGTGGCCCTAACGCTCAAGTGCTCATCAACAATAATGATGACTTCAGCCGTTTTATCATTCTGATCTGGCAACTGTACGCCGGTTTTGAAATCCTGAACAAGGACTTCATCACTACCGCCTACAGCTTCCTGGCCGATGATGGTGTGATCTGATAGTAATTAAACACAAAGGAAAAATAAATGTCCTATCTTTCGTCTAAAAAAATCTACCCCGGTAACTGGGCTAACGCTCTGAACGGTTGGTACAAGAACATCGATACCGACGACAGCGGTACTGATGATAAAACCAAAGGCGGCCCCACTTCTGTGTTGGCCGTTCCTGGTTATCGTTATTTCCAACAGCGCGGTTACGTGGCTGTCACCACTGCTTCTGGTGATGGCGCCATTGCCTCTGGTAATGTGATCGTTCCTTCCCCCTATCGGCAGGACGATACTCGTACCGACATCACTGGCATGGTGATCAGCGGTTCTTCCGCTCTCCCTGCTTACGTGTATCGTGCCACTCTCTCCGTTGCCTCTGGCTGGGACGATGGCCGTGTTGCTTCTGGTGTGTATGCCGCAACTGGTAACGTCATTACCTTCGCAACGGGCCTCGTGTCTAGCGGTGGTGTGGGCGAAGCTGTTGCTCAGGCAAACATTACCTCTACTGTGTCTGGTACCCAGGCTGGCGAAATTTTCTTCGCTGCTGGTACTGCCGCCGTAAGTGCTGTTCCCGCCCTGACCGCCACTGGTGCAGCTGGTGTGACTGCTGGTAATGTCTATAAGGAGCTGACCGCCGCTGCCACCTACAAGGTGCTGGCCCGTGAGTCTGCCACTGCTACCGCCACTTCTGGTGGTTGGTACATCTCCGCTGGTGACAAAGCTGCTGGCCGTGCCGCTTACTTTGTAGTTGAAGTGTGCTACATCCAGCCGGATGAAGCCCCTGGTTACGAAGACATCGAAGATTATCTGATTGGTCGCACTGTCAGCTGATTAGGTTAAACTAGGACCAGGTTACAACATCTGGTCCTATGTCTACCATCTCCGAAGAGATTCTTCACCGTCACCGTAAAACTGGAGCGCGGGTTCGAATCATTAGTGAATGGGATGACGGCGATTGGTTTATGGTCGAAGATCAAGACGGTCGTCTTTATACTGCTTATAAAACTGAGCTTCAGCCCGACGAAACAGCTACGCGTAAAGTAAAAACTCTTCAGGTAAAAGATAAAGCCTCTAACGAAGAGCCCCGCAATTTCCCTCCTGATACTCGTTTGAATATCAACGGAGCAACCGCGCAGATGATTGCAGACCATATCAAAGGAATTGGTTTGAAAACTGCTAGAGAAATCAAGGACCTCCAACTGTCCCTTTCTGGTGAAAGATTCAGCAATCTTGAACAGTTACGTCAAATCAAACGAATTGATTGGGATGCAGTGTTTGCGGCAGATCTGATTCGAGTTTAACAACTATCTCCTTTTACCCCTGGGAAACCAGGGGTTTTTAGTTTTAGAATAAAAAATAAACAGTAATAATGGCTGGTCTTATTCCTCTTGGAAGAATTGTTGATCCCAGTCGGGATGTATTTCCATCTACGGGGGCACACCTGGACGTAAGGGTTATTCCTCAGTTTGGCCCTAGTAAAGGTAAAAAAATTGACCCAAGAACAGCCAGGAGTTTACTTCAAAATATTCTTGTCGGTAAAGATAGACGCCCGCTGGTACAGCAAGAAGGCCAAGATTGGCGCTGGAATCTTCCTGTAACATCTGAATTTGGTCTTAGGAAGGCGCCTACTGCTGGGGCGTCTACTTTTCATGGCGGCATTGACGTAGGTATTCCTGTTGGTACTGAACTTACGTATAAAGGATATGGTACTTATCGTCCAGATCATGGCTTTGGTTCTCTTATGACAGCAGACACCCAAGGCAATCCTTATGAGCTTCGCTTTCTTCATACCGAGCCAGGCAAAGCTGCTTCAGTTGGTCCATCAGCGGTACCAGATGCACCTCAGCTTCCTCCTCCCAGTGCTGCGCAAAACAACGAAAAAAATACTAATCAACTAGCATCTCTTTTAATGAATGAACAACCATCATTTAAAGATATGCTTATTGCGGGCGCCTTAAGTCAAGCAATGCAACGTAGACAGAATTTAATGGGTGAGTTCATGAAACCGCTTAATTCGGCAGCAATTACGCCACAACAAGCGATGCGGCTTTTTAATTGATTGCCTTAACTTATAATAAAAATTAAACAAGGCCTGACTTGTGCAGCTTAGTGATTTTGATAAAAGTAGAGTCAGATACCATTTAGGTTACTACGTGGTTTCTGTTCCAGCGGGGGATTATGCTCAGCTGGAAGAGGCACTTAATACAGTGCCAGATTCTTATTTTTATGACAAGATTGTAATTCAAATTGGTCGTTGTGATACTGCAGAAAAGAAAACTGAAGTTGCACTTACGCCGTCCACGCGTGTTGAAAACATCGCAGGTGACGTAGACCGGACAATTCGTTCAAGCAATGCAAAAGATGCATTAAAAATTTGGAACGAAATTTACTTATACGAAACGAATCGTCTCGCCGGTATTCTTTACGTACCTAATTATAAAGACCCTCTTCAGGCTCGTTATAGGTATGAAAGATCAGGCGCTGAATTCATCCAGGCTCTCCCTGGACCTGCCGACATTTCCGTTGGTTCACGTCTTTATCTACACGAGGGTTATCGCTAATGGTAGGACTTTTTCAGAATATAGTTCGAAGGGCTCCAGCAGCCACAAAAAATTTAATTAAGCAAGGTGCTACTCGTGCCTCTACGCTTCTTGATGATTTCATGCGTCAGCAGTTTGCAAGTGCAGGTAGACGCGTAGGCCCCTCAGTTCGAGCACAAGCTAATAAACCTGGCTTGCCTGGTCTTATTGGAGAGGCACGTGTAGCCGCAGCAACGCCACTTATGCGGGGCACCACGGGAGCAGTTGGAGGAAGTATGGGGATTCAATTAGCAAATGAAAGTGGTCTAACCGGCAACATTCAGAATGCATTAAATCAAGTTGGTCCAGGATTAGATCGTTTTTTTGGTGCTGTAACACCAGAACCTATTCAAGAATTTGGGCGCGAAATGCAGCAGTATGGCTGGGGCGCCCTTGGTGGTTTTGTTCCAGGAGAGCTTCGCGGTGGCGCTCCAGGGGGGGAACGGCAGATAGGGCTGCGTAATTTTGGCCCTGGATACAAGGAATCAGAATTAGCGGCTGGTGCTGCTGCAGAAGCTTTTCGTCCAGGAGCAGGTTTCCCAGGGCAGCAGGTAAGGGGTGGTAGTGCCGATGACCGTGCGTATGAACAAGAAAGGTCTAGGGTTGCTCAGTTAACTGCACAAGATCCTGAGCTTCAGCGATATGAAAATGCAAGAAAAGCAGCACAAACACAAGAAGAGATGAATGCAGTGCGAGACATGGGAATGGAAATGTGGCAGTCAAAATACGGCTCCACCCCCATGGGACA
>Ga0114946_10002849_pt1 | contig 11803 bp, 7 predicted proteins | sample WalLakDeSediment_FD_88676 | JGI IMG/M metagenome (GOLD analysis project Ga0114946, IMG submission 88676) | Lake sediment microbial communities from Walker lake, Nevada to study Microbial Dark Matter (Phase II) - Walker Lake 11/02/13 Deep Sediment | ecosystem: Environmental > Aquatic > Freshwater...
AACTCCGTCGAACCCCGACTGGCTCCGGGCAGTGGGTTCGCGAGGACGTGCCCAGGTTCGGAGCAGCCGCGAACACCCGGCCGAGCCGCCGAGTCGAGCCGCGGTTCGGTTTTTCCGCGTTTGACCTGGGTGCGGGTGCTGCCTAGAGTCCCCTTTTTAGCGATCATGCACATATTGGTTTGCGATCCGGTTTCAGCCAAGGGAGTGGCGCTGCTGCAGCGACGTCCGGAGTTCAAGGTGAGCGTGCTGTCCAAGCGCTTGCCGGAGAACGAGTTAATACCTATGGTGGCCGACGTCACCGCCATGGTCGTCCGCTCGGAAACCAAGATCACGCGCGCCGTGATCCAGGCGGCGCCCCAACTGCGAGTGGTGGGCCGCGCGGGCGTGGGGGTGGACAACGTGGACGTCGAGGCGGCCACCGAGCATGGGGTGGTAGTGATGAACACCCCGGGTGGGAACACGATCTCGACCGCCGAACTGACCTTCTCGATGCTTATGGCCTTGGCCCGGCACATCCCGCAGGCCCATATGTCCATGAAGTCCGGCAAGTGGGATCGCAAGCAGTTTCAAGGGGTCGAGTTGTGGCAGAAAACCCTGGGCATCCTCGGCATGGGTCGGATCGGAAGCGAGGTGGCGCGCCGGGCCACCGCCTTTGGTATGAAGGTTGTAGCCTACGACCCCTTTATCACCCTGACCCGCGCCGAAGCCCTCCAGGTGGAACTGGTGGAAGACGTCGACGAACTCTATTCGCAGTCCGATTTCATCACGGTGCACATGCCGATGAACGATCGCACGCGCGGCATGGTGAATGCCGCCGCGTTCGCCAAGATGAAACCCGGCGTCCGGATCATCAACTGTGCCCGGGGCGGTATCGTGGCCGAGGATGACCTGTGTGCGGCGATCCAAACCGGCCAGGTCGCGGCTGCGGCGCTCGACGTCTACGAACAGGAACCGCCTGCGACACCCTTTCCCTTGCGCGACCTGCCGCAGGTGATCCTGACGCCGCACCTGGGTGCCAGCACCGGTGAGGCCCAGGAAAACGTCGGCATTGAGGTCGCCGAGGCGATCACCGAGTATCTACTGACCGGGACGGTCCGCAATGCGGTGAACCTGCCGAGTCTGGACGCCGCCACGCGCGCGCTGGTACAGCCGTATTTGAACCTAGGCGACAAGTTGGGCCGCTTGGTGGCGCAACTGGCGCCGGAGCGCAACGAGCGTCTGGTGCTGACGTACGGCGGCAAGGCGGCAACCATGCCCGGCGATCCGATCACCCGCTCGGTTTTGTGCGGGTTCCTCTCCGCCGCCGGGGGCCAGGACGTCAACCTGGTCAATGCCCGAAGTCTCGCCAGCGGCCGCGGACTGCTCGTCGAAGAAATCAAGTCCAACATCGAAACTGACTTTAACGAGTGGCTGCATCTGGCGGTTTACTCGGACGGCATCAAGACGTCGGCCGGCGGCACCTTTTTCGGCGCCCATAACCAACCGCGCATCGTCCGCATCAACAGCACCCCGGTCGAGGTCACGCCTTCCGGTGTCCTGTTCGTCATGACCAATAAAGACCGGCCGGGCATCGTCGGTTACCTCGGCGGGCTCATGGGCAAGCATGGCATCAACATCGCCAACATGACCCTCTGCCGCGACAACAAGGGCGGCCAGGCGCTTACCGTCCTTAATCTCGACACCTTGCCTCCGGACGAACTCCTGGCGGAGCTCCAACAAGATGCGGATATCAGCAACGTGCACCTCGTCCAGCTCTAACGCCACCGCCTGCAGCAGGCCGCCACGTCCACTCGTTCCTACCCTTATTCGACATGTCTTCTGAAACGTTCCGTTGGCTCATCCGTCCCCTCTGCCTGATCTTCACCGCCGCTGTGGCCGTTGCCGCCGCGGATTTCTTCGGTGACGAAATCCTGGTGCGCGGTAAAAACCTCGAGATTCGCCGTCCCGAGCTCGAACGGGCCTACCTGCAATACCAGGCCAATGCGACTCTCCGCGACCAAGCGATTCCCGAAGACCGGCGCGAGGAACTCGAGGCCATGCTGCTCGATCGCCTCGTGGTGACCCGGCTGTTGCTCAACCGGGCCACCGACGAGGATCGCAGCCGGGGCCGGGGCCGGGCCGATGAGTTTCTCGACAACGTGCGGGAGCAGGCAGGATCTGACGCGGCGTTCGAGCGGCAGTTGCTCTCCCTGGCCTTCACCCGCCAGGATTTCGAGGCGCAGATACGCGAGCGCGGCATCTGCGAGGAAGTGGTCGAACGCAAGTTGCAGGGCCAAGCCCGGATTTCGGACGACGCCGTGCGGGCCTACTACGAGACCCACCGCGCCCAACTGCAACGACCGGAAATGGCCCAGGCCAGGCACATTCTCCTGGCCACCATCGATCCGGCCACCGGCGCCGGACTCTCCGACGCGCTCAAGGCCGAGAAACGGTTGCAGGCAGAAAACCTGGTGCGGCGTGCCCGCCAAGGGGAGGACTTTACCGCCTTGGTCAAGCAATACTCGGAAGACACAGGCACGAAGGACAAACTCGGCGAATACATCTTTTCGCGCGGCCAAATGGTCCCGGAATTCGAGGTCGCTGCCTTCTCCCTTCAGCCCGATAGCATCAGCGACGTCGTCACCACCACCTACGGTTACCACATCATCAAGCTGATCCAGATCATCCCGGCCGAGCCCATCCCGCTCGATCAGATCCGGGATGAACTCCGCCAGAAACTGGAGCAGGAAAAGATTCAGGGAGAACTCATGCCTCGCTATCTCGAAAAACTCAAAGCCGAGGCGGAGTTGGAATACCTAAACCGGGCGCGCCCCCCTAGTGCCCCGCCTCAACGCGGTCCGTAGACCCCGAAGCAGGCTGCCACCTGTGAGTGCATCGGCGCGAGGCTCCAATCCTGACGGGCTGTCCGAAACTTCAGCCGCAAACGGGGCAGCGGAAGGCAACGCCTCGAGGCCGTGTCTTCGACGCACCGTGGCCGACGCCATGAGGCAGGACCGATGGTTGGAGGCGGTGCGGATCGACCGGGATCGACAGTCGTTGGCCGTGGCGAGGCTGGGGACCACCTCGAGCGACGCGGCCACCGCAGAGCTCTCGGAGCGCATCCAAGCGATCCGGCAGGAGGATCAAGGGGAGGCGTGCCCTCTGCTCGCGGGAACCCAAGACTGCGCGGATTGCCCGGCTGCCGACGCCGACCTGGACGTTCCCCGGCTGGAGATCCGCCAGGAAGGCCATCGTCTGACCTTGGCCCGCCAGACCTGTCCCACCGCCCCAACCTTCTGGCGTTGGCGCGAGACCCTGTTGCCGCGATGGGCACCACGCGAGGTCACCTTCTCGGGCGAGGAAGACTACGATCGAGAGTGGCCGGGTCAACTGGTGGCAGCCGGAGCGTGCGGTCTGCTGGCCCTGGCCGGATGGATTTCCCCGGCGGGTCCCTGGTCCGTGGGGCTTTTTCTGGCCGCGTATGGCGCGGGCGCGTGGTTTCCCGCGGTGGAGGTCCGCGAACGACTGCAACGAGGGGTTCTGGATATCCATTTCTTGATGCTGGCGGTGGCGGCTGGCAGCGCGGTGATCGGGGCCTGGGGTGAAGGGGCCGTGCTCTTGTTCCTTTTCTCGCTCTCGGGCGCCCTCGAGCATTACGCCATGGGCCGCACCCAGCGGGAGATCCGATCCCTGTTTCGTGAGGCCCCCAAGGTGGCAGCGTTGCTCGATGCCGAGGGTCGGGAGATACCCACGCCCGTAGAAGCCCTCCAACCGGGCATGCGATTGTTGATCCGCCCAGGCGAACAGTTCCCAGTCGACGCCGAGGTGCGCCGTGGCCAAACCGGAAGCGACGAGTCGACGCTGACCGGCGAGGCGGTGCCGGTGGACAAGGCGGTGGGCGACCCGGTGTGGGCAGGGACCCTGAACCTCTGGGGCAGCGTGGAGGTTGGCGTGTTGCGTCCGGCCCGCGAAAGCGCCCTGCAGAAGGTGATCCAACTGATCCGCGAGGCGCACCAGCGGAAAGCACCCGCGCAACGGTTCACCGACCGCTTTTCCACAGGTTACACCTACGCCGTCCTGGGCCTGTCGCTGGCGATGTTCCTGTTCTGGTGGTTGGTCCAGGGTCACGCGCCCTGGCTGTCGGCTTCGGGCCAAACCAGCGCCTTCTACCGGGCCATGACACTGCTGGTGGTCGCGTCGCCCTGCGCCCTGGTGCTTTCCATCCCCTCCGCCGTGCTTGCTGCCATCGCTTGGTCGGCGCGGCGCGGCATCCTCTTCCGCGGCGGCGCGGCGGTCGAAGGATTGGCCGGGATCCGCACTGTGGCCATGGATAAGACCGGGACGTTGACGACCGGCGAGTTGCGGGTCGACGTTGTGGAAAGCTTTCCGGGCGGTCGGGCAGACGAGGTGGTCCAGCGGGCCTTTTCGCTCGAACAACTCTCGCAACATCCTCTCGCCCGGGCCGTGAATCGCCACGGCAAACAGTTGGGCCTCACTCCGTCAGCCGTGGATAAGTTCGAGTCCGTCAGCGGCCAGGGAGTCTCCGCACAACTGGGTGACCGGCGCGTCTATCTCGGACGCCGCGATTGGATCGAGCGCACAACCGGTTGGTCGGCCAGCCCCGGTTCCGGCGCCGATTCCCCGGGCTGCTCGGAAATCTGGCTCTGGTCAGAAGACCTGGCCGGTCGGATCCTGCTCCAGGATGACCTGCGACCGACCGCGGCCGGGGTCGTGCGCGAGCTCGGCACCCTGGGCCTGAGCGTGGTCGTGCTGACCGGCGATCGTCCGGAAGCAGCCGAATCGCTGCGGCAACACGCCGGGGTGCAGGACGTTCGCGCCGGACTCGACCCCGCAGCCAAGGTGGCCATCATCCGTCAGCTTTCCACCACGGGCGGACCGGTGGCCATGATCGGTGACGGGGTCAACGATGCGCCGAGTCTGGCGGTGGCCGACGTGGGCGTCGCCATGGGCGCGCGCGGCGCCGATGCCGCACTCGAACAGGCCGGCGTGGTGCTCATGAACGACCGCTTGGAGAACTTTGTCGTGGCCTACCGGCTCAGCCAGCGGGCACGACGGATCATCCGGCAGAACCTGGCCGTGTCTCTCGGCACAGTCGTGGTCCTGGTCGGATTCGCCCTGGCCGGTAGCATACCTTTGACCGTCGGGGTGTTGGGGCACGAAGGCAGCACAGTGCTGGTCGTGCTGAACAGCCTGCGCCTGCTCATAGCCCGGCGATGCGGATGGCGCGGGTGAGGGCACAGCTCAAACCAGGTGCTGGAACGCGTCCATTCCCCGGGAGTGGCGTAGGGGTTCGGCCGCGTCTCACCCTCTCGTAGGGTTGGCTCATGAGACGTCCTACTCTTGCCAGGCACGCGGCAAAATATGAGCGCTTCTTGACAACACCCGTGTAGTGACTGACCGTGGCACGGCTAGGTTACTGACAAGGCAGGCTGCCGGATCGTGTCGCCCGCCCCATCGCCATGAAAGTGAAGCCAACTCCCACGCCAGGTCGGGTCCTCGTCGAAGTGGACCGCAAGGATGAGGCGCTACTGGCATCGAGCGAACCGTCGGCGCCTTTTGCCTTGCGGCGCATCCTGGTGCCGGTCGATTTCTCCGAATGCTCCAAGCGGGCCGTGCAATATGCCCTGCCGCTGGCACGGCAATTCAAGGCGTCCCTGGTCCTGATCTACGTAATGCCGGCCAACTATTTCGTCGGGTCGGAGTTTGGACCGGTCGATTTCCCGCTGCCGGAAGGTGAATGGCGCGATCAAAGCCAGCGCGAACTGGAAGCCCTCGCTCGCCAGGAGGTCGACGAAGGTATGAGCTTCGAGGCGAAGGTGGTTCAGGGGCAGCCGGCACACGAGATCGCGGCCTGCGCGCGGGACGCAAAGGTCGACCTGATTGTGATATCGACTCACGGCCGGACCGGGCTGCGGCATGTCCTGGTAGGGAGTGTGGCCGAGAATGTGGTTCGCTACGCACCCTGCCCGGTGCTGGTGGTCCGCGGGCAGGAATCGCCGGACTTGCCGCCGGCTTCGGCCCCGGCCTAGGACGCGTTCATGCAGACCGGGGTCCAACTCGGGAGCGCCCACCGCGCGCACGCGCCGGTGTCGGTGAGGGGTGTCGGTCCCTGCCACGGCGGCCGGGAGTTCTTCGGTAATCGCTACGTCTATTCCCTGATCTCCCCACGGGCTGGCGGCTTGACGGTCGGGGTTAACCTGACCCCGGACCGGCGGTGCAACTTCGATTGTGTCTATTGCGATGTGCATCGCCAGCGGCCGGCGCTCAACCAACCCTTCGAGGTGGAGGCCATGGCGGCCGAGCTCGAGAATGTGCTGGACCTCATCTGCCACCGGCGGCTGCGCAAACTGGAAACCTTCCGCCACCTGCCGGATGGTTTGCTCGAATTGAAACACGTGGCCTTGAGCGGCGAGGGCGAACCGACATTGTGCGAGGAGTTTGCCGACGCCGTGCGGGCAGTGGTCCATATTCGTGCCCGCGGCCACTTCCCTTTCTTCAAGATCGTGCTGCTCTCCAATGGGTCGGTCCTGGACCAGGCCGGGGTGCAGGCAGGGTTGCGTCACCTGATTTTGCAGGACGAGATCTGGTTAAAGCTGGATGCGGGCGGGCAGGAGGCCTTCGACATCATTAACCGGTCACAGGTGCCTTTCGAGCGCGTCTTCAGCAACATCCTCAACCTGGGTCGCCAGCGGCCGATCATAATCCAAAGCCTCTTCCCGCTCATCGACGGGGTGGAACCGTCCGCGAGGCAGATCCAGGCTTTCATCAGACGCCTGGAGCAGTTGGTTCGGGAGGGGGCAAAAATCTCTCTGGTGCAGGTGTACTCCGCCAACCGTCTCACCGCGCGATCCGACTGCCGGCATCTGCCGCTCAAAAGCCTTTCCAGGATAGCGCACCTCGTCCGCGAAAGCACCGGCCTGCCGGTGGAGGTTTTCTAGAGCGGAGGCAGGTCCGGTTCCCGCGAGGATCGTAAATCCGCAGGCAAATCCTGGACTTGCGCCGACTCGAGTTCCTTGCGGAACCACTCGGAGAGGGCCTCCTGTCGCCGCTGCTGGCGCAGGCCGGCGAGGAACGCATCCATTTCGGTTTGGACCCGGCTATCGTCCACCGGTTCGCGTGAGATCACGTAGGTGATCATAGCCCCATCGCGCGTTTCCAGCACGCCACTCAATTCGCCGGCCCGGAGGTCCAGGGCGGCCGACTGGAGTTGGCGAAAATCTATATCGGCGGTCAAACCCGGCAGGGATCGGGTGGTCATGGCAAAAGCCGGCGGCCGGGCCAAGGCCGCACCTTGGTCCTGGGCATGGGCGGCAAATTCCTCGCCTGCGGCCAGGGCCTGCGTGGCAGAGTCGAGGAACGCTTGAGCGGCTTCCCGAGCCAGGCGCCGCGCCTCGCTGCGCTCGAAGTCGGCAAGCACCTGAGTTCGGATCTGGTCGAGCGGCGGTACGTAGCCGGGCACGCGCTCGTTCAGGGTCATGAGATAGACACCGTCCTCGCCCACCACCGGTTCGAGCGACATCGGTTGCACGGCCGACAGATTGAAAGCCGCCTGCGCGAACTCAGTGCCCACCTGAAGCCCCGGTGGCCGTTCGAATCGTGCAAACGGTTCGGTGACACCCGAAGGCAAGTCATGGGCAGCGGCCAATACCTCCAGGTGATCCACCCGGTTGGGATCCGCTTCATACCGCGCGAGCAGGCTCTCGCCGAACACGGTGCTCTCCCGGTAGGCAATGGAGAGCGCAGATTGCTCGGCCATTTCCTCGCGCAGTTGTTCGCGGGCGGCCTCCGACGTCATAACCGCGCCCGAGGCGTCCCGGAAGCTGTTGGTGCCGCGCTGCAAATAAAGGGTCTCCAGTTGCAGGGCCAAGTTGGGTTCGGCCGCCAATTCCTCCTCCGCCCGGTCGAGGTACTTGGCAATGGGGAATCGGACATAACTAACGCGCATTTTGTCGGGTACCCGGTAGCGCGCGGCCTCTTGGTTGAAAAAGTTGGTGAGCCCCTCTGGAGTGATCGAAACGGCAGGCAGTTGGTCGGCGAGCGAAAACAGGGCGACCGCCGTCTGAATCTGCTCGTTCTGCAGCCGGAACTGCTCCTCGACCTCGGCGGGAGGGATCAGGCTGCCACTCAGGCCGCCCAACTCCATCAGATGGCGCATCCCGACTTCGCGACGGGCAAACTGGCGGAAGGCGGCTTCGGAGATCCGGCCGCGGCGCAAACCTCCGTCCACGAACTGCCGGTAGGTCTCAGGACTGAAGCTGCCGGTTTCGCGGTCGCGAAAGACCTGAGCGATCCATTGGGCAACCGCCTTGTCATCCACGTGCACCCGCAGCGCTTCCAGCTTGTCCATCATGGTCAACCGTTCGGCCACCTGGCGCTCGGCATCGAACATCTCCCGGGCGGCGGGTGAATCCTCCGGCCAGACCTGGGTGTAAAGGAAAAATTGGATCCGGGCCTCCTGGTAAGCCTCCATGAACCGGTCGCGGTTGACCGGCCGTCCGTTGACGTAGCCATAGACGCCGCTGGCCATCGGGTTGGTCTGCATCCCCGCAGTGGGGCCCATATAGACAACGAACGCGACAGTCACCAGCACGATGACGATGATCCAAAGCCATTTTAGGTGTTTACGAATCGTGGCAAACATAAGCCGATACTGCGCCGGTTTCGGGCCCAGACCGCGCAACCTAACTGCCCGCGATCGAATGGGTCAAATACTTAGTGCGGAGGGTTCCGCGGTTCCGGGGTTGGCACCATGACTGGTGCCCAGTGGGCACAGACCCCCGCCCGGCGCCGAAGGAACCGTGGTTCAGCGAGCTGAGCTGCGGACCGAGCCCCCAGCGGCACGAATCGGCCGCCGCACAGCTCAGGTCACACGGTGCGGACTTCAGACCTTCAAATTCCAGGGTCGACGGTAGGCAAACGGGACGTCCAGCCACCGGCGATTGCCGGTGCCGCCAATGAACTGCTCGCTCACCGGGTCCCATCGCAGGCGTTGGCGGTGGTGATAGGCGAGGTTGACCAAGTGGCAGACGGTCACGGTGCGAGCGCCGATCTCGACGTCGCAGATGGGCGGCACCCGGGTGTGGATGGCCTGCAGCCAGTCGCCGATGTGGTCGTTACTGGCGTAGAGCCGCCGGTCGCCGATCCCCGCCCGCCATTCCTCGAGCTCAGCCGGGGTGGTCTGGAATCGGCCCCGGTTCACGTGAACCCTGCCTTCGCTGCCATGGAAAGTGACGCCGTTGCCGCTCCGGTGGATGACCTCGGTGCCATTGGCGTAGATCATCCGCACCCCATGCGTGGCCCGGGGATCGATCGGGGGCAAGATGTCCACCGGTCCGCTGTCGTCCATCCCCAGTGCCCATTGCGCAATATCGAAATGATGGGCGCCCCAGTCGGTCACCATCCCGCCGCCGTATTCAACGTATAGCCGCCAGTTGGGAAAATGCTGATGAACACCGCGCGGGCTGAGCTCGGAATGATACGGCCGCAGCGGCGCCGGCCCCAGCCAGCGGTTCCAGTCCAGGCTGGCCGGGGCGGGTTCGACGGGAAGATCACACCAGACGCTGGGGCCGCCCACCGCCACGTCGATCTGGTAAATTCGGCCCAGCCGCCCGTTCCGGACCAGCTCGCATGCCCGGCGGAACTCGGTCATGGACCGCTGCATGCTCCCGGTCTGGAACACCCGCCCGTATCGGCGCACGGCCCGCACCATGGCCCGTGCCTCGTGGATCGACTGGCAGAGCGGCTTTTCGCAGTAGATATCTTTGCCGGCCCGGGCGGCCGCGATCGCAATGAAGGCGTGCCAATGATCGGGCGTCGCAATGACGACCGCGTCGATGTCGCGCCGGGCGAGCAAGGCCCGGAAATCCAGGTAGTCCCGGCAACTGGTGTGCCGGAGGTTGCCTGCCGCTTGAGCGTAATGATTCTCTACGGTCCGCCGCGCGGCTTCCCGGCGCGTGCGATCGACGTCGCACACCGCGACCACCTGGCAGTCCGGCCGCCGCAGGAGGTTGCCGGTCAAATGCCGGTTTTGGGTGCCCATGCCGATGCAGCCGATCGTGATCCGGTCGTTCGGTCCAGTGCTGGCCGACCAGACATGGGACGGAAGCAGGAAAGGTGCGGTCACCCCGGTGAGGGCGGCGCCCAGAAAACGTCGTCGGGAAACAACAGGGTTCGTGATCATAACACTCGTCTGCGTCGCTGCACGGGTGCACTCTTCCAGAACTTGGGCGCGGGATCAAACCCAAACCCTGTCTCAATTCGAAACGCGGTTGCCATCGGCGGCCCAACCGTTAGGATAGCCCGCGTCCAGTATCCGGAGTCGCCCATGCGCACAAACATCTGTTGTCACCCTCAAAGATCGGTCGGCTTGTTGCTCGCCGTGCTGCTCAGCGCCTCAGGCGCCGGCTGGAGCGGCGCCCGGGCAGCCGAGCCTGCCGCACCCATGAACCGTATTACCTCTCAAGACTGGGGCCGCACGGCCGATGGCCAGCCGGTATCCCTGGTCACCTTGTCCAACCGCCACGGGATGGTCGCCAAGATCACCAGCTACGGCGCCATCGTCACGGAACTCCACGTGCCCGGCCGCCAGGGCCAAGTCACCAATGTGGTGCTGGGCTTCGACAACCTCGAGCGCTACCTCCAGGGGCACCCCGCCTTCGGCGCCACCATTGGGCGGGTGGCCAACCGAATCGCTGGGGCCAGGTTCACCCTGGACGGCAAGGAATACCCGCTTGCCGCCAACATCGGGCCGCATCATATCCACGGCGGCCGGGTCGGTTTTCACCAGCGCGTCTGGCAGACCCGCCCCCTGCCGCCGCAGGCGGATCGGGCGGCGGTGGAATTCAGCTACCTCAGCGTCGACGGCGAGGAAGGTTATCCCGGCAACCTCACGGTCAAGGTCACGTTCACCCTGACCGACGACAACGAACTGCGGATCGATTATGAGGCCGAGACCGACCAACCCACTCCGGTGAACCTGACCAATCACAGCTATTTCAACCTGGCTGGCCATGGCGATGTGCTCGGGCATCAGCTCGAAATTGCCGCCGACCACTACACCCCCTCCGACCGCGCGTTGATTCCCACCGGCGAGATCGCGCCGGTCGCCGGCACACCGCTCGATTTCACCACCCCCAGGACCATCGGCTCCCGGATCGATCAGTTGCGCCCCCATCCCAATGGTTATGACCACAACTACGTCTTGAACAGCGGCGGCGGAGCGCTTGCCTTTGCCGCCCGTGCGGTGGAGCCAGTCAGCGGCCGGGTGCTCGAGGCCTGGACCACCGAACCCGGGGTCCAGTTGTTCACCGCCAACGGGTTTGACGGCCGGATCGTCGGGACCGGCGGGGTGGTTTACCCGCGCCACGCCGGGTTCTGCCTCGAGACCCAGCATTTTCCCGACGCCATCAACCAGCCGCAGTTCCCCTCGGTCGTGCTCCGGCCGGGCACGACCTTTCGCAGCGCCACGGTGTTCCGGTTTTCTGTTCAGCCATGAAAAACACCATCGCCATGGTTTTCGCCGGAGGCCGCGTCGACGAACTATCCGTGTTAACCGAGTCCCGTCCCAAGGCGGCCGTGGTCCTGGGCGGTTGTTACCGGACCATCGACTTCGCTCTCAGCAACCTCGCCGACACGGGCATCGGCCGGGTCGGCATCCTCGCCCAATACCGGCCGTCGTCGCTGATGGATCACGTGGGCAGCGGGATGGCGTGGGACCTGGTAGGGACCGACCGCCAGTTGCGGTTCTTGCCGCCCTACCTGGGGCCGAGCGGCAGCGATTGGTATCGGGGCCCGGCCGACGCAC
>Ga0114946_10002850_pt1 | contig 11796 bp, 3 predicted proteins | sample WalLakDeSediment_FD_88676 | JGI IMG/M metagenome (GOLD analysis project Ga0114946, IMG submission 88676) | Lake sediment microbial communities from Walker lake, Nevada to study Microbial Dark Matter (Phase II) - Walker Lake 11/02/13 Deep Sediment | ecosystem: Environmental > Aquatic > Freshwater...
ACCGGGACTCCATCCCTTGCCACCGGGACTCCATCCCTTGCCACCGGGACTCCATCCCTTGCCACCGGGACTCCATCTCTGTTCCGATTTCTTTCCGATATTTGCAGAACAAATCCGCCAACCCCATGAAAAAATTACCTGCCCTCTTCGCAATCCTTCTGCTGATGGCCTGCGCCACGCAGCAACCAAAGCTCCCCTCGGACCACTTCATCCCCGGCCTTGCCAGCCCGCTCCGTCTTACAGGAGAGATCAGCGAGATATGGCTGTCGGATTATATCCCCGATCTGAGCCTGGTCGATTCGGTTATTATTGATAATAAGATAATTACGCTACCTGCCGGAGAGGAGATGTTCTTCTTCCAAACCCCGCCCGATGCAGGACCGCTGTTCGAGATGCGTGTCTGGAGCGGTGGAAACTATCAATCCGTGCCGGTTATGAAGAGCCGGAAAGTGGAACATGTTTATAACTTCGATCCGGGAGATCAGACCTTCCAGTCGGTTCAGCTTGCCGGCGAATTCAACGGCTGGACACCGTCGCGTACTCACCTGGAACTGGTCAATGGACTCTGGATAGTTACCCTGCCGATGAACCCGGGACGTTACCAGTACCAGGTGGTGACCGAAAAGGGATGGAGTCCCGATCCGAATAATCCCGATTCGATCGATAACAACGTGGGCGGGTTTAACTCGGTGATGAAAGTAGGGGAGACCGATAAAACAAAAATGCCATTCCTATACACTGACACATATGATCATGCCGGCCGAAAAATAATGATCGGCTGGACAACACGGCCGGAGGAGTTCCTCGTCTTCTGGCAGAATATCCGGCTGGAGGAGCCGTTCCTTGAGATTAAAAATGACAGGCTGGCGATTTCGATCCCGAAAGAGGCGGCGGGATTTGAGCGATCTTTTATCAGGGTTTATGCCTGCAACGAGCACGGCCTGGGCAACGAGGTGCTGGTCCCCCTGGAGAAAGGCAGGGTGGTGACCGATGCGGAACAGTTAAACCGGGCCGACTTACACGCACAGATCATCTATAATGTTTTTGTCGACCGGTTTTTTAACGGCAATCCCGAAAATGACCGGCCGATCGGAGATCCTTCGCTGGTGCTGCCACCGGCCGACTATCACGGAGGTGATATCGCCGGCGTTACCCAGAAGATCAGGGATGGTTATTTTACCGATTTGGGGGTAAACACGGTCTGGATCTCGCCGATCGTGCTGAACCCAGAAGGCGCTTACGGTTTGTGGAAAAACCCGCGGACGAAATTCTCCGCTTACCACGGTTACTGGCCCATTTCGTTTACTGAGATCGATCCCCGCATGGGAACGGCTGAAGAGCTGAAAGAACTGGTCAGGGAAGCCCAAGCCCGGGATATCAACGTGCTGCTCGATTTTGTCGCCAACCACGTGCATGAGTTGCATCCTTTTTACATCGAAAATCCAACCTGGACCACCAGCCTGTACCTGCCCGACGGCACCCTCAACACCGAGAAGTGGGACGAGCACCGGCTGACTACCTGGTTCGATGTTTTCCTCCCCACTCTTGACCTGGAGCGGCCGGAGGTCACCGAAATGCTTACCGATTCAGCCGTCTGGTGGATCACCGAATACGGGCTCGACGGCTTCCGTCACGATGCCACGAAGCACATCCCCGAGATCTTCTGGCGCACCCTCACTAAAAAGCTGAAACAGCAGGTGGTGCAGGCAGAGAAGCGGCATATCTACCAGGTCGGGGAGACCTACGGCGGGCCGGAACTGATCGCCGGCTACGTCGGCAGCGGTATGCTCGACGGACAGTTCGACTTCAACGTGTACGACGCCGCCCTGGGCGTTTTCGCCCGCGAAGCCGATCCCTTCACCCATCTCGACAACACCCTGCAAACCAGCTTCGATTTCTACGGCAACCACAACCTGATGGGCTACATCACCGGCAACCAGGACCGGGGCCGCTTCATATCCTATGCCGGCGGCGACCTGAAGTTCGATGAAGATGCCAAGGTAGCAGGCTGGACGCGCTACATTGGGGTGGGGGATACTATCGGTTACCGGAGGCTTTCCATGCTGACGGCCTTCAACATGACCATTCCGGGCCTGCCGGTAATCTATTACGGCGATGAAATCGGCATGCCCGGGGGCAATGACCCCGACTGCCGCCGGATGATGCGGTTCGACGACCTGGATGATCACGAACTGAAAACCCGCGAAACTGCCGGCAAACTGGCAAACCTCCGGAAAAACAACCCGGTGTTGGTCTATGGTAACTTTCTGACACTGGATGTTTCGGAAAAGACCTATGTCTATGCCCGGCGGTATTTTAATGACGCCGCTATCGTGGCTTTCAACAAAAGCGATGAGGCAATGGAAATCACGGTTAAACTGCCGTCATGGATTGGAAAGCGAACCTTAAATTCCAGTTTTGGACAGGAATTTTTTATTGAGGGAGATGATCTGAAAATTGTTCTGGCACCCTGGTCATTTGAGATTATTATGTGAGAATCATGATGAATGATCCGCGAAAATCCGTTGCATCCGCGTTTATCCGTGTTCTATTATTGGCACACGGATGGACACAGATGATACGGATCAACACGGATTTTTATTAATATAAAATAACTGAAAAATGAACTTAAAAGAAATGATTGCTGATCGAATGATTCCGGAATTACTGTTGATTGTCCCGGTAATTTTGCTGCTGTTAATTTACGCCTGCACCGGGCCGAAGAAAGAAACCCCGGTTCGAAAAGCGCCGGAGAGTTTTGTGAACCATCCCGAATGGAGCCGCAACGCTACCATTTACGAGGTGAATATCCGGCAATTCACCCCTGAGGGCACGTTTGATGCGTTTATTAGCCATATTCCCCGCCTGAAGAAGATGAATATCGACATTTTATGGCTGATGCCCATCCATCCCATTGGAGAACTCAACAGGAAGGGTACCCTGGGTAGCTATTACTCGGTGAAAGATTACAAAGGTGTCAATCCTGAGTTCGGGACGCTGGATGATTTAAAGCGGCTGGTGAAGGAGGCCCACGGGCAGGGGATGAAAGTGATCCTCGACTGGGTGGCGAACCATACCGCGTGGGACCATGCCTGGGTGACAGATCACCCGGACTGGTACACTGCCGATAGTCTTGGTAATATGGTCTCTCCTTACGACTGGAGCGACGTGGTTGATCTGAACTTTGACAACAGGGAAGTCTGGGACGCCATGCTGGATGCTTTGAAATACTGGGTGGAGGAAGCCGACATTGATGGTTACCGCTGCGATGTGGCGGGACTGGTACCGGTGGAATTCTGGGATATGGCGCGGGCGGAACTCGATAGGATCAAGCCGGTGTTTATGCTGGCGGAGGCGGAAGAACCGGAGCACCACATCAGGGCTTTTGATATGTCGTATGCCTGGGAGCTGCACCATCTGATGAATGCCATAGCAAAAGGCGAGAAGAATGCCCTTGACCTGGAAACCTATTACCTGAAAGAAGACACGTTGTTTCCCAGGGATGCCTACCGGATGCTCTTCACCTCCAATCATGATGAGAATTCATGGAACGGCACCGAATTCGAGCGGATGGGAGAAGGGTCTGTTTGCATGGCGGTACTGACGGCTACCCTTCCCGGGATGCCCCTTGTTTACAACGGCCAGGAGTCGGCTTTCAACCGCCGGCTGGAGTTTTTTGAAAAGGACAGCATCGACTGGAAAGATTACCGCCTGGAACCCTTTTACCGGCAACTCTTTGCCCTGAAGCACGCATACCAGCCCTTATGGAACGGCGCCTGGGGAGGCCGGCTGGAGCGGATCCCCACCAATGCCGACACAACCGTATTTGCTTTCATCCGCGAAAAAGAGGGCGACCGCGTGTTTGTCGTCACAAACCTCAGTGGAAATGTGAAAGAAGCCAAACTTCGCGGCGACCGGTTTAAAGGCACATACAAGGAATGGTTTACCAATGAGGAAGCAACCTTCAATAAGAATGCTTCCATCAGGCTAAAACCCTGGGAATATAAAGTCTATATCAGGAAATAATGCACCCTAGCACTCAACACTAAGCACTCAACACTCAAAACTCAACACTCAACACTCAAAACTAAACATTAGTAGCCTGTGTTCTGCTGCAGATTCTCATTCACGCTCAGCGCGCTTTGCGGGATGGGCCACAGCTTTGTATAGTCGGGCGATACGTCTGTTTTTTCCCAGCGCGTATCGAAATAGGTCCCGAAGCGGATCATATCGCTGCGGCGGTGGCCTTCTACATAGAGCTCCCTGCCGCGTTCCGCCAGCAGGTTCTCATAGGTGACGGTTCCAAACGGTTCAACACCGGCCCTTGACCTGACCTGGTTGACAAAGGTTGCCGCTTCGCCTGCGTTGCCGGTGCGGAGGAGTATCTCGGCCTTCATCAGCAGCACATCGGCATAGCGGAAGATTGGGAAATCATTGCCGGTATAACGGTCGCTGCCCTCGATGAAGGGAAACTTGGCCACCCGCGCACCGCACTGCCGCAGACAGTTCGGTTCAAGCATATTCAGGTCAGGGGTGAGGTTCAGCCCGGGGCCGTCAGGATCTTTGGGCTTGGTTGGATTCTGAGGGTCGAACTTCTCATAGCTCGGATCCTCGATCTGGTTGCCCTCATTGTCATATTGCGGACCGTGAAGCAAACCATTCAGCCTGTAATCATCTTCCTCAAAAGAATAAAAGAAAGCTTCCTGGAAGCAGATACCATTCCAGGAGTTATCTTCAAACCCGTATTTATCAACCAGGTTATAGTGTAGCGTAAACAGGTGGATCTCAAGAGCGCGGGCGTTGATCTGATCGAAAGCGACGCCGAGGATGACTTCGGGAGAATTGGAGGCATCTTCCTTGAAATTATCAAAGAAATCGGCCGACAGGTTATATTTTCCTGAGTTAATGATCTCATCCGCCGCGTTCATGGCTTTTGTCCATTGTGCCGTCCCGGTATAAACCTCTGCGTTCAGGTAAAGTTTGGCCAGGATCATCTGGGCCGTATAATAGTTGATGCGGCCGTAATAGAGGAGCCCGGTTTCCTTTGAGAGATCGTCCATGACCTCCAGCAATTCTGTTTCGATGAAATTGTAAACCTCAAGCCGTGTGTTATTGGCTGGCTTATAATCGGCGGGCACGTCGAAACGGTCCTGGATCGGCACATTGCCAAAGATGTCGATCAGCCAGTAATAATAAAGGGCCCGCAGCGCCCTGAGTTCGGCTATGGCAGGTTCCACGTCCTCCAGGGGTTCAAATTGCAGCAACAGGCGGTTACAGGTATTAACGCCATAATACAGCACGTTCCACCACCTTTGGACGTACCCTTCGGAGGCGGTCCAGGTGTGCCGGTGCCAGCGGTGCCACTCCCCGCCGTCGAACCAGTCGCCACCCCGCTGGGGAACACAAGTTATATCAGTTCCGCAATCAAACCCGATCAGGCCGAACTTATGGCCGGCTACCTGGTAAAGATTGGTATAAGCTACGCCAAATGCATAGATCAGGTTACCCGGATCCTGGAAGAACAGGTCTCCCGTGTAATCCGAATAGACTTCCTCGTCCAGCTTGGTGCAAGACTGCTGCACCAAACCGGTAAAAAGAACCATGATTAAGATGCCGGTGGAAATGAATATTTTTTTCATAGCACTAATTTTTCAAAGATTAAAACATCAGGTTGATCCCAACTGTCAGCGAGCGGGTCCGGAAATAGGTGTTCTCCCGGTCGAGTCCCGGCGCCAGCGGATTGTTGTTATCGTAAGAATCACCATACCTGACTTCAGGTTCTACCCCTGAATATTTGGTTATGGTGAAAAGGTTCTGTCCGGCAATGTAGATCTTTAAGCCGGAAATATACTTGCTGTCCTGTAAGTTGAAATTATACCCCAGGGCGAAGTTGTCGAGTTTCACATAGTCGGCTCTTTCCACATGGACATCGGAAAAGACAGGTCCGTTTGTCGCATCGATGAAATCCAGCGCTTGTTCCATACCGCTCTGGACTCCCATGACAACCGGAACGCCGTAGCGGGAATTGTTCACATTCACCAGGGAATGTCCAAATACGCCGCGGATAAAGAAATTCATAAAGGCTCCTTTATAGGTGAATGTGTTTCCCCAGCCGATCTGGAACTTGGGCAGCCCGTTGCCGACCACCCTGACGTCTTTCTGCGCGTTGAAGGTGCCATCACCGTCCACATCCTCAAAAGTCAAACGACCGAGGCTGTCGAGGCCGGTATAGATCGGGGCGACGATTTGCCCGATAAAATTCGGGTCATTGATGTAATAGGTTGAATCAATCACGTTGAAATATCCCGGAAGCTGGTTCGATTCTGATACGATGATCGTCCTGACGCCGGTCAGGAAGGGGGCCCCGAGCCAGCCCAATTCGAGCAGGCTGGTGGCTGAGCTGATCTCGTTGGTGATCCTGACAAGTTTTGTCGGGAAATATTTTGTCAGGTTCAGGTCGGTTGAATATTTAAAGTTTGCCTGTTGCACTGCCAGCACACTGACCGAAAATTCAACCCCTGAATTACGCATTTCACCCAAATTGAGCCACATCCGGTCGCTGGGATAAGGTGGTACCGGTACGCGGGCATAGAACATCAGGTCGGTGCTCAGGCTGTTGTAATAGTCAAGAGAGCCACTGACACGGTATGACCAAAGGGCGAAATCAAGACCGACGCCCCATTCTTTCTTCATTTCCCATTTCAGATCGGGATTTTCCACCCTGACCGGGGCGTAGGCCTGGATATACTGGCCGTTGTAGAAGAAGCTTTCATTTGTAATGTTGAACAGGAGCTGGGAAAGGTAAGGTTCCGGTGGCAGGTTCCCGGTGATCCCATAACTTCCCCTGATTTTCAGCCTGTTCACCAGCGGGATATCGACAAATCTTCTGATATCGGCACCGGCGCTTATGCCCGGGAAGTTCCCCCACTTATTATTTTCACCGAACATGGAAGAACCGTCGCGCCTGAAATTGGCTGTCATGAAAACAGCATCGTTCCAGTTGGCGTTCACCCTGGCAAAGAACCCGATCAGGGTGCTGCTGCTTTTATAACTGCTCATCGCTTCCTGGTTGCTTAGCTCACCGGAAGCTGAACCAAGGTTGTGATAGGAAAAACCATCGGTCAGGAATCCTTTCCCGAAAGCCCAGAAGTTTTCGAAAACATTTTCCTGCCAGGAATAACCGCCGAGGATCTTGAAATTGAACTTGTCAAAGCTCCTGTCGTACGTTCCGGTGAATTCGAAAAGCTGATGGAAATTATCCATGGTCTCTTTCCTGGCAAAACCCAGGTGGCTGCCGATGGCGTAAGGGGTCCAGTAGCTGTTCTTGCTCCAGTACTGGCCATAGAGCTGGTTTCTCCAGTTTTGTGAATAGAACCCGCTGAAGACAAGCCCCGGGATGGGTTCAAAGTCGGCTTTCAGGCTCCCGAGGATCTCATTTTTCTGCCCGTCGAGCGTATTTTGCTCCAGGATGGCCACGGGGTTGAAGAAATAGAAAGCTTCCCGCTGGAAATATCCGCCCCACTCGGTGGAGAAGTCATCGTCGGCAGTGATGGGGGCAGTGGGATTATACCTTGCAGCGAAAGTCAGGGCCTCCAATGCGCCATAGGTTTCATCCCTCAGGGTGGCCGACAGGTTCAGGTTCAGCGTCAGCTTATCGTTCAGGGCCTTCTGCATGAAATTCAACCGGCCGTTCAGCTGCTCGAAGCCAGTATTCAGGACAATGCCATTTCCTTTCCGGTAGTTGAAGGCCACACGGTAGCTGGAATTCTTGCTGGCCCCGTTCAACGAAAGGTTATATACTTGCGATACCCCGTCGCGGGTAATGGCGTCCATCCAGTCGGTATTATCTTCGAAATCGGTTGCATTGGGCATGGTAAGGTAATCCTCGGCGCTCAACACGGAGAGTTTCCTGGCCACCGATTCAACGGTAAATGATGTGCTGAATTCTATATTGCTGAGCCTGCCATCTTTCGCTATTTCCCCTTTCTTGGTGGTGATGAGGATCACCCCGGAGGCTGCCCGTGTGCCGTAAATTGCAGCGGCAGAGGCATCTTTCAGTACATCCATCGATGCGATATCCTGCGGATCGATCGAATTAAGTGAGGCGCCCTGCACCCCGTCGATCACGATCAGCGGTTCGGTGTTGGCTCCAAAGGTGGAAAGTCCCCGAAGCCGTATGGTGAAGTCGGCATTCGGGTCACCGCCCGGCTTAGCGATCGATAAGCCGGCCACCTTCCCCTGGATCAGCTGGATGGGATCGCTGATGTTCCCTTCGTTGAAGTCCTCCGATTTCACGCTGGTCACCGCACTGGTTACTTCTCTCGTCCTTTGCGTGCCATAACCGACCACAACCACCTCCATTAACTCCTGCCCCGGCGATAACCTCACATTGATGGTGTTGCTGGTGATCTCAATGGTTTGCGTCGCATATCCCACGAATGAAAAGCTGAGAGCCATCACCGTGTCGGGTACCGTTATCCGGTAATTGCCGTCCAAGTCAGTTATGGTACCGATGGTCCTGTCAGTGGCTGCTGTCACATTCACCCCGATAAGGGTCTCTCTGTTTTCGGCATCGGTGACCACGCCGGAAATGGTTTTTTCCTGGGCAAGAAGGATAATGGTACCCAACCCTAAAAACAGCCCGGTAAAAACTGCCTTGAGAAAATTGCGTAAGTAACTATTCATAAGTATTTTAATTAATGATTTACCTGAAATATTAATGGGTGCCTAAATTACTTATTTTTTTAAATGTTATTTAATGTTAAAATGTAAAAAAGATTAGATTATTATGTAAGATTATTCATATTGAAAATAAAAATATCGTAATTTAGCACCTAAAATTAATATTTAATAGATAATTGATTAACTAATACTTAACCTTATGAAGAAAAAATTACTCTTTTTGTTATTCATTGCGGCATTCGTTTCATTTGAAGCGATGGCCCAGCCCTGCGGACGCGTCAGTCTGATCGGGGAATTCAACGGATGGGCAGGGGACCATTTCCTCACACGTAATCCTGAAATGCCTGAATTATTCACTACTATTCTGATCCTGTCCGATGACAGTGAGATGAAATTCCGTGAAAATGCCGACTGGACCGTGAACTGGGGTTCCGATCAATTCCCGGCCGGCACGGCGACCGTTGACGGGCCGAATATCCCGGTCCCGGCGGGCAGCTACAAAGTCATGTTTAACTGTGCAACCGGTGAATACTATTTCCAGGCTACCTGTGGCATGGTCAGTCTCATCGGAGAGTTCAACGGCTGGGCCGGGGATCATTACCTGGACCGTGACATGGACAACCCGGATCATTGGTCGACCATTCTGATCCTGTCCGATGACAGTGAGATGAAATTCCGTGAGAATGCCGACTGGGCAGTGAACTGGGGTTCCGATCAGTTCCCGGCCGGCACGGCAACCCCTGACGGGCCAAATATCCCGGTCCCGGCAGGCAGCTATAAAGTCATGTTCAACTGCGCAACCGGTGAATACAATTTCCTCGCCACCTGCGGTATGGTCAGCCTCATTGGCGAGTTCAATGAGTGGTCGGACGACCATTATCTGACCCGCGATCCGGTGAACCCGGATTTATGGACCACCATTCTGACCCTGACCCCGGAATCCAATTCCTATGACCCGCCGGACATCGTCGAAATGAAATTCCGCGAAAATTCCGATTGGGCAGTAAACTGGGGGTCTGATCAATTCCCGGCTGGCACGGCGACCCTTGATGGTCCGAATATCCCGGTACCCCTGGATGTGGATCAGTTGACAACCGATTATATGGTTACTTTCAACTGCGCTACCGGAGAATACACCTTCACCGCTGCCAGCGGCGTGATCAGCATGATCGGCGCATTTGTCGGATGGAACGGCGATATCCCCATGAACCGGGATGCGGCCGACCCGAACCTGTGGCATCTCTCCCGCTCATGGTATGCCGATTCGGAAGTGAAATTCCGGGAGAATAACGACTGGACAGTGAACTGGGGAAATAACACGTTCCCGACCGGCACCGGAACACCCAATGGGCCAAATATTCCATTGGTCGCCGGAACATACGATGTGACCTTCAATACCACAACTTTAGATTACAGCTTCGTGCCCAATCCCGATATTTGCGGAGAGATCGGCCTGATCGGCGATTTCAATACCTGGGGAGATGACGGCAGCGGCGTTCCGACAGATATCTGGATGGTGCGCGATCCGATGTACCCCAGCCAGTTCACCGCCAGCGTCAACTTTACCAGCAGTACAGACCTGTGGTTCAGGCTGGATGCCGACCCTCTGTATAACAATGTCTGGGGAGGTACGTTCCCGGAAGGAAATGCTACCATCGGCGGACCTTATATCGAAGTTCCCGGCGGAAATTATGACATCACCTTTAATTGCAAATCGGGCGACTTCAAATTCACCCGCCTGGGAAGCGGCGTGACGGCTCCCAAAGTGTTTGCCATCAATGTCGATGGTATCCTTGACGAAGCCGACTGGAATATCGACCAGGTTGTGTCAAAAGTCATTTACGGTGAACCAGGAGATGATCTGAATGAGGTCTATTTCGGCGTGGCCTACAATGAAGAGTATCTTTACATCGGATTGCAGGTGAAGGATGCCATCCTGACTATGTTTGAAATGGGAGAGGTGTTTATTGATGGCAATAAAAGCGGTGGCGATTATGACGAGTATGACCTCCACCTCCGTTTTACAGGCCCGGTTCTGACAATTATCCACGGCCCTGAAGATCTCGATGTATTGCTCGGCTTTATGCCCGGAATAGATGGTTATACCGCTGAACTTGGCATACCATGGGCAGCATTGAATATTGTACCCGAAGAAGGGGGACAGATCGGATTTGACCTGTTCGTAGGCGATGGCGATTCCGGAACCCAGGTTGACTATATCCTCGCCTGGAACGGTGGTTTGCAAAATTACGATAATACATCGTCATTCGGGGACCTGCTGTTCGGCACCCTCTCCTGCGGCTGCATTAGCCTTTATAACAACGTCATTGGCGATGTGGTGTTGCGGAACCCCTCCGGAATGACCACTTACTACATCGGAACCTATGAAATGTTCGATAACCAGGATGTGATGTTCCGCAAGGATATGAGCAGCGTGGTTAACTGGGCGAACAATACTTTCCCGAGCGGTACCGCTGTACTCGACGGCCCTGCAATCCCGGCTACCGCCGGCCGGTACAGGATCGGATTCGACTGTATAACAGGAGAATATACCTTCACTGATGAACCGGTACACTCCGGAGTTGCATACGCGCAATATACCACAGCACCCCCGACAATTGACGGGAACCTGGCCGAATACAACCTGGAGTATGGCTCCGATATACTGGCTGTCGGCAATGGCCCGATCAATAATACCGTTTCATGGGGGACCCTCTGGGATGAGAATAACCTCTATATCGGTGTGCAAGTGGTGGATGCTGTTGTCGAATATACCGGAAACCCATGGGATAACGATGCGGTCGAATTCTATATCGACAGTGATAACAGCAAAGACGGCGCTTATAGTTCAAGCTTCGATACACAGCTCATTATGGATGCATTGAACCTTTCCGAACTCTGGGTAAAAGCCGACGGTGTGCCTGTCACCAATGAAGAATCGATCTGGGTGCCCACCAGCAATGGCTATATCGTAGAACTGCGACTGGGATGGGATAACTTCAGCTTCCACCCGGGAAGGGGCAGAACGATCGGCTGGAGCCTCGGTAACAACGATAGCGATAACGGCATCGGACGCGATTACCAGAGCGTATGGTACGGTACCGGCAACAACTG
>Ga0114946_10002851_pt1 | contig 11794 bp, 7 predicted proteins | sample WalLakDeSediment_FD_88676 | JGI IMG/M metagenome (GOLD analysis project Ga0114946, IMG submission 88676) | Lake sediment microbial communities from Walker lake, Nevada to study Microbial Dark Matter (Phase II) - Walker Lake 11/02/13 Deep Sediment | ecosystem: Environmental > Aquatic > Freshwater...
CTTCACCGCGTATGCGGCGGAGCTCGTGGACTGGAACCGGCACACCAACCTCACACGCCTCGCCAGCCCCGGCGACATAGCCGTGGGCCACGTGGCCGACTCCCTCGCGTGCCTCCTGGCGCTGCCCGCTGATGTGCGGGACGCGCCCGGCGGCCTGACGTGCGTGGACGTGGGCTCGGGCGCCGGCCTGCCGGGACTGCCCCTGGCCGTGCTCTTCACCGCCTGGCGCGTGGTGCTGCTGGAGGCCGGCAGCCGCAAGGCCGATTTCCTGCGCCACGCGGCGCGGACGTTGGGCCTTCGCAACGTCACCGTCCTGGCCGAACGTGCCGAGATCGCGGGCTGGAGCGCCGACCACCGGGAGCGCTACGACCTGGCGGTGGCGCGCGCCGTGGCGCCGCTGCCGGTGCTCCTGGAATACGCGCTGCCGCTTCTGCGCGTGGGCGGTCGCCTGGTGGCGCTGGTGGGCGACGTCCAGGCGCGGGAGGTCCGGTCCGGCAGCTGCGAGCACGCCCTGGAACTGCTGGGTGGCCGTTGGTCAGGCGCGCACGCCTACCGCCTGCCGGGCCTGGCGGCCGACCGGCAGGCGGTGGCCTTCACCAAGGCGCGGCCGACGCCCATTGCATACCCACGCCGGCCGGGCGTGCCGGCCAAGCGCCCGCTCGTGCGGCGGCCGTGACGGCGCCGGTTTTGCGGGCCGCACCGCGGGCGGTATCGTTGGCCGGAAGCGCGCGCCCGCGAGCAGGGTGGCGCGGGGCACGCCGGCTGGGCGGCCACGCGGCCATCCCGGGCGCGCGGGGATCGGTGCCCTATGGCAAGGCCCTCCTCGTGACCCGCCCACCCGTGCGCCCGATGGCCCCGGCGGTCGTGGCGAAGCGATTGGCCAACAGCCTGCTGCAGGAGCTGAGCACGCTGCTTTTGCTCTTTGGGCTGGCGCTTCTCCTGCTGGGCGCCGCCGTCCAGGTCTCGCGCCACGCGCGGCTGCAGTCGGCCGAGTCGGAGCGACCGGCGCCGCGGTTCGCATCGTCCGTCCGGCGCGTGGCGCCGGCGGTCGCCGACGAGCCCAGCGAGGCCGAACGGCAGGCGGCGCCGCCGGTGCGCATTGTCATCGACTCCATCCAGCTGGACAGTCCCGTCGTGCCGGTGGGCTACGAGGCCCGCATCGTGAACGGCGAGTTCGAAGGCAACGTCTGGCAGACCGCCGACTTCGCCGCCGGGTACCACGACACCTCGGCGCGGCCCGGCACGGTGGGCAACACCGTCATCTCCGGCCACAACAACCTGCGCGGCGCGGTGTTCCGGAACCTGCACCTGGTGGAACTGGGCGACACCGTGCGCCTGGCGGACGCCCGCGGCCGGGCCCACGCCTACGAGGTGGTGGAGAGCTTCGTGGCCCGCGAGGAGGGCGCGAGCGAGTCCGAGCGGCGGGACAACACGCAGTGGATCCGCCAGACACCGGACGAGCGACTGACACTGGTGAGCTGCTTCCCGCCGTGGTCCAACACGCATCGCATCATCGTGCTGGCGTTTCCCACCACGCTGGACGACGCCGGCGCGCGGCCCGCCGCCGAACGCACTTCGGCCCCGGCACCCACCGTGGAGATGGCGCCGTGACCTCGCCCGCGCGGCAGTTGCCGGCGGTGCACGCGCTGCTCCACCACGAGCGCCTGGCGCAACTGACTCCGCTACTGGGCCGCGACTGGCTGGCCGCCGCCGCACGAGAGGCCGTGGGCCAGGCGCGCCAGGCGGCGTTGAGCGGCGCGCCGGTGCCCACGGTGGACGAGCTGGCGGAGCGCGCGGCAGACCTGGCCGCCTCCTGGCTGGCGCCGCGGCCGCGCCCGCTTCTCAACGCCACCGGCATCATACTGCACACCAACCTGGGCCGCGCACCGGTCAGCGCCGAGGCGGCGCGGGCCATGCGCCGAGTGGCGGCCGGCTACGCCGACCTGGAGTACGACCTGCCGGCCGGCGGGCGCGGCTCGCGCCACGACCTGGTGGCGCCGCTCCTGTGCCGACTTGCCGGCGCCGAGGCAGCGCTCGTGGTCAACAACAACGCGGCGGCCACGCTACTGATCCTCTCCGCCCTGGCCGCGGGCGGCGAGGTGGTGGTCTCGCGCGGGCAGCTGGTGGAGATCGGCGGCGGCTACCGCCTGCCGGCCATCCTGGCCGCCGGCGGTGCGCGGCTGGTGGAGGTGGGCACCACCAACCGCACCCACGCCCGCGACTACCGGGCGGCGATTGGGCCGGAGACGGCGCTGGTGCTCCGCGTGCACGCCAGCAACTACCGCATCGTGGGCTTCACCAAGGAGGTGCCGCTGGCCGAGCTGGTGGCGCTGGCGCACGAGCACGACCTGCCGCTGGTCGACGACCTGGGCAGCGGCAGCCTGCTGGACACCACCGCCTTTGGACTGGCGGCCGAGCCCACCGTCACCGGCAGCCTGGCCGCCGGGGCGGATCTGGCGTGCTTCTCCGGCGACAAGCTGCTCGGCGGGCCGCAGGCGGGCCTCATCGTGGGCCGAGCGGATCTGGTGGACCGGCTCCGGGCCTCGCCGCTGGCGCGCGCCATGCGCCCGGACAAGGTGACGCTGGCCGGGCTGCACGCCACGCTGGTCCACTACGCGCGCCACGAGGCCGAGCGCCGTGTCCCGGTCTGGCGCATGATCGGCGCCGAGCCGTCCGCCCTGGCCGGGCGCGCCCATGCCTGGCGCATGGCCGCGGCAGCCTGGACCGACGGCGCCCGCGTGGTGGCGGGCGAGTCGGCGGTGGGTGGCGGGTCGCTGCCGGGCACTACCCTGCCCACCTCGCTGCTCGCGCTGGAGTCGGCGCGTCCGAGCGCCCTGGCCGCGGCGCTGCGCGCGGCGCCCACGCCGGTGGTGGCCCGCGTGGCGGGCGACGCCGTCCTGCTGGATCCGCGGACGGTGCTGCCGGAGCACGATCGGGCGCTCCTGGCCTCCGTGCGGCACGCGCTCACCTGCTGAGCGCGAACGGCTCGCGCGCGCCGGCCGTTCATCTCCCGCAGGGCGATCCTCTCATCCATCGCTAAGCCCGCAGAGCTATACCTATACTATGGTGGCGACGGCCCAAGCCCGGGCATTCGTCGCTCCGTGTGAGGGCATGGACCGCCCGCCTGGCGGCGAGAGGTCATGGAGGGTGGATGGTGGGCGAACGGATACTGATCATCGAGGACGACGAGCGGATCGCCAGCATGCTGCGTCGCGGCCTGATCTTCGAGGGCTTCGAGGCAAGCGCGGTGCACGACGGGCGCGCCGGTCTGGAAGCGGCGCGCGACCGGGTTCCGGACCTCGTGGTGTTGGACCTGATGCTGCCGGAGATTGACGGCATGGAGGTCTGTCGCCGCCTGCGCGCGGCCGGCGACGTGCCCATCCTCATGTTGACCGCCAAGGAGTCCGTCCCCGACCGCGTGGCCGGCCTGGACGCCGGAGCCGACGACTACATGGCCAAGCCGTTCGCGTTCGAGGAGCTCCTGGCCCGCGTGCGGGCGCTGCTGCGGCGCCACAAGGCCACCGAGACGCCCGACGTGCTGCGCTTTGCCGATCTGGAGCTGGACACCGGCACCCGCCAGGCCCGCCGCGGCGACCGGGTCATCGACCTGACCGCCAAGGAGTACGATCTGCTGTACATGTTCGCCCGCCACCCAAGGCAGGTGCTCACGCGCGAGCAGATCTTCGACGATGTCTGGCAGTACGACTTTGGCGGCGAGAGCAACATCATCGAGGTGTACGTCCGCTACCTGCGCAACAAGCTCGAGGCGGAGGGCGAGCCGCGGCTCATACACACGGTGCGCGGCGTGGGCTACGCCTTGCGAGAGCCTACGTGACGCGACGGCTCGCGGTGCCGTCACGGCCCTGGCCGCTGCCGCGCGTGTCGCGCCCGGCGCCGCTCTCGCGGCCGGTGGTCAGGCTGCCGTGGGCGCTGTCGCTGCGCTGGCGCCTGACCATCTGGTACACGGTGGTGCTGGCGCTCACCCTGAGCGTGTTCAGCCTGGGCATCTACTGGTACCTGGGCAACAGCCTGATCCGCGACATCGACACCCTGAGCCAGGAGCGCGCCCTGCAGGTGGAGGAGCGCATCGCGCAGTGGATGCGGGGACAGCAAGCCACGGCCTACGGGCTCCTGGACCCGCGGCAGACCGAGCTGCTGCGCCGCCAGGGCGTGCTGGTGGCGTCGTTCGACCCCTTCCAGACGGCCGGGGTAGGGGTGCGCGTCTGGGACACCTACGGCTTCCTGCTGGACGCCAGCGAGGAGCTGAAGGACACCACGCGCCTGGTGGACTACCAGCCCATCGTGGCCGGTCTCCACGGCCAGACCCACCGCTACGTCCTGCCCGCGGGCGACGGACCGTACTACTCCTACACGTATCCCACCTTCTTCGTCAACGGACGCCCGACGGCGGTGATCCAGATCCTGACGTCGTTGCACCCGTACCGCTCGGCCATGGAGCGGCTGGCGAGGCTGCTCACGCTGGGCACGCTGCTGGTCACCGCGCTGGCCTTCGCCACCGGCGCCGCTCTGGCCCAGACGGCGCTCAAGTCCATCGACGCCGTCACGCACACCGCGCGGCAGATCAACCGCGCCCAGGACCTGGGCCGACGCATCCCGGCCAAGGGCCCGCCGGACGAGCTGGGGCGGCTCACCGACACCGTCAACGAGATGCTGGACCGCATCGAGGGCATGTTCGACATCCAGCGCCAGTTCCTGGCGGACGTCTCGCACGAGCTGCGAACGCCTCTGACCACCGTGCGCGGCGAGGTGGAGCTGATGCAACGCACCGGGGTGCTGGACCCGGAGGGGCTGACGGCCGTGCGCGAGGAATCCGAGCGCATGGCGCGCCTGGTGGACGATCTGCTCCTGCTGGCGCGCTCGGAACACGTGGTGGACCTGGAGCGCAGGCCGGTGGAGCTGGACACGCTGCTGCTGGAGGTGTTCCGGCAGGCACAGCGACTGGCGGGATCGGCGCGGACGGTGACGCTGGGGCACGAGGACGCGGCTACGGTGAACGGCGACCGCGACCGCTTGAAGCAGCTGCTCCTCAACCTGGTGCAGAACGCGCTGGCGCACACGCCACCCGGCACGCGCGTGACGCTGTCGCTCTTCCGTGACCCGGACGCCGCCCGCTTGGAGGTGACGGACGACGGGCCGGGCATCCCCGCCGAGCACCTGCCCCACGTCTTCGAGCGCTTCTACCGCGCGGACAAGGCGCGCTCGCGGTCGCGGGGCGGCACGGGCCTTGGACTGCCGATCGCCAAGTGGATCGCCGGCGCGCACGGGGGCAGCGTCGCGGTGCAGAGCGCCGCCGGCCGCGGCACCACGTTCACCGTGCGCCTCCCGCTCGCCGTCCACCGAGGCGACGCAACCGGCGCGCCGGCGCTGGCGGGCCGGAGGATGACGCCGTGAACGACGAGCCCTACCGCTCCTATCCGCTGCCGCCGGCGCCGCCGTCGGCGCGCCACCCGACCGGTGGGGCAGGCGCCGGCTCTTCCGCCCGGTCCGTCACCGCGTTGGCCGTGGTGCTCCTGGCCTCGGTGGCGCTGGCCGCCGCTACCGGCGGCGCCGTGGCGGGCGGGGCGGTGGCCTGGTGGGCCCTGCGGCAGGTAGAGCCGGCCTCGGCCGTGTCGGTGCCCCTGCGGTCGTCGCAGGCGCAGCCAGCCGTGGCGCGCGACGTGGAGCTGCGCGAGGAGGAGCTGGCGCTGGCCGCCGTTCGGGCCACGCGGCCGGCCGTGGTGACCGTCTGGAACGTGGGCTACGTCCAGCGCAGCGTGTTCGCGCGCCCGGAGCTGCGGGTGATTGGCGAGGGCTCCGGCGTCATCTTCGACCCCCGCGGCTACATCGCCACCAACGCGCACGTGGTCAAGGGCGCCCAGGCCATCGGCGTGGTCCTGCTGGACGGGCGGCGTGTCGACGCCGAGCTGGTGGGGCTGCACGACGCGTACGACGTGGCGGTGCTGCGCATCCAGGGCGAGCTGCCGGGCGTGGCGCGGCTGGCGGACTCGTCCACGCTGGAGCCGGGCATGCGAGTCATGGCCATCGGCAGCCCGCTTGGCACGCAGTTCCAGAACACGGTCACCACGGGCATCATCGCCGGCCTGAACCGCCGCGTCACCGAGCGCTACTACAACTGGTTCACGCGCGAGCCGGTGGTCTTGGACCTGAACGAGGCGCCGCTCATCCAGACGGACGCCGCCATCAACACGGGCAACTCGGGCGGGCCGCTCATAGACCTGCGCGGCGAGGTGGTGGCGCTCAACACGCTCATCGTGCGGCGGGACGCCGGCACCACCGTAGAGGGACTTGGGTTCGCGGTGCCCAGCAACGTGGTGCGGGCGCTGGCCGACGAGTGGGTGGACGGCATCCGGCGCGGCTGGCTGGGCCTGGAGCACGAGACCCTGGACCCGGTCGTGGCCCGCGAGCGGGGCCTGCAACGAGGCAGCGGCGCACTGGTCAGCCGCGTCTGGGCCGGTTCGCCGGCGGAAGGCGCCGGCCTGCGCCCGGGCGACGTGGTGACGGCGGTGGGCGGCGTGCAGCTGGACGTGGACCACGCGCTGGCCGAGCAGCTGTGGCGCTTCAGGGCCGGTGACCGGGTGACCCTGGGCGTGGAGCGCGGGGACGAGGCGTTGCAGGTGGAGGTGGAGCTGATCGCGGACCCGCGCCCGCGTTCGTAGGCGCGGGCGCGCCCAAGCAGTGGAGAGAACCATGGACGAGAAGCCTGACCGGGAACAGCCCCTGCCGGGAAGCGAGCCGCCAGGCTACGCAGCTGCCCGGGGCCCGCTCCCGCAGCCGGCCCCCCCCGCGCCCGGCGCGCCGGCAGCGGCCGTCCGCCGCGACGGCGTCGGCGCGGCCCTGGCCGCCGTGCTGGCCGCGGCTGCGTTGGTCGTGGGGCTGGTGAGCGGCCTGGCGCTGGGCGTTGCCGCCGGCCTGCTTCTGGGCACGCGCCAGGCCCAGCGGGCGCTGACGGTGGACCAGCTGGCGACGGTGTCTCCACGGCCGGACCAAGGGGGCGCGCCGACCGACCGCCGGCCCATGGCACCGCCCGCACCGGCGGATGGCCGCGACGGCCCAGACGGGGCCGCGCCGGCGCCCGCGCCGTCCGATGCGGTCCCGGGCCCGCCGGAACACCCCTACCTGGGGGTGGTCGTGGCCACCGGCAACGGGGAGGACGCGGGACCCGGAGCCCTGGTGCTCGCGGTGCAGCCCGGCACCGCCGCGCAGCGGGCGGGCCTGCGAGACGGCGACCGCATCGTGGCACTGGACGACCAGCCCGTGGCCAGCGGTGCGGAGCTGGTCGTCCTCCTGTCGCAGGCGCGCGCCGGCCAGGAAGTCCGGCTGACGCTGCTGCGGGGCTCCGAGCAGGAGGTGGTCACGGCAACCCTCGGCGTGCGGCCGGGCGTGGTGCCCGTGGTGCCCGGGCAACCGGGCTTCGAGGAGTTGCTGGAGCAGATGCCGCCCGAGCTGCGCGAGCACTTCCGGCGGCTGCTGGAGCCGGACGCCGGCGAACCGGAGGCGGCGTGACCTTGGCGAAGCCACCGCCGCGAGGCCCTCTCACGCGCGGCTCGGGCCGGCCCGGACCGTGATCCACCGCCTCGGCCCCGCAATCCGCGGCCGCGGGCCGGCGTTGCTGGCGGCGGCGGCCCTGCCGGCCCTCGTCGCCCTGGCCGTGGTGTTGTGGCGCCTCGCGCCGCCGCGCAGCGCGCTCGCACCGCCTCGGCCGCATGCGCCGCAGGCGGCAGCCGATCCCGTCGCGGGCGGGCCGTCTGCGGACGACCCCGTGGCCGGCGACACGCCGACCGCGCCCGGGCGGGGGGCACCACGCGGCGACCCGGGCGCCCACGCGCCGCAAGCCCTTGCCGAGCTGCTCCTGACAGACCCCCCGGCCCGCGATCTGTTGGACCTGGCGGCGCGCCTGGGCACGTGGGACGGCCGACTGCCCGACCAGCCCCGGCCGGCGCCGGGCCCGCACCCTTGCCCGCTCGGGCACCGGGAGCCGTTCTGGGTGCAGGACATCCAGGGGCAGCGCTACTTCCAGATCCAGGCGCTGGTGGCGCACGTGGCCGAGGGCGTCTGTTTCTGGGTCCAGGACGGGCAGCCGTTCGACCAGCCCGGACTGCAACGCGGCGGCGACACGTTCGCGGGCGAGATCGTGCCGCGTCTGCGCGACGTCCTGGGTGACGAGCGGCCGCTGCGCGACAATCCGCACGAGAGCGTGCACGTGCTGCACCACGAGAGCATCCCCGGGGTAGCCGGCTTCTTCTCCAGCTCGGACACCGTGCCGCCGGCGGTCGACCCGTACTCCAACGGCCGCGAGTTGTTCTACGTGAACCTGCAGGCGTACCGGCCCGGCTCGTACGACTATCTGTCCCTGCTGGCGCACGAGTTCCAGCACATGGTGCACTTCCGCTTCGACCCCAACGAGTCGGCCTGGGTGAACGAAGGCCTTTCGGAGCTGGCCGCGCACCTGGCAGGCTATGGGGCCCAGAACGGCGCCGCGTTCTTTGCCGACCCGGACACGCCGCTCCTGGAGTGGCAGGCGGAGGCCGGCGCCAACACGCGACACTACGCCGTCGCCTACGCGTTCTTCGCCTATCTCAAGGCGCGTTTCGGCGAGCCGGTCGTCGGCGCCGTCGTGAGGGCGCCGCGCAACGGCCCGGCCGGGGTGGAACAGGCCCTGGCCGCCGTCGGCCGGCGGCTGTCGTTCGACGGCGTGTTCCGCGACTGGATGGTGGCCAACCTGGTCGGCGGCCTGGGCCGGGTCGGCGCGCTGGACGCGCGCCACGACTACGCCGGCTACGTGACGGGCGCCGTCCGGCCGGAGGCACTGCCGCAGGCCGGCGCCAGCGCCACGGTGGGCCAGTACGCCGCGCGGTACCACGACGTCACCGCCCTGGTGGCGGACGGTCAGCTGGCCCTGGACTTCCAGGGCGATGCAGGCGTGTACCTGGTCGAGAAGCCGCCGGCCGGCGACGGGCCGGTGTGGTGGTCCGGCCGCGGCGACAACGCCAACAGCCGCCTCACGCGGGCGCTGGACCTGACCGGGGCAGACTCGGCCAGTCTCAGCTTCTGGCTGTGGCACGACCTGGAAGCAGGCTGGGACCACGCCTACCTCAGCGCGTCCGTGGACGGCGGTGAGTCGTGGGCGCGCCTGCGCACCTCCGGCGCCAGCGACGACAACGTGACCGGCACCAACTACGGCGGCGGCATCACGGGCTGGTCAGGCGGCTGGTACCACGAGACGGTGGACCTGAGCGCCTTGGCGGGCGGCCCGGCGCTGTTGCGCTTCGAGGTGGTCACCGACGACACCGTCAGCCTGACAGGCCTGGCCCTGCACGAGGTGGCCGTGGACGCCGCCGGGGCCGAGAGTTACGCCGCCGGTGACCCGGCCGGCCACGCGGACTGGACCGCCGAGGGCTGGCTGTTGGTCCAGCCGCTGCTCCCCCAGCGCTGGTCGCTGCTTGCCGTGGTGGACGACCCGTCCGGGCTGACGGTGACCGAGACGCCCGTGGGCGCGAACGGCACGGCACGCCTGGAGCTAAGCGACGTGCCGCCGCGGGCCACGGTCACCGTGGCCGTGGCGGCCATGACGCCCGGCACGCGCCGCGCGGCGGCTTATCACCTGGGCCCGGCCGCGCCGTAGCGCGCGGCCTGCGGCACATCAGGCGTCGTCGGGCTCCGCGGCCTCCTCTCGCGGTGAGCTGTCCGTGGCCTCGAGCGGCGTGTCGGCCGCCTCCACCGTGACGCCCTCCGGCGGCCGGCGCTCCGTGATGGACGCCAGGCTCACCACCTGATGGCCTTCGTCCAGCCGCATCACGCGCACGCCACGCGTGGGCCGCCCCATGCGGCTGATGGCGTCGGTATCGGTGCGGATGACGATGCCGTGATCGCTGATGAGGGCGATCTGGTCGCCCGGCACCACAACCCGGGCGTCGGCGATCTCGCCGATCTCGGCCAACCGCCGCACGTCGATGGTCAGCACGCCGCTGGTGTAGCGCGAGCGGCGCGGGTACTCCCCCAAGGAGGTGCGCTTGCCGTAGCCCTGCCTTGTCACCACCAGCAGGTCCGCGTCCGGGCGCACCAGGTCCATGGCCGCCAGCTCGTCCCCCGAGCGGAGCCGGATGGCGTTGACGCCGGCGGCCGCTCGGCCCATGGCCCGCACCTGCCGTTCGTGGAAGCGCAGCGCGCGCCCGCGTCGGGTGATCATCAGCACCTCGTCGTCGCCTGTCGTGACACGCACCCAGCCCAGGGCGTCGCCCTCGTCCAGGTGGATGGCGATCAGGCCGCTTGGCCTGACGCCCCGGTAATGCCCCAACACCGTGCGCTTGATACGGCCCCGGCGCGTGGCCATCACCAGGTAGCTGCCGTGGTCGAACTGCCAGGCCGGCACGGCCAGCGTCACGGTCACCCGCTCCTCGGCGTCGATCTGGATGAGGTTGGGCAGCGGGGTGCCGGCCGCGTCGCGGCTGGCGTCCGGCACCCGGTGCGCCGGCAGCTGGAAGACGCGCCCGCGATCCGTGAAGAGAAGCAGCGTGTCGTGGGTGTTGGCCACGAGGTTGTCCCGCATCTCGTCGTCCCGGCGGGGCCGCGCGCCGCGGCTGCCGCGCCCGCCGCGCAGTTGCGCCCGGTACGCGTCGGCCGCCACGCGCTTGATGTAGCCGCGATCGGTGACGGTGATGAGCACGTCCTCCGGCGCCACGAGATCCGCGTCGCTCCAGTCGCCGGACTCGTCCAGCAGAATGGTGGTGCGGCGCTTGTCGCCGTACGTGTCCTTCAGGTCTATCAGATCGGCCCGCACCACGCCCAGGATCTCGCCCTCGTCGGCCAGCAGCGTCTCCAGGTACTGGATCTGGCGCGTCACCTCCTGGTACTCGTCCTCGATCTTCCGGCGCTCGAGCGCCGCCAGTCGGCGCAGCTGCATGTCCAGGATGGCCTGGGCCTGGATCTCGCTCAGGCCAAAGCGGGTCATCAGGTTGTCGCGCGCCGCCGCCCCGTCGTCCGAGCGGCGGATGGTCTCGATGATGGCGTCGATGTGATCGAGCGCCACGCGCAGCCCCTCCAAGACGTGCTGCCGGTGCCGCGCCCGCCGCAACTCGTACTCGCTGCGGCGGCGGATGACGTCCAGCCGGTGCTCCAGGAACAGGGCCAGCATGCGCTTCAAGGGCAGCACCCGCGGCTCGCCGTCCACGAGGGCCAGAGCGTTGACGCCGAACGTCTGCTGCAGCTGGCTGAACTTCAGCAGCTTGTTCACGGTGGTGTGCGGGTTGGCGCCGCGCTTCAGCTCGATCACCACGCGGGTGCCGTGGCGGTCGGTCTCGTCCCGCAGGTCGCTGATGCTGTCTATCTTCCTGGAGCGCGCCAGATCGGCAATCCGCTCGACCAGCGTGGCCTTGTTGACCTGGTACGGGATGGAGTCGACGATGATGGCGGTCCGGCCGCTGGGCAGCTCCTCCACGTGCGTCTCGGCGCGCATGATGACCCGGCCGCGGCCGGTAGCGTAGGCATTGGCGATGCCGTCCAGGCCGACGATGGTGGCGCCGGTGGGGAAATCCGGGCCCGGCATGCAGCGCATCAACTCCTGGACCGTGATCTGCTCCATCTCGTCGTAGCGGTCGATCACGTACACCAGCGCGTCGCACACCTCCGACAGGTTGTGCGGCGGGATGTTGGTGGCCATGCCCACGGCGATGCCCGTGGCGCCGTTGACAAGCAGGTTGGGCGCCCGCGAGGGCAGCACCACCGGCTCGGTGATGGAGTCGTCGAAGTTGGGCCTGAACTCCACCGTCTCCTTGTC
>Ga0114946_10002852_pt1 | contig 11792 bp, 11 predicted proteins | sample WalLakDeSediment_FD_88676 | JGI IMG/M metagenome (GOLD analysis project Ga0114946, IMG submission 88676) | Lake sediment microbial communities from Walker lake, Nevada to study Microbial Dark Matter (Phase II) - Walker Lake 11/02/13 Deep Sediment | ecosystem: Environmental > Aquatic >...
GACGGCGAGCGGAAGAGATGTTATAGCGAAAATGGTCAAATGATTATACTAATGATTGCATTTCGCAGAAATGAAGCTTGACAGCAGAAAAAACTCTGTCAGAATCCGCAAAACGATACACCTGGAGGGAGCACGTGGACAAGCGGGAGGTGCTGGATCGTTGTCGGGCCGAGGGCGTTCGCTTCCTGCGGCTCACCTTTACCGATATCGACGGCATCATCAAAAACGTGGAGGTGCCTGCGTCCCAGATGGAGAAGGCGGTGGACGGCCAGATCATGTTTGACGGCTCCTCCATCGAGGGATTCACCCGGATCGAGGAATCGGACATGCTGCTCAAGCCCGATCTGGCCACCTTCCGGGTGTACCCGTGGCAAACACCGTATGGGCGGGTGGGCCGTCTGATCTGCGATGTCTACAACCCGGACGAGACGCCCTTTGCCGGATGTCCCAGGCTTGCCCTGCAACGGGTGGTCAGCAAGGCTGAATCGCTGGGGTGGACCCTGCTGGCCGGCCCGGAGGCAGAGTTCTTTCTGTTTCAGATGGACGCGGACGGAAACCCGAATCATCGTACCCATGACGTGGGGGGGTATTTCGACCTGACGCCGGTGGACCTGGCCGAGGACGGTCGACGGGATATGGTGGTGGTGCTGGAATCCATGGGCTTCGAGGTCGAGGCGGCCCACCACGAGGTGGCGCCCGGGCAGCACGAAATCGATTTCAAGTATGCCGACGCCATCACCACCGCCGACAACATCATCACGTTCAAGTTCGTGGTCAAAAAGATCGCCCGCGATCTGGGCCTCCACGCCACCTTCATGCCCAAGCCGATCTTCGGGGTCAACGGTTCGGGCATGCATACCCATCTGAGCCTGGTCAGCCAGGGAGGCGAGAACGTGTTCTTCGACCCGGAGGCGCCGCATCAGCTCTCGAGCAAGGCGCGGGGATTCATCGCGGGCATCCTCGAACACGTGCGCGCCTTCGTTGCGGTGACCAACCCCCTGGTCAACTCCTACAAACGCCTGGTGCCGGGGTACGAGGCGCCCATCAACGTGGCCTGGTCCGAGAAGAACCGATCGCCGCTGGTTCGCGTTCCCGCGCGCCGGGGGATGGGAACCCGTTGCGAGGTCAGGGTCCCGGATCCTTCCTGCAACCCGTACCTGGCTTTGGCGGTGATGCTGGCGGCGGGACTGGATGGGATTGAACGCGGCCTGGACTGCGGCGAACCGGTCAATCGCAACATTTACGAACTCTCGGAACGGGAAAAACGCCGCCTGCGGATCCGCCAGCTGCCGCGAGACCTGTCCGAGGCCCTGGACTTCATGCAGCGCAGTCGACTGGTACGCGGGGCGCTGGGAGAGCACATCTTCGAGAACTTTCTGCGCAACAAGCGCGAGGAGTGGCATCGCTACATCTCGGTGGTGCACCAGTGGGAGCGGGATCAGTACCTCAAGGCCTATTGAAACCCTCACGCACCTGATCCACTTCGGGCCTCTGCTAGGATACGCACATGGCTCGCTGGACGGGATTCCTTTTGGCCGCGGTGGTTGCAGCAGGGATATCGGTCGAGGCATCTGGTTTTGAGCATCGAGTCTGGCTGTTGACCGGGATCCCATCGCCGGAGGAGTTGACGGCTCTTCGGGCCGCCGGGGTGGATGGCCTCGTCGTTCCAGTCGGCACGGTCCGGGTTGAGCGCACGGTCGCCAGATTTACGGTGGCTGCACTGCCCGAGCTCTCATTGTTGGCCGGTTGGAACGTCTCGGCACTCATCTGGGCCGAGGGCTCCGGCCGGGACGATGGCGGGGCGGCAGATTTCGTCAGTCAGTTGGCGCCCGTGACGCGACTGCTCCCGGGTTCAGGGTCGGTGATTCTGGCAACGCGGGATTTCTGGGAAGGGCTGCCGCGGTTTGCGGCCTCGGCGGCCAGGCGGATGGACCGCTCCGTTGAGGTGGCTGCCTCGGTGTCCTCCTTGGTGGAAGGCGCGCCGGCGTCCGGCTGGCGTGAGTTGGAAGTCAACGCCGTGGCCTTCGGTTTGCCCCAGGCCCTGGGGTTTCGCGAGTCGACCTATCACGATGACGAGCGGAATCTGGATCGCCTCACCGGCCGGGGAACTTCTTTCCGGGTGGCGGTGGTGACCGGTTACCGGGTGGATCCCCCGCCTGCGTCCCGGGAACTGCCGCTGGAACAGCTGATTCAGCGCGAGGTTGCCACGTTCCGCCCAGGCTCCCGGGGCAACGTGTTCTCCCTCCGACGAAGTCTCGAATGGGGAGGGGTGCAGTTCGCTGCGGGCCAGGATCTGGCGATCGAGGGCCTGGAAACCCTTCGTTATCACCGAAGTATGGCGGGGATCCTGCGCCGGGTTCGGCCGGGGTTGGTGGGGTGGGATACCGTCGGGTTACCGGCCCCGCATCCGACCATCGGGATGAGCCGCGAGGCGTTTTCTGAATACCTCAGGGGAGCGGTCCCGGTGGTCAGGCCTGAAGTCCGTTGGGAGAGAACCGCCACCAACCTCAAGCTTACCGTCCGCAACCCTTCCCCGTTTTCGACCGCTTTCGCCTCCACCGGGAACTATCTGGAGGTCCGCTTCTCCGGAGCCGAGATCCGGGACGCCCGGTTGGGCCGGTTTTCGGGTGTGGAGTACGGTCGATTCGAGGGCGGCAGATGGCGTCCGACCGTGGCTCGCGAAGCGAACGCCATTCGCTTCTTTTTCACCTGGCTTGGGCCTGAAGCCGAAATCTCTGGTGCGGAGGTGCAGTTCATGTCCCGTCCCAGGGATATTCACCTGAGGTGGGCCGTGCGCGACCCCGACGGCGCCGAGCGATCGGGATCTCTTGAGTCCGTCGATCTCAGCCGCTAATCAGGTTTCCGAGGGTTTCCGCGACCATCCTGGGGCCAAGAATCATGTCGCCGTCCGCCGCCACCCACAGGTCGAGCCGGTTTCCAACAATCTTGGGAGCAAACACCGTTAGCCCAGGATGGTCAACGACGACTGACGGTCTTGCCTTGCTGGGGTCTCGTGTGATGCGCACGTTTGGGCCTTTGCCCAGGAGTTCACGAACCTGGTTTGCCCGCAGCGGTTTCCGGCACTGAATCATCATCCAGCATGTGTGGGCGAAGAAGACCCCGGAGCGAACCATACGGATCCGTGCCGCCAGCGACGGGAAAAGGCTGCCGGACTGGCGTTCAAGCTCTCCGCTGATCGTCGGGAGGGACGGCGCGAGGTCGAAGGCCAGGACCGACTGGAGAACCGCTCCCGGGGACGGTTTGGCGCCGGTCAGGCGGGCCCGGGCCTGGGCAGCCAGCTCCTGGAGCCCTTCATCGCCGAAATCGGAGCAGGGCTGGAAGGCGGTGATTTCGACCTCCACCGGCTCCAGCTCACTCAGGAGTCCCACGACCGTCAAAGGGCCAGCGAGACTTGGATCCGGGAGGTGCAGCCATGATCGCTGTTCCGGCAGCGCCCTGTGGGATTGCATGACCGGAGTCCCTGCGGTCCCGGCAACAGCGGGACGCGAGAGGTCAAGCCACCGTGTTTCTGGGTGGTTCTCCAGCCAGTCCATCAGAAGCCTGTCCCAGGGCGGGGTGGGATGGGAGCATGTAACCACCACTCGGCTCTGACTGAGTTCATCGGGCTCGCTCAACGGCGTCACAACGGACGGCCGGTCGGCCACGGCCAGGAGACGCTGCTCCGGTGTTCCAGAGGTGGAGAAGATTCGAACCTCGACCGCAGTCTGTGTTGACGCCAAGACGTCAAGAAATTCATAGTGTTTCGGGGCGGTGAGGTCAAGGATGCTCAGGATCGTGCGGGGACGGTCGGCCAAGGTCCTCCTCCAAGGAGGGAATGGGATATGGAATCCGGCGCGCTTTTCGAATCAGGTACTCACCTGGTCCGGACACCAGAAATGCGGTAAGGAAGGCTGCCATCGCCGGAATGGGCGAAACAGCGATGAAGGCGACGATGAGGGCAAGCAAGAAGAACGCCGTCGCCGGCCAGCGTTGGCGGAGGTTGAAATCCTTGAAGGATCGATATGGGATTGATGAAACCATGAGCGATGAGATGAGCAGCACAAACGACCAGAGGACTGCCCCGGCTCTCCAGGTCACCAGCGGTGATGGATCTACCAGGACCAGCAGGGTCAATGCGCCTGCACCGGCGGGGATCGGCAGCCCCAGAAAGAAGCGGCGGTCGTTGCTGGCGGACCGGACGTTGTAGCGGGCCAGCCGGACTGAGCCTGCGACAACGAAGAGGAAAGCCACAGCCCAGCCCCACCGCCCGAGAGTCCACAGCCCCCACTGGTAGATCAGGATTGCCGGTGCGACACCGAAGCTGACAACGTCTGCCAGTGAGTCGTACTCCTTGCCGAAGTCAGAGGTCGTACCGGTGAGACGGGCGATCCGCCCGTCCAACCCGTCCAGGACCCCGGCCAGGAGGATGAGCCAACCGGCGATCTCCAGGCGCCCGTGCAAGGAGTGGAGGATGGCGGCGAACCCACACAGCATGTTCCCGACGGTGAAGAGCGAGGGGATCAGATAGATCCCGCGGCGCAGGGTGGCCCGACTGGGTGGGCGCGGAAACTGCGGCCTGAACGGTCGGTGACGAAGTCTCATGAGATCCCCGGTTGGTTCCAGCTGGCGACCACCGTCACGCCGGCCCGGGTGAGGTCTCCCGGTGAGACGCAGATTGCAGCAGAATCTGGGAGGAATAGGTCCACCCGGGAAGAGAACTTGATGATCCCCACCCGTTGCCCGCGGGTCACGTCCTGCCCCGGCTTCAGGTCGCATACGACCCGCCGCGCAACGGAGCCGGCAATCTGCTTGTAGGCGATCCGCCCTTGGGCACCCTCGATGATGACGAAACTGTGTTCGTTGAGTTCCGAGGCCTTATCTCTGAAGGCAGGGAGCTTCGCGCCCGGAACGTAGCGGGCTTCGACCACCCTGCCCGAAACCGGAGCGCGGTTCACGTGGACGTTGGCCGGCGACATGAAGATGGAGATCTGGCGGGGCAGACCAGCGGCCGCCATCGCGGCCGGGCTCTCGCCGACACGCAACACCTTGCCGTCAGCAGGCGCCAAAACGGACTCAGGGGGTGCGTTGGAATGCCGTGGCGGATCCCTGAAGAAGGCAACGCAGGCAACGGCTGCCAATACCATGATGGCGGCCAGCAAGGGATAGCCAAAAAGCCAGGCAAAGACCCCGGCCACAGCCGGGGCCGCAATGAAGGGGTAACCTTCCGGCGCAAGAGGGAACATGGAACTCAAGCGATATGGGCGCGCAGATGCGCCTCCATGCGGTCCTTAAGCATCAACTTTTCTTTCTTCAGACGCTTCTGTTCGAGCTCTTCATCACCGGTAAGCCAACCCTTGGCGGAAAGCTCGTCAAGTCTTCGCTCCCGGGCCTGGTGTTCATCCAAAAGCTTGCGAAACTCCGGGTTCTGCTGCGCAAGCTGCTCGCGCAGCAACTGCTGAACGCTCATGGGACACCTCCGCAAGGTCGAGGGATTCGGGCCACGCCATGTCGATGCTATCACAGAGTGGGGTGGTGAGGGCCGGTTCGTCCCGACCAGCTACACTCGCTAGATGGTCGGGCATCGGTTCGCCTGCGACGCCATGCTGGGGCCCTTGTCCCGCTGGTTGCGTTTTGCGGGGTTTGACACTCTTTTCGATCCCAACCTAAAGGGTTTGGAACTCCCAGATCTGGCGAGAGCCGAGGACCGTTGGCTGCTGACGACGGATCGCGAACTCGCCTCACGTGCGGGTCCCCGAGTTCTTCTGGTGCCGACCACATCACTGGAGAACCAGTGCCTTCTCGTGAAAGAACGTCTTGCCCTGACTCTCGATCCGCGGAGTTTCTTCAGTCGCTGCTCACGCTGCAACGGCTCGGTTGAGCCCGTCGCCCGGGAGATGGTGGTCCACCTGGTGCCGCCCTTCGTGGCAGCCCGTGCCACGCGCTTCAGTCGCTGCCGCATGTGCGGCAGGTTGTACTGGCCCGGGACCCATCATGAAAAGATTCTCGACCGACTCCGGAAGCTCTTCTCGTCTGCCTCAGGGTCGGCGCAGGACCACAGCCAGCGCTGACCCACCTGCGGTCAGGGCGGTGACGAGGGTCGACCGTGGAGGGGTCGAAAACTGGGGGAATCCAGCAGCAGCCAGGCCCGCAGGCGCAGGCCAGCGGGGGTGGTACTCACCAGTCAGAACCTGGGTAGCCACCACGACCCGAACGGCGCCCGCGAAACTCCCTTCGCCCAGGCGGTCACTGACCGCCAGCACGGCGGGCCGAGAACCCTGGAGGGCCGTTACCAGGGCCTCAAGTTCGAGTTCGGCCAGCTGATCGGACCCGTTTGCCAGGCTGACCACAAGGTCCAGATCGCGGGGATGGAGTTCCGCTCGGTCCAAGGCGCCCACCACCGCCTGGACAAGGGATTCGGGGCGAGTGGGATAGCGGAAAGGGTCGCACGGTGTTGACCCTTCCCCCCAGCCTGCGAGCAGGATCCGAGGAGGCCGAAGCTCTGTGCAGGAAAGCAGCAGGGCGCCGGCGCCCTCGCCCCAGACTGGCGCGCCCTCGATTCCCAGTACTCCGAGACGGTGCAAACACTCGGCATGGAGCCACTGGGCTTCGTCTACGCCGCCGGCGACCATGGCAGAGGCTCTGCCGGAACGAAGCATCGACGCTGCGGCGACCAGGGCCCGGAGACCCCCCGACGGCTTTTCTGCAAAGGTTAGATTGGGACCCTCGAGTTTCTCCAGGATGCCCAGTTGGCTGGCGGCTGCGTTGGCCACTGTGGATGGGAATTGAGCCGGAGGCGCCTCATCCGGGTTGCCCAGAAAGACAGGTTTGAGCACCTCCAGCAGAGCATCGGTGCCGGCGTTGAACGTGCCGACGCTGACCCCTGTGGTGGTGCGGTCCCAGGGAAACGGTTCGCCCGCGCCGGCCATGGCCTCCCGGGCGGCGACGACCAGGAGCCGGGAAGATCGGTCCAGCCGGCGGGCCACCAGCGGTGGGAGATGTTCCCGAGCCTGAAACGCACTGCACGCGGCGACTGGGAGCGGAGGCTGATCAGGGCGTTCCAGATACAAGTCCGCGCGCCAGGAGGGGTCCTCCAGAGCGCGACCCAGGGCAGCGGTTCCGACCCCGGCGGCGGTGACTGCTCCCCAGCCCGCGATTCCAATACCGGTGGAGCTCACGAAACCCGCTCCAGAATCAATGCGGCGGAGTTGCCGCCAAAGGCGAAAGAGCAGCTCATGGCCGTGGTGATCCGCAAAGGCCGGCCACGGAACGGCACAGGATCGACGGGGCAGGCAGGGTCCGCTTCGGCGAAACCAACGGTTGGCGGTACCAGGCCGCGTGCGATTGCCAGTGCCGTGAAGGCGGCCTCGATACCCCCGGCGGCGTTGAGGCAGTGACCGATTGCGCCCTTGACCGAACTGACGGGAATGCGGGCGAGATTGTCTCCGAAGACAAGGCCATAGGCTGCCGCCTCAGCGCTGTCGTTCTGTTCGGTGGCGGTTCCGTGCGCGTTGATGTAGGAGATCGCCTCGGGCCGGACCCCCGCCGAGAGCAGGGCGGCGCGGATCGTCCTCTCCCAGGGTCTGCCCGAGGGTTCGGGCTGGGTCATGTGAAAAGCGTCGTTGGTGGCGCCGTACCCGAGGATCCGGGCGTAGGGCCGTGCGCCGCGAGCCATGGCTGAAGTCTTCGCCTCCACCACCAGAATCGCGGCTCCTTCGCCGAGGGTAAGGCCGGCCCGACGACGGTCAAAGGGTTTGCAGCGGGCGGTGTCCATGGCCCGCAGGGAATTGAATCCGGCGTAGGTGAGGCGACAGAGTGTGTCGGCGCCGCCGGCCAGGGCCAGTGTCGTCTCTCCTCCGCTGACCAGGTCCGCGGCCATCCCCAGGGCGATGGTGGCGGAGGAGCACGCGGTGGTGACGGTGATTCGAGAACCCGTGAGCGAAAAGGCCTGGGCTACGCGGTCCGTCGTAGAGTCCTGTGGGACCTCGAGAAATTCCCGCAGCCCACGGGCGAGGTGTCCCTTGCGCAACCTTCGGGCGACGAAACCCTCAGCCTCCAACAAGCCGGCGGTTCCCCCGGACAGAATCACTGGCCAAGGGTGGGGCTGGGGAGACCGGCTCCCCAATCCGGCGTCAGCCAGGGCCTCCGCGGCCGCGCACAGGGCAAGGCGGCTGCTCCGGCTCAAATGCCGAGCAGCACGCCCAATCGACCCGGGCGGTTCAAACTCGTGGGTGACCTGTGCGGCCAGGTGACCGCGAAACCCGGCGGTGTCAAAGAGCGAAACCTCGGCGATGCCCGACTCTCCGGCCACGAGACGATCCCAACTGGTCTCACGGTCTCCACCCAGCGCGGTGACCAATCCGATTCCGGTAATCCATGCCTCGCCCATCGGAGAAGGATTATAGAGCAGACCTCGGTCCCTTGCCCGAGCAGGGGACGCCGTGGTATTTTTGGTGATCGGCGGGATTCGGGATGTGTTGGTCGGACCGTGTCGGGTTCCTTTTTCGTGTTGTCGGCGTAGGGCCCCGCATCCGTTGACCGGCGCCGCGCCTTGGTCGCTGGTGGGCGACCAGGCCGGTGCGAAGTGGAGACACAATGGCAGGTGATGCTGCATTCCGTACAGCGATTCAACAGGGGAGTCTCCCAGTGGTTCAGGAGTTGTTACGTGCAGGCGCGGACCTTCGGGCGCGCGACCAGGATGGCGCGACCCCGTTGATCCTGGCAGCCGGCGCCGGCCAGCGGCTGGTGATCAAAGTGCTGCTGGAACACGGCGCCGAGATCAATGCCCGGGACAAGAAGGGCCTCTCGGCACTCCATGCCTGCCTGGCCATGCGCGAGGAGGAGAGCGCCCGGATGCTGATCGGCGCGGGGGCCGACGTCAATGCCCAGGACGCAGCCGGCAACACCCCCGTGATGGTGGCCGCCCGATTGGGGATGCTGTCCATGCTCTCCCTTCTTCTGGATGCTGGAGCAGATGTAAATCTGGCCAACCAGCAACAGATCACTCCCTTGATGCAGGCAGCCCGCTCGCAGCAACTCCGCCTGGTCAAGTTGCTGGTGGAGGCCGGCGCTGACCTGAAAGCGACCGACCTGTCCGGTCGCAGCGCCTTGCGCTACGCCGCAGAAAAGGGCCCTCCCTCGACCGTTCTGGTGCGCCTGCTCAAGGGGGAGACCCGGCTCGCGGGCGAGGAACCCAAAGCCAGGTCCTGGTGGCGATTCTGGGGGTAATTCCTACTTACCGCTGCGCGCGAGACGTGGTTCCCAGGGGCTGATCCAGCGGGAGCGCGGGTCCCGGTCCTCGGAGGCGGCGTGGTCGCCGACGGGGGAGGCCGCCCAGGGTTCGACCCTGGAGCGGACCCGGGCATCCATGGCGTCAAGTTCCCGGTAGGCGAGTTCGCGGATCTCTGCCCGCATCCCTTGGCCGGCGATCTCGTCGGTGAACTTCCTTCTGCCGTCAACCAGGTCGGCCACGTAGGTTTCGATCTGGTCGTCGGAGTAAAGCGAGTTGGGGTCCCATTGGGAAAGCTCGGACCCTTCGGAGCGCACCACGTACTCGGTTCCCAGCCGCCCTTTCTGGTATTCGTTGGAACCGCGCAGGTCACCGCGCTGGAGGGCCGCCATGAGATCGATGGGCACGCGCTGGACCTTGCGCACCAGGGTCTTCTTGCCGGTGCCCTTGTCCACGTCGATGATCTCGCCCATGCCGCCGGTGTTGTACTGGAAGAATTGGACCTTGCCCGGGAACCTGTGCACGAGGTCCATGACGATATCGTAGAAGGCGTTCACCTTGCGCCCCTGGGCGCCGATGATGAAGTCGTCCATCCCCACGATTCGCACGCTCTCGCCTGCCTTGGCGGGGACGGTGGCGAAGGAGTGGGTCGATTCTCCCCACAGGTAGGCCATCACGCCCTGTTCGGGGGTGAGGCGCTGGGCAAAGGGCATGATGGTGTTGCGCCGGGTGATAAAGGCGAAGACGATGCCGTCCAGCTCCTCCAAGGGCGGAGTATTGATGGAGGAGTGGCAGATGGATTCGAAGCCCCGCCCCCGCTTGACCTTGAGTTGCCTGCGGTCGAGCACTCCCCGGCCGTTCTCCCCCAGCCGTTCGTCGGTGAAATCGATCTCCCCGCGATGGTTGACCATGACGTTTTCCAGCAGGGCGCTCCTGTGGGCCAGGGCGCGGTACATGGCCTCCTGCATCTTGATGTCCACGTCGGTCTTGACGTAGTAACCCTGCTCGGTGCCGAAGGACGAGCCGTCCCGGCGCAGGAAAACAATGTCGTCCTGGGCCACCCAGGTTCCTTCCCCACCGTCCGAGTCAAGCCCCAGTTGGTGGCACGACCAGGTGGACTTGCCCGTGGCGGTCAGCCCGAACATGAAGACGGCGAACGTCTTCAGCTTGCCAGATCGGGCATCCCGCACCCGTACCACCTTGGTGCCGGCGTGCAGGCCCAGCATGCCGCGTTGGTCCGCCCGGAACATGGCCTGCCTGAGGAACCCCTTCTTGCACTCCCCGGTGTAGTCGGACCCCAGGGCGACATTGACGTCATGTTCGGGGATGGTGAGGATCTGCATCCGGAGCTGGTGCTCCATGGGGATGTCGATCATGGTGAACTCCGGCCCCGGGGCGTGCTTTTTGACCTCTCCCATGGTGTTGGCCCACTGGTAGCCGAGCCGGTAGTGCTTCGGGTCGGCAACACAGATATACAGGTTGCAGATGGGGTTGAACTCGCCGTTGTCACCCATCTGGCGCCGCACGTGGACAAAGGGCATGGTACGCAGCAGCTGCAGCACCTTGTGCAGCTGGTCGGGAGCTTTCGCCACCAGGGCAAGCTGCTCGGGCGTCGCCCGGGGGAGGACGATCTCGGGCCCGCTCCCCAGGTATACGGTCTTGGCCGCCTGCCGGGAGGACACCGCAGACCACCACAGCGGCGAGCCGGTGGAGGTCCGGAAGGCGGACGCCATGGCCTTGCGCCGCAGGGTTCTCATGCTGATGCGCTCGATGTTGGGGCCGGTCAGGCTCGCCCGCAGGTTGTCCGCGAATCGCCGGTAACACTCTGGGTCGTAGGGTCCGAACGCCATGCACACCTCACCGGGCGCAAATGCGCCGCGGCCCGAGCATAGCCGCTTGTGCGAAAGGGAGCAAGCGCTCCCGGAGTGTTGTACCTTCGAAACACCAGAGCAAGATAGGGGAGAGGCTGATGCTTCGTCCCCGTGCTCTGCGGGCTGCCCGCCGATCGAACCCGGGAGCTTCAGCGGTCGGGTGTATGCGCGAACAGGGGTCGCCGCCCGGACCAGTCCACTGCCACCAGCGAGCCCGTGGGGACGAAACCGTCATCGCCGACCATCTGACGGACCGCCCGGATGACGCCGCCGTGGGTGAAGATGAGGTGCCGGCCGAATGGCAGCTCGTCCAGGAGGCCCGCCACTCGCAGGCGCAGCGCCACGTCGGTTTCGCCGCCGGGAGGCGCCAGGTCAGAGAACCGGTCCAAGGCGGTCTGGTGCGGCTCAGGCAGCCGGCGCCAGGGCAGGCCCTCCAACGCTCCGAAGTCCAGCTCCCTGAGGCGTCGATCCCGCCGGGGTTCGCCGAAGGCCAGGCGGGCCGTGGTGACGGCCCGACGGAGATCCGAGGACCAGACCGAGTCGAAGTTCTGGCCGATCAGGTGGGGTCTCAGAGCCTGGGCCTGATCCCGCCCGGCCGGGGTCAGGGGTGTGTCGATCCACCCCGCCAGGAGCCCGGCCCGGCTTCGGGGTGTCTCACCGTGCCGGACCAGCCACAACTCGACGCGTGCCTGCTC
>Ga0114946_10002853_pt1 | contig 11790 bp, 5 predicted proteins | sample WalLakDeSediment_FD_88676 | JGI IMG/M metagenome (GOLD analysis project Ga0114946, IMG submission 88676) | Lake sediment microbial communities from Walker lake, Nevada to study Microbial Dark Matter (Phase II) - Walker Lake 11/02/13 Deep Sediment | ecosystem: Environmental > Aquatic > Freshwater...
AGACTCCGATGTGGAATATGACTATGCAGAGTTGCTGGAGGAGCTTGAAAGACTGATTCAAAAGCCACTGAACCTGAATACTGCTTCTGCCGACGACCTGCGCCGGCTTTTCTTTCTGAACGACATACAGATCATGAATCTGTTGAATCATATCAGTATGTTTGGTAACCTGATCAGCATGTATGAATTACAGTCGGTAGAAGGTTTCGACATGGAAACCATCATGGCTGTTCAGCCGTATGTGACCGTGTCGGAGGAAGCCAGGCGCAGGCATTTCAGCTTTGATGACGTGCTGCGCGAAGGAAACAGCCAGTTGTTTGTCAGGTACCAGCGGCTGTTTGAGGAGCAGAAGGGGTTTAGTGAGCCCGGCCCGGAAGAGCTTGAAAAGAACCCCAATGCCCGCTACCTGGGGAGCCCCTACCGCTTGTATACGCGATACCGGTTCACTTATTACAACAACATCAGCATCGGGGTGACCGCCGAAAAAGACCCCGGCGAGGAATTTTTCCGGGGCAGTCAACCCCGCGGGTTTGATTTCTACTCCGCACACATTCATTTGCGGGACTTTGGGCGGCTAAAAGTCCTGTCGCTGGGCGATTATCAGGTGCAGTTCGGGCAGGGGCTTACCCTTTGGTCTGGCCTGGCATTCGGGAAAAGCAGTGAATCCATCAACATCAAAAAAAATGGCCTGGGCCTGCGGCAATACACCTCTGTCGATGAGAACAGGTTCATGCGGGGCGCCGGTGCCACCATCGGCTTCGGAGACTTCGACTTCACTGCTTTCTTCTCGAGAAAGGGCAGCGATGCCAATGTGTTACTGACCGACACCCTCGAGCAGGAAGAGCTGGTTATCACCAGCCTGCAGCAAAGCGGCCTGCACCGTACACCCCGCGAACTGGAAGGGAAAAATGCCGTTACGGAAACCATCTATGGCGGCAACCTGCGCTATGCAAAAGACAGACTGTCGGTCGGGATTACCGCTTACACGATGGAACTGGGCGCAGAATACCGCCGGAGACTCTCTTTTTACAACCAGTTCGACCTTGGTGAGAGCCAGAACAGCAATATTGGCATAGATTATAACTATGTGGTCAGGAATTTTAACTTCTTTGGAGAAGGGGCGATGAGCGAAAACGGGGGCTTTGCCATTCTCAACGGGGTTATGATGAGCCTTGACCCGCGATTGTCGCTTTCAATCGTACACCGCAGCTTTGCCAGGGACTACCAGTCAATGCATGCCGTTGCCTTTGGTGAAAACACCAGGGTGGTCAACGAAAAAGGCCTTTACATAGGGTTACAGGCCCAGCTCGCAAGGCAATGGCGCATCAATGCCTATGCCGACCATTTCTCCTTTCCCTGGATGAAGCACCGCACCTATATGCCTTCGCGCGGATATGACTACCTGGTACAGATCAGTTACCGCCCCGGCCGGAACATGGAAATGATTGCCCGCTACAGAACCCGGAACAAACCACTGAATACACAACAGCCGGAGATGATCCGTCACCTCGATGATGTTAAACGGGACAATTACAGATTTCATATCAGCTATGCCATTTCGCCCTCTTTCAGCCTGAGAAACAGGGTTGAATACATTGGGTTTTGGTTTGGCGACCGGCGCGAAAGGGGATACATGGTATACCAGGACATTGCCTACCGCAACCTGGCAAGCCCCTGGGCCTTAACCCTGCGGTATGCACTGTTTGATACCGACGGGTTCGACTCCCGTATATATGCCTATGAGAATGATGTGCTGTATGCCTTTTCTTTCCCTTTCTATTCTGACAAGGGATCCAGGGCCTACCTGCTCGCTCGTTACCGGCTGAATCGCAACATAGACCTGTATGCCAGGCTCGCACAAACATTCTACACCAACCGCAATCAGATCGGCTCCGGCCTCGACACCATTGAGGGAAACACCCGTACCGAGATCAAAGTGCAGGTCAGGCTGCGCTTTTAATTCAATTTTCTATATATTTGCCTGTCAAATTTTTATTCATCATCATTTATCCATCATTTAAAAACCGTAAAACATGGAAAAAGGACACCCGAAGGCACTTTACTATTTGTTTTTTGTTGAATTATGGGAACGGTTCAGCTACTACGGAATGCGGGCCCTGCTCGTTTTATATATTGTAAAGGAGCTGTATGCGAACCTTGGTGAGGGAGCCGCCGACACCCGGGGCTTCTCCATATATGCCGCATTCGGCGCCCTGGTATACGCCACGCCGGTGCTCGGAGGGATGATCGCCGACCGCTACCTCGGCTACAGAAAAGCCATCATCTTTGGCAGCATCATGATGGCCATTGGTTTGTTCCTGATGTCGGTGGGACAAGAATTTTTCTTTTTCGTGGGATTGGGTTTCCTGGTTACGGGCAATGGTCTGTTCAAGCCAAACATCTCCTCGATGGTGGGCGGGCTCTATGCGCCGGGTGACCCCAGGAGAGATGCCGGCTTCACCATATTCTATATGGGCATCAACCTGGGTGCATTCCTCTCACCGCTTGCCTGTGGCTACGTGGCTGAAGTATATGGCCGGATATATGGCTTTGGATTGGCCGGCATAGGCATGCTTATTGGCCTTGGCATTTTCCTGTACGCGATTTCAACCGGTGTGTTTGGGAAAAATGGCGCAGTGCCTGAAGAAGCGCAAAAAAAACCTTCTGTTCTGGGACTATCAAAACAGCATTGGTCTGTCATTCTCTCGTTCGCCTCTGTTCCACTGCTCACACTGCTGATCTACAAAAGCGAGCTGGCGGGCTACCTGCTTTACACGGTACTCGCCCTGGTCGTATTTATCGTAGGAAAGTCATTTCTGGAAATTACGCGTCCTGAGAGAGAAAAAATCATCGCAATATTCATCCTTGCATTTTTCAGTACCATATTCTGGGCTTTCTTCGAACAGGCCGGCAGCACCATCACCCTGTTTGCCGAACGCAATGTGAACCTGGTCTTTATGAATGCAGAACAGTCGAACAGTATTAACCCCCTTTTCATCATACTGCTGGCAATTCCAACGTCCATCTTCTGGACCTGGCTGGCAAAAATGAAAATGAATCCTTACACCCCCTTTAAATTCTCATTGGGTATAGCCCAACTGGGACTGGGATTCCTGGTCTTTGCCCTTGGAGCAAGGTATGCAACTGATACCGGAATGGTTTCGCTAAATTATCTTTTAATCGGCTATTTCCTGATCACCACGGGCGAACTGTTCATCAGCCCGATCGGGCTGTCGATGGTTACCAGGCTCTCTCCGGCAAAAGTTGTCTCATTCATGATGGGGGTATGGTTCCTCTCCATGTCGTTTGCTCAGTACATAGCTGGTTTCATTGCCCGTTTCACTGCCCGTGATTTTGTGGAAAATGGCGGCTTGCTGGAGCGCATTGCTTCCCGGATTACCGGACTGACCCCTGAAATTATTGCCGGGAAAGACGGTGCATTCAGCACCCTGCTATCCTACAGCAATGTTTTTGCATCCATTGCCATCATTGCATTCGCCACCGCTGTTCTGGTTGCCGTTCTGGCTCCGCTGATCAGGAAGCTGATGCACGGTGAGCATTAAGCTGGATGAATAACACAAGCCCGGCTGCCGGTGCAGGCGTGTAACTACTTCATGGGAAATCTGATGCGGGACCGGACATAAAATGTGCGGAGGCCGCATCATTGCAGGCTTATACGGCCAGGACTACCAGCCGGGCATAAAGTTAAGCCCCCATACGCCTTTACCGATCCCCCTTGTATGCACGGGAAAGGCAAAATATGGTTCGAGGATGATGGCACCGAACAGGTTGATGCGCAGCGATGGACCAAAGCTAAAAACAGGAAAGCGGTTCTGGTAGGTATTGGTCTCCGGGTCAATGACCCAGGCCATGTCCCTGTCAAGCGTGATGCTCATGCCCTCGCTCCATGCAACGCCCGCATCGACAAACACGTTGAGCTCGGTAAACAGGAAATTGCTGCCGATAAGGGCAAGCCGCTCGGGGCCTGTAAATGGCACCCTCAGTTCTATACCACCCATGATAACGCGGTTGCCCATCAGCTGATCCAGTGCAAACCTGTCATCAACCGTATCTTCCAGACGGTTTAATGTACTGTAGGAGTATCCCCTGATCCAGCCGGGATAGCCAAGATACAACGGGTAGAACAGGTTGTTGCGCATCTGCTTGCCGTAACGGCCGTAGTGTATGCCTCTGAACGCCAGGGTAAAGGGCCTCATGTGAAAATATCTTCTAAAATCAACGGTAGCCACTAACATGTCGACCGTTCCGAAGTACTTTTCAACGCCCACACGGTATCGCTGGCCGGTGATGGGAGAAGCCATCCCAAAAATAGAATTATCACCTACAAAGGCCGCATTGAGACGTTGCAGGTTAAAACCCGGTGGCGCATCGATGCGTTCCCTGTCCTGGCCAATCCTGTAACCCCCCAGATAATAATTGTTGATGGCATCGATCCTGAAGTAGTACCATGCCAGGCTCCCTCCCATTTCGAACCTGCGGGTGGTGGAGAAGGGGTAATAGGCGAATGCACTGATCTGGTCCTCAAACGTACGTTGCAAAATAAGCTGGTAATTCTCCACCAGTGTCGGCTCACCGCCCAGATTGATCCTGTCCAGTCGATATTGCAGATAGGAGAAGGGGTAAGGGATATGGGATATCATCCCTCCCCAGGCAAATCTCCTTTTCTGGTTCAGGTAGCCGGCCTGCCCGCCGAAGTCATAAATCTCTCCGTTAACCGCAAGGGCAGCAAACATCTGGTTGTCGCCGGTAATATCGGTAAACATCATGGAAACGCCGCCGGCAACGCCCGTACCGAAGCGATTGGCCGCCACGCCAACGCCTCCGGAGCTGCCAATGTACGACAAGCTGAACTTGCTCTGAAAAGGAATCTCTGCAAAAGAATCTATGTGAAAGATAGAAGCAGCCGGTTCAAACTTCAATTGATTGTCGACAATGAGGTTGGCCGGAGCCTCGAGCGGGGGCAGCGTGGCAGCAGAGAAATCAAGTTCCATGGGGTCAACCTCTTTTCTGGTAAACTCAGACGGATGGGCCCGGAAGATCTCATAGCTTGAATTCTGATAAAAACTGTAAAACACTTCTCCGGTCTCCCGGGCAACGGTGATCGCCGGCGACAGGTGCGTAATGCCACTGATACCCGTGTACAGATCGGTTAGTTGAAATACTTTAACATTATCAAGTTCAAGAAAATACAAGTTACGGTATCCGTCGCGGTTGGATATGAAGTAAAGCCCGTCCTGCTCCGGACTGAATAGGGGGTTCAGATTTTCAGCGCCGGGAAAAATATCATACACGGTAATGGTCCGGTCAGGGCTTTCCATATCCATGATGCCCAGGTTGAAGTGAAATTTAAACACTTCATCTTTTTGGCTTGTCTGTGGCCTGTCGGTGGCAAACGCAAGATATCGTCCGTCGGGCGACCAGCTTGGGTGGATGTAAGAGTATACATCTTTCGTCAGCTGGGTCACCCTGTCGGTTTCCAGTTCGAGCTTATACAGGTTGGGGCGCCCTCCTGCCAGGCCGGAGAAAACCATGTAGCGACCATCGGGCGACCAGGTCGGGTTATTGAGTGAGGGAACACCCCTGACGGGGATCTCACGCGTGCGGCGGGGTCTTTGCGAATCAACTATTACCAAATAATTACGGCCTTTCTTCACGGCGGTATGGACAAACTTCCTGCCATCGGGCGACCAGGAGCCAACAGATTCGAAAAAGTTATAACCATCGATGTCAAGATTTCGCGAACTGCTTGACAATTTCCGTATGATCCTGCCGGTTTGGGCTTCAGCAAGAAACAGGTCGATGGAAACCAGATCACGTTCTGAATAAAAAGCCAGAAACTTACCGTCAGGACTCACCGAAGGGCTGATGTTCAGCTTTCCTGCATTGTCGGCAGACAGTATTCTGCTCCCCGGTGCAATATGCCTGGCACTGTCGGCCATGAGTTCACCATAATAATTATAATAGGAGGCCTTCCACAAGTCAGAAACAGTATTGGCCGAAAGGCCGATTATCCTCTCGAGAGCCCTCTCATAGGCAAAGCGGGCCGTTTCTTCATAAAGAGGCGCAATCAGGGAGTCACCCCATGTGCGCCCGAAAAAGGCCACAAAAGCATGTCCGTACCGATAAGGATTGTAACTGTAACTCCTTGTCATATCCCGCAGACTGGGAAAGTCATCCTGATGAACAGCATCGCGCATGATCATGGCAGTATGGGCATCAACGCTGCCAATGGAAAAATACTCAGCCATGCCCTCAATCAGCCATAAAGGCAGGTTGCGCATGGAATTCAGCGACAGGGTATCATCCTTGAACAAGGTCCTGAAATGAAAAACATGCACCAACTCGTGACCAATCACATGATCGGTCTGGGCATTGGTTTCCAGAATGGGCATCACCACCCGGTTTCTAAGCGCCTCGGTAACACCCTGTGTGCCAATTCCAATACTGCCGCCTACAGCTGTTGTCTGTTGAAAATCAGGGTGATTAGCATAAATGATGATGGGGTTTTGTACTTCAAATGTATCCTTGAACAGCCGCTGATGCCTGATGTACCACTTTTCAAAACTCTCAGCAACGGCATGGATAACTTCATCATCATCAAAATAGTGATATAGCTCAAAATTTGGAGATTGATAAACCCTGAAGTCAAACTGCTGGTAACTGGGTTTATTCCTGCCAAAGTACTGTGCTCCGGCATCCGGAACCAGCATAAAAAAAATGAACAATGTCATTAGCAGCCCCTGCAGGATTGGAACACCCCATGCAATAAGGCTGTTTTCTATTTTTGATCGTGCGTTGAACATCTTACGAGGAAATTATATAATCCGTTGGTCAATAATATACCCTGATATATGGATAATCGGGAACAAAAACCGTTCCACTTCCTTAAATCGTTTAAAATAAAACACCTTTGAGCATTTTTTGTTTAAAGAGGGGTTTCGGACTTAAAGGTAAGGAGAATGTTCTTATTTACGATTTTTTTTTGCAAATTTGCAGACATTCATTTATCAAAATATTTGCCTGTTTTCTTGGGCTTTTGGGTTTTTCCATCTCACTGTTGAAGACACTGTATCATTGAAGACTAACCCATCTCGTTTTTAAAAAGTGTGATTACCCACAATGAACTGACAATGGAAAACATGGAGAAATACTTCGGCAGGTTCAGAAAAAACATCATTGGCATTAACCATGCTTATGAGAGCCCATACGGGAAGCAGCGCATTTTGTATGGCGACTGGATTGCCAGCGGGCGTCTGTACGGTCCGATTGAGGATATTATACGGAACCGTTTCGCTCCTTTTGTGGCCAACACCCATACGGAAGCCAGTGAAACGGGGTCTGTGATGACAGCGGCCTACCACCATGCCCAGCGACTGATCAAAGAGCATGTCAATGCAGGGCCGAATGATGTGCTGATTACTGCCGGAAGTGGCATGACTACCGTTATCAACAAATTTCAGCGCATGCTCGGGCTCAGGATCTGTGGTCAGCTGAGGAGGAAGGAGTGTTTGAGGGAACGTGAGAGGCCTGTGGTATTCATAACACATATGGAACACCACAGCAACCACACCTCCTGGTTCGAGACCATGGCTGATGTGGTTCAGCTGAAGCCCGACAGCAACCTCCTGGTAGACCTGGATGACCTGAGGGCACAACTGGAGAGGCACAAAGACCGCAAACTCAAAATCGGGTCATTCACTGCCTGTTCGAACGTTACCGGCATTCAGACACCGGTGCACGAAATGGCAAGGCTGATGCACGAATACAATGGTGTGTGCCTGATTGACTATGCCGCTTCCGCCCCGTATGTTGATATCAATATGCATCCGGGTGATCCGATGGATAAGCTCGACGCCATTGTTTTTTCCCCACACAAATTTTTGGGTGGCCCCGGCAGCTCGGGAGTCCTTGTTTTTGACTCGGCATTCTATAACAGCGACGTGCCCGACAACCCGGGCGGAGGTACCGTCGACTGGACCAATGCCTGGGGGGAATACAAGTATTCTGACGACATTGAGGTTCGTGAGGACGGAGGCACACCGGGGTTTTTGCAGGCCATAAGGATCGCGCTGTGCATCGACCTGAAGAACCAGATGGGCACAGAGCAAATGAAGAAAAGAGAAGAAGAAATCCTTGAAATGATCTTTAAAGGCCTTGACAAAATCCCGGATCTGAACATCCTGGCCGGCGATATCAGGAAACGGCTTCCCGTTATCTCATTTTATTTTCCCCAGATACATTACAACCTCGTTGTAAAGTTGCTCAGTGACCGTTTTGGAATACAGGCAAGGGGCGGTTGCGCCTGTGCAGGCACCTACGGACATTTTCTGCTCGATGTAGATTATGACCGGTCAAAATCAATTACTGAAAAAATCAACTCAGGTGATTTATCTGATAAACCGGGCTGGATAAGGTTGTCACTGCATCCCACAATGACAAAAAAAGAAATTGAATTCATATTAGATGCCCTTGGGCAGATAAGGGAAAACCATGAAGAATGGGCAAAAGACTATGTCTATATCAGCAGGCAGAATGAATTCAGGCATCATACGCGACCGGATGATCAAACATCAGAAATAAGGAAGTGGTTCTTCCTGCCCGATCCAAATAAAGAAATCCACAACTGGCTAGGTATTAAATAACCGCTGTAATTGTTTTACCTGGGTAGCCCATAATCTCTGGTAAAGATCCTTTTCAGCCTTTTCGGCGTAATCGGCAATTCCAAGCACAACTTCCGAGGCCATTTCTCCCGCATGAATATGCATCTCAAAGAAGTATCCCTTGTGAAAGTCATCCAGCCATTCATATTTCACAAATTCATTGTCTTTTGACTGCACCAACCTTGCCTTTTGTTCTGAATCTTCCCATATAAAAAGAAATATGTCATCTTCGACAATCACATTGTTGGCAAACCATCGCGAAAGGCCTTCAGGTGTCGATATCATGGTAAACAATAATTTTGGTGTGGCCCGAACACCAAATTCAAGGCTGAATTGTTCAAGGCTATCCATGTCGTCTTTTTTTTAGGAACTGACTGAAAGTGCAATATACAAAAAAAACAAAAGGAATATGTAAATTTGGATTAAAATACAAAACTAATTTCCGTTGAGCCACAACCGCTTGTTGACATATCTTATGGCGCTGATGGCCATGATGTTCTGGGGTGTTTCCTATGTCTGGACAAAAATTGTCCTGGACTATTATCAGCCACTGACCATCATGTTTCTCAGGTTAAGCTTGTCGGCATTATTGATGTATATGTTAATTCGTCAACGCAAAGAGGTATTGCACATTAAACGTGAAGATTACAGGACATTTTTCCTGCTTGCCTTGTTTTCGCCGTTTTTTTATTTCATTGGAGAGACATATGGCCTGATGCATGTATCGCCAACAATTGCCGCGGTAGTCATAGCAACAATACCTTTGTTTGCGCCGGTTCTCGGTTTCCTTGGGTTCAGGGAACGGCTTTCCGCGATTAACATAGCTGGGTTTTTCATCAGCTTCGCCGGTGTCTGGGTGATGATATTAGATCAGGAATTCAGGTTCAGCGCATCGCCGCTGGGGGTTTTACTCTTGTTTTTTGCCGTTGCCGCTGCCCTTGCGAACCTCGTCTACTTAAAAAGACTCACCTCCAGGTACACACCGTTTACCATCATCTTTGTGCAGAACGGACTTGGCGCGATGATGTTTCTTCCAGTCTTCCTGCTTTTCGAGTCATCAGGCTTCCTGCTTGCACGTCCGTCGTATGCTGCACTGGGTTCCTTACTTGCACTGGCCCTATTCGGTTCTACCCTGGCGTTCGTATTCTATACCGCCTCCGTCAGGAAATTGGGGATTGCAAAAACATCCATATTTGGCAACCTTATCCCGATATTTGCGGCCATCATATCCGCCATTGTCTTAAAGGAAACCATCGACCCGGGAAAGGTAGCGGGCATGTTGCTTGTTATCGGCGGGCTGCTGCTTACCCAACTGTCATTTATCAAGAAAAAGCAACGCACCTTAGCCGCTGGCAATTAGCTTGATGATATCATGCAGAAAAAAATAAGTCCTGCCGATAATGGCTTGGGTTGAAAATATTAAAAATAGTTTGTTAATTTTGCACCACAAAAACCGGCGGGGTAGCTCAGGTGGTTAGAGCGTCGGATTCATAACCCGAAGGTCACGGGTTCAACTCCCGTCCCCGCTACAATTATAAGAGGCTGCCAGGAAAACCATGAAAAGGCGGGTGCCGGCAGGTCGAAATACCAGGGCTTTGCGCTTCGCCGGGCCCGCGAAGGGTTCGGTTCTCCCGATGAAAAACCTACGGAAGATCAGCGGAGACGACTACAAACCTCGGGGAAACATTCACCTGGCCAATAGCGGTATCCTGACCGAAACGATCCTTCCCGATTCGTCTATCCCCATAACATTAACCTGATAATTTCCCACGCCTGACAACGGGCTGAACGACAGGCGTATTTGCCCTTCATGACCGGTTTTTATATCAGGTTGCCAATATACTGTTGGCCGGTGTCTTTTGTCTTCAGAACCTGTAATAGTATGTTCCGCGGCAGAAAATTCGCGGGGAGAGCTGAAACCGGCCATTTGGAGTTCATAACCCCTGCGGCCGTACATGTCGCCCCTGCGGGTATAGGCAATAATGACCCCGTTTGCCCCGTAAATACCAAAGATACTTGTCCTTGGGCCTTTGTAAATGGCCATTTTATGGATATCTGCAATATTCAGGCTGAAAAAGGTACCCGGCAAAACAGGGACTTCATCGACCATGAACATAGGCTCATTGCTCAGATGAATGCTACCCGGGCCCCTGATCACAAGCTGCCCCCTGTACACGGTAATCCCTGTGGCCCGGTTTAGAAGTACATCTGTCAGGTTACGGTAAACCCTGTCATTATCGGTAATATAAATGGTCTGTGAGGGTGTGCCATAGGAAGAGGCAGCCGGCCGTTCATGAAACCTCGGAGCCTGGTAGGGCGATTTACGTCCCTTCCTGGCAGCCCTCCAGGGGAAACTCCTGCCCGTAATCTCTTGTGGTTGCGTTAAATAATTGACCGGAAACGCAATGGACTGATCCTGCCCCCCGAAAAAAAGAACCCTTGGAAAATCACCGTTGGGCATCCGGTCTGCAACAACCTCAACATCACGCAGATCGTAGAACTGCATCCCCGAAAACTCGAATACCCCTAAATCATTGGTAACCACATCATATCTCTCATCAATGCCGCTTTTTATATGAAGCGTAATTTTGTGACCAGCCACAAGCTCGTCATTTGATGGGTTATAAACCTCCCCAGAGAGATATATGCCATCACTTTCGTCAAAAACATGATCGCCCCGCATGCCGGTCAATACATCATTGATCTGATAACGCTCCCATTGCCTTCCCTGCAGCAAAAGGTCTATGCCGGCAAGATCCGGCTGGTCCTGATCATCAAGCAGGTCAGCAGGGGGACCTATATCTGCGGCAAACTCAGAAGCAAGCAGCAGGTATTCAGAGAAAATTAAATCTGAATCGGCCTTGTCAGCGGTAACGGAAACAGAGAACTGCCCCGCCAGCGGCCTGCCCCCATCATCACTTACCACCAGTTGAACCTCAATATTTTCTTTTTCGTGAGACAGATTCTCAACCCTGACAAATAGCGGATCCCTGTCTTCTATGAAAACAAGCCGGTGGGAAAGAGACTGACTGTTTTGGTCAACCAGATAAAACTGCACAACACCCGGTGGGAAAATATCAACAGGCAAACTGGTTTCCAATATATGTTC